>OGWT01000382.1_pt1 | contig 35763 bp, 35 predicted proteins | sample 1576101 | NCBI WGS metagenome assembly OGWT01 (sample SAMEA3541481, study PRJEB24748) | human gut metagenome | biome: human gut; feature: human-associated habitat; material: faeces | place: China | collected 2012 | reverse complement strand
CTGCAATAGACTCAAATTCTTTAATGTCTTCTTCTGTTGCTTTGCTGCCTGTTGTGCCATCAAAAGCGTTAATTCTTTCAACTACATCTTCAGGGCTTGCCGCAAAAGCTACAAGAGCCGCAGACATAGCTGAGAAAACCATTACAAGAGCAAGAACGACACTCAACAGCTTTTTGCTTTTTTCATTTTTCTTCCTCCATTATATTTTTTTGCGGTGTGCCATCTTCACTACCGCCTTCCTAATTATGATAGTTAATTAAAATAACCAAATCAATATGCAATTACATCAAAATAAAAGTATCGATATTTGTACAAAAGTTAAAATCATTTGTGAAATTTATATAAACTTTTTGTTAAAATAAAACCAACTGAACAGTCGGTTTCACTTTCATCTTCGTTGTACAGAAGAAAAAGTATGTCAAAAAAATTTTTTGTGAACGTAGCAATCTATCGAAATTATTAATGATAAATTTGCATATAAATTTGTCATTAATATAATAAAATTGCTTTTGCTTTTCTCTAAAAAATGGAAAAATTCTAAATAAAAAGCTCTCCCGAAGGAGAGCTAAGCTAGTTAAAAATAAAAATTATTCAACCTTTTTATCAATAAATTCAGGTCTCAATTTTGAATACATTATTTTTTGTTCTGCATAAAGACCCGAATAACCTGAAAGCATATAACTTATTGCAATTGAAACAGCAAAAAATACAAATCCCTGAGCACCGAAAAGTTCAATACTAAGTACCAAAGATGTTATGGGACAATTAGTAACGGCACAGAATAGCGAAACCATTCCTATACCTGCTCCAAAAGAAGTATTGAGACCTATAAGCTTTGAGGCAGTATTTCCGAATGTAGCTCCGGTGAAAAATACGGGAACTATTTCGCCGCCTCTAAAGCCTCCGGAAAGAGTTACGGCAGTAAAAATCATTTTCAAAAAAAACGCTTCAGGAGCAACATCTCCGGCAATGGCTCTTAAAATAACGTTCATGCCTGCACCATTATAGTCATGATTTCCAACTACTAAAGTTAAGATTACTATTACAATTCCGCACACGCCGGCTCTTACAAAAGAATTACGTATATATTTTGTAAGATATTTTCTTGAGTTTTCCAGTAAAAAACAGAAAAACATTCCTAACACCGCAGCAAGAACTGAAAGTATTGCTACTTCAATAAAAGAATAAACATCTGCGTCAGGAATTTCCAGAAGCTTATATGTAACAGGTACGGCACCGCACGCCTTAGCAAAACCGGCTCCTACAACTCCCGCCACAATACACGGAACTAATGCTGCATAATACATTACACCTACACTTATGACTTCAATTGAAAAAATAGCAGCCGTAATAGGTGTACCGAACAAAGCGGCAAAAGCGGCACTCATTCCGCACATTGTTATAAGCTTTTTTTCTTTGTCATCCATTTTGAAAAGCAAGCCCAAATTGTATGCCAAGCTTCCACCTATCTGCAAAGCAGCACCTTCACGTCCGGCAGAGCCTCCAAACATATGAGTTGCCACGCTTCCCAAAAAAACAAGAGGTCCCATCATGAACCTTATTTTTTCATTTGATCGAATAGAAACAAAAATGGAATTTGTTCCCCTATCCTCTTCCATGTTAAAAATTTTATAAAGTCCTGCAATACACATTCCCGCAAAGGGCAGTAAAAAAATAAACCACGGGAAGCGTTCAATATATCCGCCTACAGTCTCCAAACCGAAATGGAAAATTGTAGCAACAGTGCCAACTGTCAAACCTATAAATATGGCACATAATATCCATTTAATAAAAGTGATTATATTATCTTTTATAAACATAAAAGTGCTTTTAACTTTATTCAAAATTTATCACCCGTTATTATATTACATAAAAGATTTACTAAACTAAAGTTTATTTATTAGTTAGTATAACATATTTTTTCCCTGCGGGCAATTCGTCATTTTTGCAAAAAAGTACAATATTGATAAATTTTTTAATATATTTAACATTTTACAATTGACATAAACTTACAAATCCCGTATTATTTTACTGTATGTTAAGTGAAATGAGGTGGGTGTATGAAACCCAACAACGCTGAATACATTAAGGAAGTAAACAGAAAAAACATCCTTAATATAATTCGTTCTACTCCCTCTTCACGTGCAACCCTGGCTGAAAAAACAGGTCTTACACGTGCTGCCATAACCTTTATTATCAATGAGCTTATTGATAAAGGTATGGTATACGACAGAGAGGTTGTAAAATCCAGTATTGGACGATATCCGACTATTTTGGATATCAATGCAAAGTACGGTTATGTAGCCGGTGTGCTTCTTGAGCGTCACTGCTGCTGTGTATGCATTGCCGACTTTAAGTGTAATGTTATAGCGGAAACAACCATTGATTCCTCCGACAGCCCAAATGTGGTTATGACAATTGATCATATTGCCGTTGCCATTGATGAGCTTCTCGAAAAAGCCGGACTGACTAAAGATATGCTTCTTGCAGTAGGTGTAAGCTCTCCTGGACCGGTAGATTATAAATCGGGAGTTATACTTAATCCCCCCGATTTTGAAATGTGGCACAGAGTTCCTGTTACAGATCTTCTTTCACGTGTGCTCGGAGTTCCGGCATACATTGAAAATGTTTCCGTAGCATTGGCTATTGCTGAATACAGATACGGTATCAGCAATATATTCAGGAGCTCCCTCTTTATTGAAGCTGCCACCGGAATTGGTTCCGCAGTTATTGTAAACGGAAAAGTTTTCAGAGGTTCGGCAGGATTCGGTGTAGAAATCGGTCACAGCTGTGTAGATGTAAACGGTGAAAAATGCACCTGCGGAAACAGCGGATGCCTTGAAATGTACGCTTCTTTGAAGTCTCTTGAAAATATTTTTGCAGATAAATGGCCCGGAAGCTGGGATAATGTTATGGACGGAATGGAAAAAGGCGATGCAAACTGTACTGAAATTTTCAATCACGAAGTAAAATATCTTTCAGCGGCGCTTGCAAACGCTGCAAATTCTTACGATCTTGACGGAATCATTCTTTCACGTGATTTTGCTCACAAATCTGAAATACTTATTGAAAAGCTCCACGACGAGCTGGCAAACCGTTCAATTATTTCTCAGATTCACCCTGTAAGAATTGAAATCGCAAAGTTTACCGGTTCTACAAACTCTTCACTCAGAGCAAGTGCAGCAACTGCAATCGAACATTGTCTGTAATAAAAACATCAGCATAAATTAAAAAACGCAGCGAAATCGCCGCGTTTTTCTTTTTAACAATTTGTTACTTCTTTTCACCATCGGAACCGTGTACCCCTGCCGCTGCAAGATTCGCACGAACTCTTTTGATATCCTTAAGACCCTTTGTAAATACTTCTTCGGAATCACGCATAACACTGTCTACAAAATCGCTTGCTGCTGTGCGCATTTCCTTTGACCAGCGATCCGCCTGTGCTGTTGTGTCATCGGAGTAAGCTTTAGCTTCGCTTATAATTTCATCAGCCTTTTCCTGAGCCGTGGCAACGGTAAGATTTGCCTGGGCTTTGGCTTTTGACAAAAGATCATTTGCCTGTGCCTTTGCTGTCTGCATAATTTCATGCTCTTCAACAAGTCTTGCTGCCTGCTCTTTTGCCTTTGCGATTATCTTCTCTCCGTCCTTCTTAGCGGCATTGAGAATTTCCATTCTATCCACAACAATGGCTCTTGCCTGTTTTACCTCTTCCGGTATATTAAGATTTAAATCCTCTATTATATGTTTAAGGTCGTCAACATCAATAAGCACCTTTGATGTAAAGGCTATTGTTGTTCCCTTTTCCACAAGCTCTTCAAGCTCGCCTATTATGTTATCTATATTTTTAGGTATACCATCGTTATGTCTGGGCATAAACAAACTCCGTCCTTTCTGCGCAGCCTTTATTTTTGAATTCTCTTTATAATATCATACTGTATCTCAGGAGGCACAAAGGTAGAGATATCTCCGCCCAGCTGACACACCTGCTTTACTACACTGGAGCTTAAAAACATATGCTCTGAACTTGTAGTGATAAACACTGTTTCAAGCTCTGCATTAAGCTTTTTGTTTGTAAGAGCCTGCTGAAATTCATACTCGAAATCCGAAACCGCACGAAGTCCCTTTACTATCGCAACAGCTCCGTGCTGACTTGCATAATCTGCAAGAAGTCCTGAGTAAGCATCAATTTCCACATTTGAAAGATGAAATGTGCAGCGCTTGAGAAAATCCACACGTTCTTCCGCAGTAAAGCTGGGAGCGTTCTTCTGAAAATTCTTCATAACCACTACTATGACCTTATCAAATATCTTTGAGCTTCTTGTAATTATATCAAGATGTCCGAGGGTTACGGGATCAAAGCTTCCCGGGCAAATTGCAATTTTCATATACCCTCTTCCTCACTCTCTCTGTAAACGGTAAGCTCCGTTTTTCCGTATTTATAAGTTCTGTACTTTGAAAATCTTCCCGCTTTTTCGGGTAATTCTTCACCATAAGGAGATTCGCATATAATTACTCCGCCGGGATTCATTTTATCGGCAACGGCTATAACTGCACGCTGCAAAATTCCCTTTCCATAGGGCGGGTCAAGAAGAGCAATGTCAAATCCTCCGGAAGTAATAGCCGCAAAGCTGTCCGAATTTACAACAACTGCTTTTTCTTTTAATCCGCAGAAAGCAAGATTTTTCTTTATAATCTCAACAGCACGGCTGTCTGCATCGGCAAAAAGTGCCGACTCAGCTCCACGGCTGAGAGCCTCTATTCCAAGCTGTCCGCTGCCGGCAAACATATCAAGAACTCGTCTTCCCTCAAGCTCAAACTGTATTATACTGAACATCGCTTCTTTTACTCTGTCAGTTGTGGGACGTACATCCTCACCCTCAAGAGTTATTAATTTTCTGCCTCTGGCAGTTCCTGTTATAACACGCATACGCACTTTTCTCCAATAATATTTTGTCCTTTTATTATCACACTTTTCACGGCTTTTTGTCAACATACAACATTAAATTTAACAAATATAACACTGCATTTAACAATCGGGATGAAAATATTTGTAAATCGCTTCTGCTTGGGGCTGTGTGACGCCTTTTACACATTTAAGTGTCTCTACATCTGCATCCATTATGGTATCTATAGTTTTCAGCGCTTTAAGAAGATTTACCGCCGTTTTTTCTCCTATTCCTTTTATATCCGTAAGACCATAGGTAAGAAGTTTTTTAGTATGCTTCTTTCTGTGGTAACCTATCGCCCAGCGGTGAACCTCTTCCTGAATATCAGAAACAAGTGTAAAAACCTGACGCTTTGAATTTATAGCTATTTCTCCGCCGTTCTGAGCAATTGCCCTTGTGCGGTGTTTATCATCCTTTACCATGCCGAAAACAGGCACATTAAGATTATAATACTTCATTACCGGCATTACGGCATTTACCTGACCCTGACCGCCGTCAAGGAGAATAAGATCCGGAAGTCTGCCGAAGCCCTCATTTGAATGAGGCGATTCTTCATAGTAATGCTTAAAACGTCTTGTGAGAACCTCTGCCATGGAAGCGTAGTCATCCTGTCCTTCAAATCCTTTTATTGAAAAACGCTTATATGCTTTTTTATAGGGCTGTCCGTCAAAGAATACAACCATTCCCCCGACATTATCGCTGCCCGCAGTATGGGAAATATCGTAGGCTTCAATATAGCGTGGAATTTTATCGAGTCCCAGAAGCCTTGCAAGTTCGTCAAGAGCAGAGGTTTCCTTGCCGCCTCTGCCAAGCTTCTGAGCCAGCTTTTCGGCGGCATTGCTCCGGCACATTTCGAGAATTTTTGCCTGCTCTCCTCTTTCTGGAACAGCTACCGTAACCTTTCGTCCGGCTTTTTCACTTAGCCATCGGGTTATAAGCTCTATGTCGCTTACCTCTCCATCAACAGTAACTCTTCTTGGCACTCTGTCATGCATGGAATAATATCCCATAAGAAACTCATGGCGAAGCTGCGGCAGATCTTTATCAGGCTCCAAAAAGAAATGCTCGCTGTCACTGAGCCTGCCATCGGTAAAACGCAGAACCATAAGACAGAATGTCTTTTCACTTTGCACAACTGCAAATACATCCTGTTCTTCTACGTTATTGGCTACTACCTTCTGCTTTTCGTTTATCTTTTCTATCGCCCTTATTCTATCCCTAAGTGAAGCTGCCTTTTCAAACTGTAGGTTTTCTGCCGCCTGCTCCATTTCTTCGTTCATACGTTTAAGAGCTTTGCGGCTGCCGCCTTTCAGAAAATCAACAGCCTGTTCAATGGCTTCGTTGTATTCTTCACAGCTGATTTTTCCTGCACAGGGAGCCGAACATCTTTTTATAAAATAGTTAAGGCATGGTCTTGAGTTCCTGTGAATATCCCTCGGGAACTGCTTGCCGCAGACAGGAAGCCTGAAAATCTTTGTTGCTTCCTCCACTGCCTGATTTACGGAAAAAGCTCCCGTATAGGGTCCAATATATTCGGCGCCGTCATTAAGCATCTGCTTTTCGGCGGTGATTTTAGGCCATTTTTCCTTTGTGATTTTAATATAGTGATATCCCTTGTCATCCTTTAAAAGAATGTTATATTTTGGCATATGCTGCTTTATAAGGCTGCATTCGAGAACAAGAGCTTCAAATTCACTGTCTGTAAGGATATAGTCAAAATCATAGACGTTTTCGACCATTTTAAGCACCTTTACAGTATGCCTTGACTGTGAGCCGAAATACTGGCTTACACGGTTTTTTAAAAGCTTTGCCTTGCCGATATATATTATTTCATTCTTTTTGTTTTTCATAATATAGACTCCGGGATTTAAAGGCAGAGCCATTGCTTTTTTTCTCAGAAATGCCAGTCTTTCGTTCATTTTCTCACCTACTTAAAAGTCCCTTTTTCCACTGTTTAGACATAGAAAAAGGGACATACAATATTTGAAATATTTAAAAATAAATATAAAAATTCCGTCCGTTTTACAGTGCGTTTTCTTCCTTTCGATTTTACAATAAAAGAGCCTCTCAGTCAATATAACACAGCTACCTGAAGGCCATTGTAAAAAATTTCCATTTATTTTCTACCCTTAAAAAGCACCTATACATTTGACCCCTTTTAATATCTTTGTTATACTGTTTAAATCAGAAACGAGGTGTTTTAAAATGCCGTCAAAAAGCAAAATCATAACTATTCTCGAAGAAAACAGAGGAACTCCCGTCGGTGGAAATGAAATAGCAAGCTTACTTGGTATTTCACGCAACGCCGTTTGGAAAGCCATAACCGAACTTAAAGAAGAGGGATATGATATCATCTCCGACCGCACAACAGGCTATACCCTCGCAGCGGACAGCGATGTTATATCCAAAGAGGGAGTAACGCTTTTCCTCAATAAAAACGGATTTTTCGATAAATATGATACTGATATAAACTTATATAAATCCTTAAAATCCACCAACACCACCGCCAAGGAGCTTGCCTCCGCAGGATGCAAAGACGGCACTGTCGTAATAGCTTTGGAGCAAACCGGCGGCAGAGGACGCATGGGGAGAACTTTTCAGTCCCCGGCAAATGGCGGAATATATGTTTCAATAATTCTTCGACCCGGTATGTATGCAGAAGACTGTGTGCTTGTAACCACCGCCGTATCGGTAGCGGTTATGAGAGCCATTAAAAAATGCACCGGTAAACAGACTATGATAAAATGGGTAAACGATATTTATCTGGGAGATAAAAAAGTATGCGGCATACTCACAGAAGCCGTTACAGATTTTGAAACCGGAAACGTTGAATGTGTCATTCCCGGAATAGGTGTAAACTTTTCATCGGACATTTCTTCCCTCGTTCCCGAAAGTGAAAACAAAGCCGGTTCTCTTTATGAAAATGAGAAACCGCCTGTTACAAGAAACGAACTGCTTGCACAGATTATTTATGAAACCTTTGAGCTTTGCCGCAAGCCTGATCCCAAAAGTTTTATCGACGAGTACAGAAAGTATTCAATGATCATTGGCAGTGACGTTTATGTAATTAAGGGAAACGATAAGAGAGAGGCAAAAGCTATCGATATAGACGAAAAAGGCGGACTTATAGTAAAGTACACAGATTCAGGAGAAGAAGCTGTTATTTCATCGGGAGAGGTTTCAATAAGGAAAAGATAAAATATTTCAGATACAAAAAGGGATGAACTTTTAAAAAGCTCATCCCTTTTATTTTCATTTTGCGACCGAACCTGTAAGCCGAGTTCTGTCTTTTAAGACGGTTATCTATCTACGGTACGCATTGCTGCGCCCCTTTAGCCACCTTTCGGAAAATACGCCGGGCAAGCGTGTGTCTCCAGTCGGTGTTGCTTCGGATAGGGTTTACATGGCCGTACAGTCTCCTGTACGCCGGTGAGCTCTTACCTCGCCTTTCCACCCTTACCGGATTAAATCCGGCGGTATATCTCTGTTGCACTTTCCCTAAGGTCACCCTCGGCGGCCGTTAGCCGTTATCCTGCCCTGTGAAGCTCGGACTTTCCTCACGCAGTATAAATACTGCCCGCAACCGTCCAGTCCGCTCGCATACAATATAATAAATAAAATCCCATGTTCTGTCAACTGTTCATTGCTTTTATTACAAAATATTTGAAATTTATATGTTGAGATATTATGTCAAATGTTGTAGAATGATTGTGTATCATGTTTTTAAGGAAGTGACCCAATGAAGGACATATATTTTTCAAGCGATGAGGGCAACAATTCAGGCAGAAGAAACGACAGCCAATATAATCGCCAGTATAATAATAGAAACAATAACGGCAGTGAAAAACGTTATACATACTTTGAAGATATTTATTCCGACAGCAGCAATGACATACAAAGCGGCAGAGATATTCAAAGCAGTTCAGGAAGATCTCAAACTCCAAACCGTCAAAGAGATATCCCCATGAACCGACGTCCCTCTTCAGGCCGTCCACCTCAGCAGGGTAATCAGAGAAGTTATCCTACCGAATATGAAGACATTGACAGCGGTGCACCCCGCCGTAAGACTCCTCCCAAACGTCCTGTTCCCGGAGAAGATATAAGCTCCGGCGCAAAAAAGAAAAGCAGAAAAAAGAAAATCGGCTGCGGATGCGGATGTCTCAGCGTAATAGCAATATTCCTTATTATAGTAGGTGTTATCGGATTCAGCCTCTTCAGAGTTGCAAACGATTTGTTATCTGAAATAAACTATGACAGTGATTTTATACGTCAAAATGGTTATGTAAATCAGAAAGATCTGTTTGACAGCGATGAGGTTACAAACATCCTCCTCATTGGTGTTGACAGACGTGATGCAGATGAATCTTCCCGCTCAGATACAATGATGCTCCTTTCAATTGACAGAGCAAACAAGAAAATCAAGCTCACATCATTTATGCGTGACATGTGGGTGGATATTCCCGGTGAAGGATATTCAAAAATCAACTCTTCCTGCATGTGGGGCGGTCCAAAGCTTGTTATGGACACTATCGAATACAATTTCAATGTGGACATAGACGATTATATGCTTGTTGATTTCGGTATGTTCACAAAGATAGTTGACGGTCTTGGCGGAGTACAGGTTGAAGTAACAGAGAAAGAAGCGGCATATTTCGGTTCAGGCAAAAAATATGCTCCTCCCATGAAGATCGAATCCGGCAACACTCTTTTAAACGGCGAAGAAGCTTTGTGGTATTGCCGAATCCGCTATCTTGACGACGATTTCCACCGCACTGAGCGTCAGAGAAAGGTTATAAGCGCAATAATCAATAAAGCTAAAGAAACCAAGCCCAAAGAGCTTATTGAAATAAGCAAGGACGTTATGCCTTACGTTGAAACCAGCATCCCCCAGAACGAACTTATGAAGCTGGGCTTAGGCGCACTTTTCTCATACATGCGCTATGATATTGAGCAGCAGCAGATTCCTGCAAGCAAAACTTGGGAATACGGCTCCAAAAACGGTATGTCCGTAATCCTCATAGATGTAGATGCAAATAAGGACATTCTTTATGATTTCATCTATGCTCCTGATACAGAAGCTCCCAGCGATAGCAACAATAATCAGAACTAAAAAAGTAAAGCGCCGTAAATCGGCGCTTTTTCTTTTACTAATAAAATAATATACAGCTTTATTTCCCAAGTTTTTTAGGACAGAATTCCGCCATGCAGCAGCTTTCACACATTGCTTTTCTCGCTGTGCATACAGCTCTGCCGTGCAAAACACATCTGTGGCAGAAATCGTTGCTTTCCTCGGGAGGAAGAAGCTTTTTCATTTCCTTTTCAACGCTTTCAGGATTTTTAGTTGCTACAAATCCCAACCGGTTACACAGTCTTATTAAATGAGTATCGGCTACAACTGCCGGTTTTCCGTAAACATCTCCCACTATAAGATTCGCTGTTTTTCTTCCAACACCCGGCAACGTTGTAAGCTCCTCTATGGTATCGGGAACTTTTCCGTCATACCTTTCTTTTATCCCCTTGGCAATTCCCATTATGTCCCTGGCTTTTCCGTGGAAAAATCCGCAGGAGTGAATTATTCTTTCTATATCGGCGACATCTGCATTTATGTAATCATCCAAAGTTTTATATGTTGCAAAAAGCTCAGGGGTTACAAGGTTTACTCTTGCGTCGGTACACTGAGCTGACAGTCTCGTAGCAATAAGAAGTTCCAAAGGGTTTGAAGCTGTAAGAGAACATATGGCATCGGGATATTCTTTTTTCAAAGCTTCAACAGCCGCTTTTGCACGCTCTTTTTTCGTCATTTTTTCACTTTCACACCTTTCAGAGTATAAATTACAGTCAATTATACTCTAAATTATTAAAAATTTAAAGTCTTTGCTCAATAATCATTGAAAAAAACGATTTCATGTGTTATCATTTTAAAGTATATTATCAAATTTTAAAGAGAGGGATTTTTGAAATGTTTCAGGATTTACTCGATACCATCGGCTTTGTAGAGGGCTATGACCCTGAAGTCGGTGCAGCAATGAAAAAAGAGCTCGCCCGTCAGAGAAGAAACCTTGAGCTTATCGCTTCAGAAAACATAGTTTCTCCCGCTGTTATGGCAGCTATGGGAAGCGTGCTTACAAACAAGTATGCTGAAGGCTATCCCGCAAAGCGTTACTACGGCGGATGTGAATGTGTTGACGAGGTCGAAAACATCGCTATCGAAAGAGCCAAGAAGCTTTTCGGCGCTGAGTTTGCAAACGTTCAGAGCCACTCAGGTGCACAGGCTAACTTTGCCGTTTACTTTGCTCTTCTTCAGCCCGGCGATACAGTTATGGGTATGAACCTTGCTCACGGCGGACATCTTACCCACGGCTCACCTGTAAATATGTCCGGTAAATACTACAACTTCTTCTCCTACGGAGTAAACGATGACGGATTTATCGACTATGACGAGTTTGCCAAGAAAGCTGAAGAGGTTAAACCCAAGCTTATCGTTGCAGGTGCTTCCGCTTATCCCAGAATCATCGACTTCAAGCGTATAAGCGAAATCGCAAAGAGCGTCGGCGCTTACTTTATGGTTGATATGGCTCACATTGCTGGTCTTGTTGCAGCCGGTGTTCATCCCTCTCCCGTTCCATATGCAGATGTTGTCACAACAACAACTCACAAGACCCTCAGAGGCCCCAGAGGCGGTATGATTCTCTGCAAAGAGGAACTTGGTGCAGCTATCAATAAAGCTGTATTCCCCGGTACACAGGGCGGTCCTCTCATGCATGTTATCGCAGGTAAAGCAGTTTGCTTCGGCGAGGCTCTTAAGCCTGAATTCAAAGAGTATCAGCAGAACATTGTAAAGAATGCTGCAGCTCTTGCAGACGGACTTATGAAGAGAGGCATCAATCTTGTTTCAGGCGGTACAGATAACCACCTTATGCTTGTTGACCTTCGTTCAGTAGGCATCACAGGTAAAGAGCTTGAACACAGACTTGACGATGTTTATATCACAGCTAACAAGAATGCTATCCCCAACGACCCTGAGAAGCCCTTTGTTACAAGCGGTATTCGTCTTGGTACGGCTGCTGTTACAACAAGAGGTCTCGGCGCTGCTGAAATGGATAAGATTGCAGAGTTTATCTATCTTGCTGCAACTGATTTTGAGAACAAAAAGGAAGAAATCAGAAACGGCGTTAACGAAATCTGCAAGGCATATCCCCTTTACGAATAATTTAAGATAAAGTTTAAGCCCGGCTTAATGCCGGGCTTTTTCTTTAACCTTTATTTGTGTTTATAAAATCAGTAAGGATTTCTATAAATTCATCATCGGTGAAATTAACGGCTGTTACAACAAACTTTAAACCGCCGCTGCTGAACTCGGCAGCGTATTCATTATACGGAACAATTTCTGTATCCCCTGTTTCAAAATCATACTCGCCGTGAGCCTCCATTTTCAATTTTGCTATAAGCACCCGCACTTCACCAAAGTAGGAAGCTTTTGCGTTTTCCGGCCATTCGTACCTGTCGAGCATTGCTTCATCTTCACGGCAAACCGTAAAACTTATGCCTTTTCCGCCATAACCCACGGAAATCGGCAGCTTATCCTCGCCATATTCGTTCCAATAAGTAAAAGTTATTCCGCCGTCAACTACTTTTCCTGTATTTTTATCACGGTAAATTTCATTTTGTGAATTGCTGTAAGAAGCTTTCAGATAATCCGGCAGAAAAGAAAAATCAAGTTTCTTTCCTAAATGCTCAGCAGCTTCCCTTTCATTAAGTACGGTTATATCATAGCTTTTTGGAGAATAGACGCCATCCAAAATAAAATTTTCATACTTCACTTCGTTTATGGCGATTTTCTCCTCTGTTTCCGTGCGTCCTTCTCCACCGCTGTAAAAGCTTCCCATGGTACCGCTTGTAGTGGGCTTGTTCCTTATTTCTCCGACTACTAACAAGGCGCAAAGACAGACAAGAGAAACACATACAACAGATACAGCAGCTCTTTTAACTTTTTTCATTTTTATCTTTTTTTCACTTATATAGTTATCTCTGCGCTTTAATACGCTTTCTGTCATCTCTTCATAACTCTTCATATACAAAACCCTCCTTTTCAAGTTCTGCTTTGAGAGCCTTCTTCGCTCTGTAAACAAGATTTTCTATTTGACGTTTATTCTTTTTCATTACCCTGGCAGCTTCATCATTGGTCAGTTCTTCAAACACTGTCAGATACAAAACCTGCCTGTAATCTCCGTTTAATTTTTGGAGAGAACTGTGAACAGCGATTTTTCTTTCTTCAACAAAGTACAGTTTTTCGAGATTTTCTTCATCATGCAGCAGATTTTCAAAATCCTCAACAGGTTTATCTGAAAATCTTTTTCTGTGTTTTAAATAATTTATCGCTTCATTTCTGCCGATTGTATAAAGCCATGTTTTAAAGGAATAATTCCCCTTATATTTCGGCTTTTTTATTACAAGCTTAACAAAGGTATTTTCCGTCAGTTCCTCGGCTGTATGTATATTTTTTACATAACCGTTTAAAAACATCATTAAACCGTCTCTGCACTCCTTGATGATTTCGCCTATACCCTCATCATCTCCTTCCAGAAAACGCAGATAATTTTTTGCTCCGCTGTCCATACTTTCACCTCTTCCCTTCCTCTTTGACCGGTCATCTATTAAACAATTAAAGCAGGTGATTCTCTCACATAAAATAAAAAAAGAACCACTTATACGCAGTTCTCTTTCTTTTGTTACCACTGATATTTTGTAAGCTGTCCCTCTTCGAGAAGCTTTGGAAAATCCCACTGTCTTAAAACTTCATATACTCCGATTGCAACGGAATTTGAAAGGTTAAGACTTCTTGCATCGGAAATCATGGGGATTCTCACACATCTGTCAGGATTGGCCTTTAAAAGCTCCTCAGGCAGTCCTGCGGTCTCTTTTCCGAAAAACAGATAGGATTTATCAGGATAGGAAATATCGGAATATCTGTTCTGTGCTTTCGTTGAGAAAAAGTAAAAATTTCCGTCCTTATTTTTTTCAAAAAAATCCTCAAGATTTGAATAGTATGTAATATCAAGGAGATACCAGTAATCAAGACCTGCTCTTTTTAATTTTTTATCATCAATTTTAAAACCCATGGGCTCCACAATATGAAGCCTTGCACCTGTTGCAGCGCAGGTTCTCGCAATATTTCCGGTATTCTGTGGTATTTCCGGCTCTACAAGTACAATATTAAGCTCTGCCATTTTAAGTTTACTCCGTTTCGGTTTCAATATACCTGATTATTATAATACACCCTGTCTCTCATTGCAAATTTAAGGAAGCATATATTCAAAAAAATAGCATAAATACATCTTGTAGGACGTGCCATAATAAAAGCGAAACCAAAAGTAATGGAGGGATTGAAAATGACGAAAAAAAGCTCAAACATCGCTAAAGGCGTCGGCATAGCAATGGCAGTAGGCAGTGCAACAGCTCTTATCGGCGGAACTATGATGAACTCTTCAAACCGCAAAATGAAAAAGAGCATGAACAAAGCCGTTAAAGCCGTTGAAAACATTGTCGGGGGCATTAACTCCGCCATGAAATAAAAAACAGGTTTCGGGGGCGGGAAAAATTCCGCCCCTAAATTTTATACGGAAGGAGGCTTTTTATGAAAAAAGCAATCGCCTTATTATCCTGTGCAGCGCTTTTAATAACAATTACAGGCTGTTCGGGAGAGGAAAAAGTGCCTCAAAACACCAATGTTTCCGGAGAATCTCAAAACGACAGCTCCATAATGCAGGATATTGATGAAAATGTTGCTTCCGTAGAGGGAAGCATCAAAACAGAATGTGAAACAGGCAAAGATACCGGAAACACATCAACTTATACAGGTTATGATCCGCTGCCGGAAATAGATCTTGTATCAAAGGCAAATGACGGAAACAAAAATTTAAGCACAAAGAAAATAGGATACAGCTACGGAGTTTCCAAAAATGGCGTACCTCATCAGAACTCAGTAAACGCACAAAAGGAAATGGAAAAATACGGAGGTCTTGCCCTCGACACCAAAAGCAGTGAGAAAGTGCTGTATCTTACCTTTGACTGCGGATATGAAAACGGCTACACCTCAAAGGTTTTGGACGCACTGAAAGAAAAGGGTGTGCCTGCGGCATTTTTCGTAACTCTCACCTATATAGAAAGCTGTCCCGACCTTATTACAAGAATGATTAAAGAGGGACATATTGTAGGCAATCACTCAAACAAGCATCCGTGCTTTGCCGATATTTCAAGAGAACGTATGGCGCAGGAAATACAGGATGTTGACAACTACCTGAGAACAAAATTCGGATATTCCTCCCCGTTCTTCCGATTCCCTGAGGGAGCTTATTCTGAAAATGCCCTTGACCTTGTAAACACAATAGGATACCGCAGCATATTCTGGTCAGTGGCATATGTCGACTGGGACCCCAACACCATAAGAGGCAAGGAGTACACCATAGATACCCTTATGAGCCGCATTCATCCCGGAGCAGTAATACTGCTGCACTCTGTTTCTCCTGACAACGCCGCTGCAATGGGCGAATTTATAGACAAGGCAAGAGCCGAAGGATACACCTTCAAAAGCCTTTCGGAGGCAAAGTTTTAAAATTAAGCTTAAAAGGCCCTTCCTTTTGGAAGAGCCTTTTTATAATACTTATTTACTTTGATAAAATTTATCTCTTTTCAAAAACGCTTTTGGGCTGACCGCAGACGGGACATGTGAAATCATCGGGCAATTCCTCAAAAGGAATATCGCCTTTATAGCGGTATCCGCATACGCTGCAAACCCATTCACCGTTTTCATCCTTTACAAAATCCTCTTTCTTCTCTGTATGAGGCTGTCCGGCTTTAAAAGCTGCAAATGCTTCTCTGACGGCGTTTTTAAGCTGAGGCTTCTGATAATCAGCATAGAGAAGAGGTTCTCCCTCACCCAGCCATGCATCCTCTACTGAGCACAGATAAAGGTCATGAGTATCAAGCTTTGTAACACTCTCTACCTTGCATCTTAAATATGCGGCGGCATCTGTAAGAACAGGTAATCCGTTTACCATTACATGGGGAACATTCTTCCACTTTTCCGTATCACGGGATGACTGGAAACCGAAATTTGCTATAACAAAGGGGTCAACATCCGTTGCCAGAACAGAAACTGTAAACTCACCGTTTTTCTCAATAAGTGAGCTTGTATTGTTTGTATTCATACAGGATATAACCACCATAGGTGTTTTTCCGCTTCCCACCTGCGCAAATGCGTCTACAACGCTTCCGCCATAGCTTTCGCCGTTTTTAACTCCTACTACATAAAGTCCGTAAGAAAGTCTGAACAATGCTGTGTTATCCAATTTTGAAGCCTCCTTTTTTGAATTTTATTTTATCCTGTAAATTTTATATTATTTCAAGAACCTTCTTTTCAAGCTCATCAAGGCTTTTCTGTGAAGGAATGTACTGAATACGCTGTTTTTCCAGTGCAATTTCAAATCCGCAGTCTGCAAGCTCTTTTTCAACAAGACCTATACTCTGACCACCCCAGCCGTAAGAACCGAAAGCAAAAGCCTTTTTGCCGCTGTTCTTAGGTGCAAGTCCCTTAAGATAGGTAAGGAAGCTTGCAACTGTGGGCAGCATCTGATTGTTAAGTGTGGGAGATCCCACAGCAATATATTCTGCTGTCAAAATCTCATTTATAACCTCGGAATTATCCCAGGCCTTAAGGTCGCAGAGCTTTGTATTATATCCCTTTGAAGCAAAGGCTTCAACAATGGTCTTTGCAATTTTTTCAGTTGAATGCCACATGCTGTCAAAAACTACAACTGCCTCTTTATTCATTTTAAGGCTGCTCCACTTTTTGTATTCCTCAATAATCTCAGCAATATGACTTCTCCACATTACGCCGTGGCTGGGAGCGATAAGCTCTATATCAAGTCCCTCAGCGGCTTTAACTGCACCGGCAGCCTGTACGCTGTAAGGCATTACTATGTTGGCATAATAAGTTCTTGCCTCATGAAGAACATCACCTAAAGGCTCTTCGTCATCAAATCTTCCGCCGGATGCATAGTGCTGACCGAAAGCGTCATTTGAGAAAAGAATCTTTTCCTCGGGGCAATATGTTACCATGTTATCGGGCCAGTGAAGCATGGGTGTGGGAACAAATGAAAGTGTACGGCTGCCAAGGCTCAGTGTATCGCCGCTTTTTACAGGCATGAAATCCATCTCCCCGTAATGGGCTGTGAGACCCTTTACACCCTGAGGAGCAGATGTAACTACCTTTGCATTGGGTGCTAAAGCAAGTACATCGGTAATAGCACCGGAATGATCCATTTCAACATGGTTTGAAACAATGTAATCAATCTTTGAAGGATCCACAATGCTCTTGATGCGGCTTATCATCTCAGCTGCAAAAGGAGCCTTTACAGTATCCACCAATGTGATTTTATCATCTATTATAAGGTATGCATTATATGTTGAGCCTCTTTTCGTTGTATAGCCGTGAAAGCTGCGCAGAGACCAATCAACAGCGCCTACCCAGTAAATTCCTTTTTTAACTTCAATTGCTTTCATAAATATACCTCCAAACAAAACTCAGGCGGAGTGGTTACACTCCGCCGCCTTCGATTATTCCGCTGAGAACTGATCCTTACCTACACCGCAAAGAGGGCATACCCAATCCTCGGGAAGATCTTCAAAAGCTGTTCCGGGAGCTATTCCGTTATCGGGATCGCCAACTTCCGGATCATAAACATATCCGCAAACATCGCAAACATATTTGTTCATGGTTTGTACCTCCTTAAATTTATATGTCAAAAAATTTGACTTACATATTCACTGACAAGAGAAACATCCTTTTTGCCAAGGCTGCGATACAAATTGCCGCTTCCCTTTTCCTGAGAATATCCCTTGATATAGAATACTTCCCCGTCACCTCTGAAAGTAAAAGCTCCGTCATATACGTTTGTATCAACATGCCTTGGGCTGAATTTTTCACAAACGTTGAGAGTTCCGCTTTCAGAAGACTCATTGTAATCGGTCATAAAGAACACACTTTCATTTCCGGCGGCATAAAGCTTTGTTACACCCTTTTGGATCTCCTCACTCTTTTTGCCGTTATAGCAATAAAGCGTACCTGTTGTATCCTTCATGTCCTTTACATAGTATACACTGCCTGACGGAGTAAAGCAAACATTTTTAATAAAAACTCCTGCATCTATTCTTGTTCCGGTGGATTTTTTTATTTCCCACTTGACTATATCGCCGGATTCAAAATTTTCATCACAGTTTTCGGCAATGTACAAGCTGTTTTCAGATAAAAACAGTGAATTTGAATGCTTCGCATCTTCATTTATGAGCACAGGCTCTTTATCCGCTGATTTAACATAGAAATACTCACCTTTTGCAAGTACCGGAGTGTTTCCGTCCGGAACAGGCAAACTGTTTCCATAACGGGAAAGCTCGGAAATTTTAACTTTCATATTTTCCGGCATACTGAAAGCAGAATATACAATTGCTCCGTCATAAACTCCGTATACTTTGCCTGTAAATTCACTTACTAAAACAGGCTCTTTGCCGTCATAAACATAAAGCTCTTTTGAAATTTCCTGTAAAGTACCGTCACTTATTGCTGCACGAAGACTGTCACGGGCAGCTTTTGCGTCATAGAGAGCTTTCACCTCATTGTATTCGTCCTCACTGCCATAGTTTTCTCTTACAGGCTCGGTAATATTCCCGTCGCTCTCATATAAATCATCGCTTACAATTTCACTCCATTTATATGAAAGCTCTTTTTCGGATACAAAATATATGCTGTCATTTTCTGCCCCGGAATTTGCTGCATAAACTTCCTTTACATCTGCATTAATAAGAGCAGATTTTTCACGCTTAACTGAGAACAATCCCTTTTTGCCGTCCGCAGATGTTTTAGTATAGGCATAAAGATCAAAGTCGCCGTCAAGTATAAAAATTTCATCTACTGCGCTTTCAATAAAAACAGGTTTTGCATTTGATTTTACTTTACACTCATACAGATCAAGGGCATTGCCGTTTTTCTTAAGGTAAATTACATTTTTTCCATCAGCGGAAATATAGAAATCAACTACATCGGTATCAATAGAAATTTCCTCTTTAAGATTGTGCACCTTGAGCTTTCCGCCCTTATCGCTGGGACTTCTCAGATATGCAATTCTCTTAAAATTCTCAGAGGCTTTAGGCTGAGAATAAACGTTTGATGCAAGGAAAAGACCCTTGCTGCTGTCAGCGGAAGAAATTTCAGAGGTCTCATTCATTATATCCCTATAATAAAGCTTATAGGTATTTGTTCCGTTTTCGGTAGTGTAGCTTTCAGAATAAAGGAGCTTATCTCCATCTTCGTTGAACACTGCTACCAGCTCAGCATTATCCGTCTCAGAAAAATTATCGGATATTACAAATGGGGCGTTTTCTCCCACTTTCTGAGCCATTACGGAATTTTCCTTAACATATACAACCGGAGCGGAATTTTCCTTATCTCCGGAAAAAACAAACGCCGCTGTAACCGAAACTATAACCACAGCTAAAGCAAGCACCAAACCGGCAATAAGCTTTTTCTTATCGGCTTTTTTTCGTCCGCTGTTTCTTGTATTAGCTGTTTGAGCCGTCTGATTTTTCTTTTTATTCTTCTTACCGAAAATCACAGGCAGCTTTTTCTTAGTTTTTTTAGAAGATTTATTTTTAATCTCCTCTTTTTTCTCCACTGTATCCTCACCGGTTACGGTATCTTCAAGATACGCTCCGCAGCTGTCGCAAAAAGCGTTCGTATCTCTGTTTTCCGCACCGCATTTTCCACACTTCATACAGCACCTCCGAAAGAGAGTATACGGTAATTTATCATTCCCGTTTTTAACAATTTTATTTGAATATTATACTATATTTCGTATAATGCTGTCAATTATGCCTACATTTTGACAAGACAATATAAAAAAAGACAGGAGAAAATTTCTCCTGTCTTTAAAATTTAAATATTACTGATAAATCGTGTATTCATCGTCATCATACATATATAAATCTTTTACGCCTACAAAAAAGAACTGATCCATTGCCGTATTGCGGATACTTATTGTAGTGGATTCCCATCGGTAATCAGAAGCTTTTTTATAAGGATATATAAACTCATCATCGTGGGTATATGTAAAATATGAACTTGCATATTCTCCTCGTGAATCACTGGTAACATCGTAGGCAATATATCCTCGAGAGCTTTCCGCATTTTTAGGAAATGTAAACTCACCTACTGCCTGTCTTGTTCCCTCTCCGTTTCCCCATAAGCTATAAAAGATATCATCTGTATTTTTACTTTTTCCGATTACATCTTCTCTGATATTATAAGGAGAAACAAAAACTTTACCATCTTCATCATATAGCACCTGACCTGTAATCTTACCGCTCTTCATCCAGTAATTTTCCTCATCGCAGTACACTGGAGCAAAATGAATACAGTCACTGTGATGTTTTGTCAAAGTTTTTTCCCAGCGGAAAGCATGAATTATTTTCCATGTTTCACTTTCACCCTCAAGCTGTACCATGACTGTTCTTAAAGTCAGATATTTATCCCAATCATTTGCTTTATATGTATCAACATCTTTAACCACAATTCTTACGGGATTTTTACACTGAATAATATCATCATCTGTAAGCAGTTCAAGAATTTCCTCTGGAAGTCCTTTCTCAAGGAGTTGTTTCTCTGCTGAATCTACTTGAGCATTAACAGCATTTTCAACAGGCTTGAAATCCATTGGATATGATGTGAAAAACGTATGACCAATAAATATACCGCCCACCGTTAAAACAGCAAAAAACACTACAAACACAAAATTTGGGATTTTTACTACCTTTGGATCTATAGCATAGCCTGCAACAGAAATTCTTTTGAATATTCTTCTTATAGAAAAAAGTATAACAATAAAAGCCAAAGCAAATATCACGGGAAGCAATACTGCATCTTTCACTACAAAGGCAGCCATCGCCAACAAAAGATAGGCAAAGAAAAACATTGCAAAACTAAGCGTATGTGCAGGTGAATTTGATTTTTTCTGCACCTGTTTGAAACCACCCCACAGACAGATGATAATCATCAACATCAATACCACATTGAACCATCTCATGGACATATAAAATCTTTCCTGAGCACTGCTGTCTAACCACATTATACTCTCTGAGACTCTGCTAACAATCCAGCCAATACATTTTACAAAAGCCATTATTTTTCCGGCCATAAACCATTTGTTTTCACCTGAAAGTATGCGAAAACCGAAAAATACCAAAATCATACCCAGTATAGGCAAAATATAATTAAGATAATATATTGCCACAGTAAAAAGCTGCAAAACAAGTCCCGCAAAAATCATATTGGTGCTTTTTTTCCATGGGTTCACCGATTTCGCAATTCTTTCAGATACATTAATTCCGGAAGCATTCTGCTGAAGAAATCTTTCAAATTCTTCATCACTGAGTTTGTCAAAATCACGTTCACTCATGGCTTTCACCTCCCAGTTCTTCTCTGAGCTTTTTCTTCAGCCGATAAATCCGTCCCTCTGCCGAACGCTGGGTCATGCCCATTTCAGCTGCTATCTGCGAAACTGATTGGCAATAGTAAAACTTTCGGTAAAAGAGCACCTTATCTCTTTCTGATAAATTCTGTACTATAAGTTCAAGCTTTCTCAAAGTTTCGTTCTTAATAAACTCTTCTTCTGGATTGTCATTTGAAGAAGCGATGTCTGAATCGAGACTCTGGGTATCAGGCTCCCTGCGAAGCTTCTTGGCAAAATTAAGGGCAGTGTTTCTCGTAAGCGCCGACACCCAGCTTCTAAAGCTGCCTTTTTCCTCAGAATAACTGCCGATTTTTTCAACCACCCTCATTACAATGTCATTGAAACACTCCTCCTGCTCACGCTTATCTAAAAGAATCGGAGCAATTATGTAGCGTATCATTGGTCCGTAGCTGTTTATAAATTCTTTGGCTCCGGTTTCTTCTCCTGATGCAATAATCTGCACCAGTTCATGGTCTTTCAAAACATCACCCCCAAATTACCGTTACTTCTATTTTCCCTCTATATTGTACTACAACTAAATAATATAAAACCCACACAATTTATTTAAAGTAAAAAATAAAAACGGTGTTCCTTCGAACACCGTTTTTATCAGCCGTCTTTCAGGCAATTACATTCGGTTATAAACTTTGTAGTTATAAATCAGACAATACCCTGAGCAAGCATAGCATCTGCAACCTTTGTGAAACCGGCAATGTTTGCGCCGATTACAAAGTTATCCTCATGGCCGTACTCTCTTGCGGCCTGAGACATACTTGCATAGATGTCTTTCATGATATGATTAAGCTTTGTATCAACATCTTCAAAAGTCCAGCTCATTCTTGAACTGTTCTGGCTCATTTCAAGAGCTGATGTTGCAACACCGCCGGCATTTGCTGCCTTTGCGGGAACATAGAGAACCTTATTTGCAAGGAATACTTCTGTTGCATTGAGAGTAGAAGGCATATTTGCGCCCTCACCTACTGCTTTACAGCCGTTCTTAACAAGCTCTTTTGCATCCTCTTCACTGATTTCGTTCTGAGTTGCACAGGGAAGAGCAATGTTACAGGGAACTGACCAGGGACGCTTGCCCTCAACGTAGACAGCTTCAGGATGATATTTAATATAATCCTTAACTCTTCCACGCATTTTTTCCTTAATATACTTAAGAATTGAAAGATCAATTCCGTTTTCGTCATATATATATCCGTTTGAGTCGCTGCAGGTTACAACCTTAGCGCCAAGGCTCTGAGCCTTCTCGATTGCATAAATTGCAACGTTACCTGAACCGGAAACAACAACAGTTTTGCCATCGAAAGATGTGCCGTGATCACGGAGCATTTCTTCCATGATATAGATAAGACCATAGCCGGTAGCCTCAGTTCTTGCAAGTGAACCGCCGTAGCTAAGTCCCTTACCTGTAAGGATACCTTCATAAAGTCCTGTGATTCTCTTGTACTCACCGAACATATATCCGATCTCTCTGCCGCCGACACCGATGTCTCCTGCGGGAACGTCAGCATTAGGTCCGATAATACGGTAAAGTCCAGTCATGAAGCTCTGGCAGAAACGCATGACCTCTCCATCACTCTTGCCTTTGGGATCAAAGTCAGAACCACCCTTGGCTCCGCCGATTGGCAAACCGGTAAGTGAATTTTTGAAAATCTGCTCAAAACCAAGGAATTTAATGATACTGATGTTTACTGACGGATGGAAACGCAGACCACCCTTATAAGGTCCGATAGCGCTGTTGAACTGAACACGGTAACCTCTGTTTACTCTGGTTTTTCCCTGATCATCAACCCACGGTACACGGAAAATAGTAGCTCTCTCAGGCTCTACTATTCTCTCAAGAAGACCGACATCCTGATAAATAGGATTCTTCTCAACTGCAAGGTTAATTGACTTGAGAACCTCGGTTACTGCCTGGCAAAATTCCGGCTGGTCAGCGTTGCGTGTGCATACGTCTTCCAGCACCCTTTCTACATAACTCATGTTTCATACCCCCTAAAAGTTTGAACAGGTTATATTGTAAGGCATAAATGAATAAAATGCAAGTTTTTTTTATAAATTTTCATTTTTATTTTTAAAAGTGTTGTGAAACAAGTTTTTTTGTCTTTATTTGCAAGTTTTTATACTGTTTATTCATTTCATGTCAATTTTACTTTTTTTATGGTCATATAGTGAATATGTTGTGTGCAAATTAGAAAATTTTTCATAATATATTCGAGAGAAGACACATACAATACTGAAAGGAGACTTTATTTTGGCTGTAAAAATTTATTTAAATCCGGAACATGGCGGAAGCGATGGTGGTGCCTCTTATGGTGGACTTGTGGAGAAAACCTTAAACTTAAAAGCTGCAAAATACTGCCGGGACTATCTGAAAAAATATGACTGTACGGTTTTCTTATCGAGAGAATCTGATACCGGAGATCTTCTCATCTCCCAAAGAATTGCCGATCTGAAAGAAAAGAAATCAGACGTAGTAATAACCATCGCTCACAATGCCGGAGGCGGTCAGGGCTGTGAAATCTTTTATTGGAAAGACGATACAGCATCAAAGCGTTTAGCCGTGCTTATTGAACAGAAATTTAAAGAAATAGGACAAATAAGCAGAGGCGTAAAAGTAAGTTCAGAGGCAGCATATAATTTTGGAATGGTTCGTGAACCCTCAAAAGAAGGAATTCCCGCCGTATTATCGGAATTTGCTTTTCTTGATAACGCCCAGGATAGGCTGCTTGTTGACAGTGATGAAGATTTAAAGAAGGAGGGAGAAGCAATAGGTAAAGCAGTAAAAGAATACCTTAACTTAAAGGAAACTGCGCCTGAACCTGAAAAGCCATTGTCTGACAATGACATACTATACCGTATTCAGATAGGCGCATTCAAACTCAAATCCAATGCCGAAAGCTATGTGGAATATGTAAAAAGACGTGGTTTTGATGCTTTTTACAAAGAAGATTCCTCAGGTGACGGCACAATTTACAGAGTTCAGGCCGGAGCATTTACAAATAAAAATTATGCTCAGGAACATCTGAAAGCTCTTAGAGAAGCCGGTATAGAGGGATTCATATACGAAAGCGCACAATAAAAGAAAAATGGCAGGGACTATATCTTAAAGTCCCTGTCGTTTTTGTAAAACAAAATAAAACCGTGCTATAAAAACAATCAATACTCACCTTCAAACATAGGATAACGGTATTTATCCTCTTTAGTGATCTCACGCAAAACTTTACAAGGAACACCCACAGCAATAACATTTGCCGGTATTGATTTTTTTACTACACTTCCGGCACCGATTACTGTATTATCCCCTATTGTAACACCGGCCAAAATCGTTGATCCGGCTCCAATCCATACATTATTGCCGATAGTAATAGGCTTTGCAATTTCTATTCCCGCTTTTCTCTGTTCCGGGTCAATAGCGTGTTCAGCAGTTGTAAAACAGCAGTTAGGTGCGATAAAAACATTATCTCCAAAGGTCACCTTAGCTCCGTCAGTTATAATCATGTTATGGTTGGAATAGAAATTATCTCCCAGTATTATATTATATCCATAATCACACCAGAACGGCGGAGTAATTATAACATCCTTACCCATTTTGCCGATCAAATCTTTCAAAATCTCTCTTTGTGCTTGTCTATCATAGGGCGAAAGCTGATTGTATCTGTGGCATATCTCTTTGCACTTTTCAATTTCTTTTTCGAACTGCGGATTGTAACAGCCTTGAAAGAAACAATTAATTGGAACTACGGGTTTTTTATCCATAAGAAAACCTCCCGATTTTAAATAGTATCTTTTTATTTTACTGCAACAGAGTGTTGATATAAAAGGGGTGTCTTCGATAATGAAGACGCCCCTGTATGAGTTTAATATTACTTATATTGATTATTTAATATAATCTTATTTTTCGCTCTTTGCCGCTTTTCTCATTCTGATCTTATTTTCAAGAGACGGATAATAACGCTTGGAGATATATGCCGCAATAACTCCGAGAATAGCGCCTACAATTATACCTACGATTACATCGGTGGGATAGTGAACGTGTACATAAATTCTTGAAAAAGCGATGAGCAAGCCGAGAATAACTGCGGGAATGCCGAACTTCTTATTAGTGCATAAGAGAGCTACGGATGCAGCCAGTGAAGATGATGAATGACCTGAGGGGAATGACCAGCTTGAGGGCTTTCCTACCAGTTCGGGGTAATTAAATATACCCTCCCATGCCTCAAGATTAAAAGGTCTCGGTCTTTCCACAATAGGTTTGATAATCCAGTCAACAACGACAAGGGAACCTATAAGTCCCAGAGCCATTGCAACTCCGCATTTACGGTACTTTTTGCTAATGATAAGAGATAAAGCTATAGCTATCCAAACAGCTCCGCCTTCACCAAGATATGTGATAATAGGCATAATTACATCAAGAACCGGATTCCAGATATAATTTTCCACAAAGCGGAACACTGATAAATCAAAATTTAAAATAGCTTCCATTCTCTTACCTCCTTTCTCATTTAATTCTTCTGTAATCCTTTACCACTCTGATTCTATCCCTCTTTTTACGGTGATTGGATATTACAGTTGCAAGTATGAAAAATGCGACAATAAGAATCACCATAACAACTAAAACCTTGAAGGTTGTCGTATGGGTAAAATCCGCAATTTTTCCAAAGATGAAAAGTATAACGCTGCCCTTTACCTCTTCGGCAGCTACAAGCTCTACTTCGCCAAGTTCAATTTTTTCAGCATTTGCTTCATCGGGAGTATAAACGATTTTTGCCTTACCTATTACCTGTCCCTTTTCAATGGGTGCTTCCATAGTTTCTGGAACAGTGCCTTCAACTGGTTCGAGGGTTATATTGGAAGAATCCATCCAGTCAGGTATAAGAAGCTTTTTGGATTCCTTGGGTACAAGACGTACATGATCTGTTGACCATGAGTGCTCAACATTTATAGCGGTTACCGGCTGAACCGTATCACACACAGACTTATATCTGATGTTTTCAAAAGCCCATTTGAACATTTCTACACATTCAAGGAATGCTCCGTTATCTTTGAGTCCGTCACCGGTATAATCCTGAAAGGGTGCATGCATAATAATGCCTAAATACTCATATCCATCCTTACTGGCCTTTGAGATAACACAGCGTCCGGCATTATCTGTATGTCCGGTTTTTACGCCGGAGGCATATTCGTAATAATATCCGGTCTGATCGTTAAGTATAAGGTTTGTAGTGAGAAGTGTTCTCTCCTCTTTTACAACATTTGTCGCTCTGAGAGTATATTCGGTAGTAGAACATATCTTTTCAAATACAGGGAAAGAAAGGGCATACTGAGTGATTTTCGCAAGGTCGTTTGCAGTGGTATAGTGATCGTTTGCATCAAGACCATGGGGATTTGAAAAATGAGTATTAGTACAGCCGAGCTCCGATGCAAGAGCATTCATCATTTCAACAAATGCGCTGACATTTCCGCCGCCCATATAATCGGCGATTACAACGGCCGCATCATTACCGCTGGCAACCATCATACAGTAAAGAAGCTCAAGCATTGAAAGCTGTTCGCCTGGCTTAATATTTGCAAGAGAACTGTCTGTTCCCACAAGTGAATCAATCGACTCCTGCTTTACTGTAACCATTGTATTTTCAAGATCGGAGCAGTTTTTAAGAACAACTGCCGCCGTGGCGATTTTTGTAAGGGATGCAGGAGCTGTTTTTCTGTCTGCATTTTTATCAAAAATTACCGTTCCCTTTTCGTTGTTAAGGCTTATAAGAAGAGCTACGTCTGCCTTTAGTTCAATTTCGGAATTATATGAAGCTGCTGCCGGCAAAACTGTTCCGACAAGCAAAAGAAAGGTAGTAATGAAAATTAAAAATTTTTTCATGGTAATCTCCCTGAAAATGTTGTATTATATTTTTATGACAATGCTGACTCTTATAGTATAACAGCATCCGGGGAAAAAATAAACATTTTTTATCACAGATTTCTTCCGGTTTTTCATATTGGGAGGTTTGCTTTATGGTTTATATTACCGGAGACACACACGGTGATATTTCTCGTTTTTCTTCACCTGCCATGAAAGATATTAAATCAGGTGACACATTAATTATATGCGGCGATTTCGGTTTCATCTGGGATGGCAGCCGAAAGGAACGTCACAATCTTAAAAAGCTCCAAAAGAAAAAATTCAATATCTGTTTTGTTGACGGTACCCACGAAAACTTTAAACTTCTCAACGAATATGAAGTTTCCCAGTGGAACGGCGGCAAGGTTCACAAAATAGGCAAAAACATTTACCACCTTATGCGTGGACAGATTTTCGATATAGACGGTATTAAAATATTCACTATGGGCGGCGGAGAAAGCCCTGACATTGAACTGAGAATGGGAGCGGGTAACTGGTCAAGAGATGAGATTCCCAGAAAGGACGAGCTTATTGAAGGAGCAGATAATCTTCAGAAGCTTGACTGCAAGGTGGATGTCATTGTCACCCACGAACCCCCGGCAACAATTAAGAGATTCCTTAAATCTTCCGAGGACAGCGAAGTGCGTATAAGCGGCGTAAACGCATACCTTGAGGAGCTTAATAAATCCTGTACCTTTACAAAGTGGTATTTCGGAAGTCTTCACACAGATAAATATGTTTCCTCAAACCACGTTGCAATTTTCACCCATGTTGCCGACTGTCTTACAGGAAAACAACTCAGGGGCAAATAAACAGTAAAGTTAAAGGACACACAGAAAAATTTCTGTGTGTCCTTTTTGTTTAGGTTTAAATTTAAGAACCGGTGGATTTATAATGCTTTACTCCGAACCGCCATATAAGCACTGACGGAATGAGAAACAAAGCCGAAATAACGGGAGCAAGCATATAAAGCACGCTATCGCTTTTCCCTGTGAGCACCAGTAATGGATAATACTGGAAAAGTGCAACAGGTACAACAAAGGTCAAAAATCTTAATATAGCTTTACCGTAAATCGAAACGGGATACTGGGCAAACTCTCTGCTGCCGTCAGTAAAAATGTGCATTACCTCAAGTCCCTCAATGGTAAAAAAGGTAAGGGCGGCATTAATGAGAAAAAGTCCGAAAAACACGGATATTCCGCCTATGACCATAAACACCAAAGTAAAAACTTTATAAGCATTCCAGCTGATATCAGCGACAATCAAGGCATAAATGAACACAAGCACTGCCTGCAAGGTTCTGCCAAGCCTGCTGAATTCCACCTTTGATGAAAGCACCTGAAACACAAGTCCTTTGGGACGCAGCATTATACGGTCAAATTCGCCGTTGCTTATCATGGAAGAAAAATCGTCAAAACCTCTTGCAAAGCACTCAGTTAAACTGAATGCAAGCTGAACACAGCCAAAACACAAAAACACTTCTTCCAAAGTAAAGCTCTTAACGGAATAAAACCGTGACATCATAAAATAGACGCTTAAAAGAGCGGTAAAACTTGTTATGAACTGCCCTATAAACATCATTATTGCAGAGGTTTTATATTGCAGCATACTCTTTATATGTATGGAAAAATAATGTAAGTAAAGCTTCATTTTTTACCCTCCCTGCAAAGCGGCACTTTTAAGTCCCTTTGAAAGCATCACTCTGCCCAAAATCATCAGCACAAAGAGCCAGAAAATCTGAAGCAGAACGCTCCCTGCCATTTCCGGTCCGGCAATATCACCGCCGTAAATTCTGAGAGGAAGATTCTGCATTGACGCAAAGGGGGTAAAATAGAGTATCCGCTCAAGCCAGTCGGGCATAAACGGAATGGGTATAAGCGAACCGCTTAAAAGTTCCGAAGCAGCGGTTACTATAATCATCAGCCCTTTGGGAGAAATTGTGTAAACAGATCCGGCATAGACAATCATGCAAAGTGATAACACTGTCATAAAACTTAAAATCCCTGTTATCAAAAACATGATAAATGCCATAGGTGAAGCCGGAAGAGAAAGCCCGTAAGGCGATGGCAGTAATGATGCTATAATCAGAATCGGGATGCACCTTAAAAGAGCAGCAGAAATTCTCAGGGCTGCATTTTTAGTAAACCACATCCAATAAACGTCGGCAGGTCGTATAAGCTCATAGGCAAGGGTTCCGTTAGATATGAGATTAAAAATATCCTTGTCCCAGAACCAGAGCATAAAAATTGCCAAAAAGGCCTGCTGAAGCCATACATACGAGGAAAGTGCTGAAAAATCCATGGGAAAAGATGCAGGATTTTCATTGTAAAAAGCGGAAAACATCAGTATCTCCATAAATCCCCATACAAACTGGGTAGCGATACCTGCGTAAGCCGCTGTTCTGTACTGAAGGGAGTTTATGAAGCGTATTCTGAAATAGCTTAAATACTTTTTCATATGCCGAACTCCCTGTAAAGAGAAAGCACTATCTCATCTGCGGAGGTCTGTGTAACGGACAGATCTCTTATATCCGCTGTGCGAGAAATACTCTCAATCGCCTGTGAAACGGAAAGAAGGTCGGTGTTGACTTCAATAATTGCAAGTCCCTCTTTATTTTCCTTGAACGTCATTCCTTCTTTTTCCTGTATATCCCCCTCACCATACCGTACAGTGAGAGTCTTAACAGTGGAATAGCGTCTCTTAAGACCGTCAAGGGTGTCGTCAAGAAGTATCTGACCCTTTCCTATCAAAAGTATTCTGTTTGCAAGAGCTTCAATATCCTGGGTGTCATGGGTGGTGAGAATTACTGTTGTACCCTTCTCACTGTTAAGCTTTCTGATAAAGCTTCTAACCGCAAGCTTAGAAGCTGCATCAAGACCTATTGTAGGTTCATCGAGGAAAAGTACTTTCGGCTCATGAATCAGGGATGCTGCTATTTCGCATCTCATACGCTGACCGAGACTCAGCTGCCTCGCAGGAGTTTTAAGTATCTCCTCTATTGACAGCAGTCCTGTCAGCTCTTCAAGATTCCTTTTGTACATATTTTCACTTACCCCGTAAATATCCCTTATAAGCTCAAAGGAATCTATTACGGGAACATCCCACCAAAGCTGGGAACGCTGTCCGAAAACAACACCTATGTTTTTCACGTGCTCTTTACGGCTCTTCCACGGCGTAAGGCCGTTAATGACGCACGTGCCGCTGTCCGGCGTGAGAATCCCGCTCATCACCTTGACCGTACTGCTTTTTCCCGCTCCGTTGGGTCCTATGTACCCTACAATTTCACCCTCTCCGATAGTGAAACTTACATTGTTAAGGGCCTGAATTTCGGTGTAATCCCTTTTGAAAAAGGTTTTTACAGCCTCTTTAAAACCGGCATTTCGCTTTGCAACTCGAAAAGTTTTGTTTATGCCACTGAGTTCAATCATAATAAGTCCTCCCTGCATAAATTTTTCTCGCTGAAACGACCAAATACCCGTGAGATTATATTTGCCCATAACAGAAAATCCCTGTGTGCTCCACGGCGAGCAAACAAGGATATAATTATAGCATTTCAATTTTCTTTTTCAATTGCTTTTTTATACATCATTCATAGGCGTCTTTTGTTCACATTGCTCCATAAATAAAAGCATTGAGCTGTACTCATTATAATACTCCTCACTGCATACAAAAAGTCTTCCTCCTGCACTGCGATTAAAACAGATAAGTCCCAGCTTTTCACAGCAAACACTGCCCTTATTTTTAAGTTTTATTACAGGAGAAAAATATTTTTCCAGCTTTTCTACCGCTCCATTAAATTCAGAACCTAAAAAGGAGTCATCAATAAACACATTATACCCCTCCGGTATCACTGCGGCAGCTAACTTCCCCTGTGAAAACTCCAAACGTATATCACCTAAATTTTCGCAAAAATCCTCTGATAGCTCCTCTCCCTCACAGCCGAGCACACTATCCATTGAATTTCTCAAAGATTCGAACCAAAGCTTTTCTCCTGATATTTCTATATATTCATACGCTTTTACTTTGATAAAAGCAGTTCCATTATCAGCAAACATTTTGCACCGTCCCTGACAGTATTTGTTTTCTAACTACCTATAATACATTTAGTCATTTACAGTTGTTAATTCATTATAACATATATAATTTGACTTAAATCACAAAACAGCAAATATTTTTTGAATATTCAAATTGTCTTGTGGAATAAGATAAATATTCAGGAGGCGATTTGAATGTATGAAGATTTCGTAAGACACAGAATTTCACAGCTTCGTATAAGCAAAGGCGTTTCGGAATATAAAATGAGCTACGACCTCGGTCACAGCAGAGGTTATATTTATAATATATCTTCCGGCAAAGCGCTGCCGCCTATGTCTGAATTTTTTGCAATATGCAATTATTTCGGAATAACTCCCCGTGAGTTTTTTGATGAGGAGAATTCAAATCCGCATCTCGTAAAAAAGGCAACTGAGGAAATGAAATCGCTTGATGAAGATGATATGCGTCTTATCATTCAGTTTATTGAAAGACTTAAAGAGAAAAAATAAACATATCAAACACAAAATGCGCCGAATAAATTTCGGCGTTTTTATATTTTTATGAATCAGCAATAGCAAACATGGAGATTATATCCCCTTAATAGCAAAGATTATAATCCCCATAATGTTAACTGTCAATAATTTTTGGGAGTACTGATTATGATTAAATTTGACAGACTGTGGAAAACCATGGAAAAGAAAAATATATCCACATATATCCTTAGGGAAAAATGCGGAATAGACAGCAAGACCATAAGACGTCTTAAGGCAAACGAAAATATTGAGACCAAAACTCTCAATAAACTTTGCTCTGTTCTCGGATGCCGTCTTGAAGATATCGCAGAATATATTGAGGATTCCACCCAATCCGAGTAAGCAGCCGTGATAAAATAAACATTTAGTTTTATATTTTATACTATGAAACTGTAAGGTGTTGAATTATAATAGTTTAAAAATAATTTTGAGGTACATTAAAATGGAACTTCCAGCTTTTAACAAACTCCATAATCACAGCTATACTGAAATGCGCTATGTCAAACCCAAAGACCCGCAGGTACTCAAATCCCTTGAACAATTTCAGGATAACAAATTCGGCATTATGTTCCACTGGGGACTTTATTCACAGTGGGGTATTATAGAATCATGGGCTCTTCCCGACGCAGACAGAGAATGGGCATGGGGAGATATTGACAGTGATCTTACCTGCGCTGAATTCAAACAGCAATACTGGGATTTAAAAAAGACATTTAATCCTGTACGTTTCAGACCTGAGCAATTGGCTAAAACCGCAAAGGATGCCGGATTTAAGTATGTACTGTTTACCACAAAGCATCACGACGGATTTTGCATGTGGGATACCAAATATACTGATTTCAAAGTAACCTCACCGGAATGTCCTTACAGCAGAAATCCTCGTGCTGATATATGCAAAGAGCTTTTCGACGCATTCCGTAATGAGGGACTTAAAGTACACGCTTACTTTTCAAAGCCTGACTGGCACTGCGAATACTATTGGACTAAGGGATTCTCTGAAAATGAATATATGACCCGCAATCCAAGCTACAAAACAATTTTTCATCCGCAGTTATGGAAAAGATTCTGTGAATACACCAAAAACCAAATGCTGGAATTAGTTTCAAACTACGGTAGAATTGAATGTCTTTGACTTGACGGCGGACGGGTTAATCCCGCCAATATGCAAAACATTCATCTTTCAAAAATAATGGAAGAAGTGCGTAAAATTCAGCCCTGGATAATGGTCGCAGACCGTACAGTCGGAGGAAAAAACGAAAACTTCAGCACACCCGAACAAACTATTCCTGATCATCCCATAACGGTTCCGTGGGAAAGCTGCATTACACTGGGCTCAAGCTTTTCTTACAGATTTGACGACACTTACAAAGATGCAAAAACAGTTATACATATGCTCTGCGATATAGTAGCCAAAGGTGGCAATCTTGCGCTTAATATCGGTCCCCGTCCTGACGGAAGACTGCCCGAACCTGTATATCCGATTTTGCAGGATATAGGAAAATGGCTAAATAAAAACGGATACGCTATTTACGGCACACGACCCTGCTCTCCGTACAGAAAAGATATGTTTGCATACACCTCAAAAGGTGATGAAATGTATGCGATTTATCTGCCTGATGAGAATGATAACTCAAACACTCTTCCCGACACTGTAACAATACCTGTATCCGAGAAAATCTCCCAGGTTTTCTTTAACGGAAATTCACTGGAATTTATTCAGAATGATAACTCAATCACCGTAAATACAGGCACACATCATCAGACAGAAATTGCATATGTATTTACACTTAAAAAGAGCTGATTTACTTTAAAACAAGATTGGCAGATTAACAGTTCATAAATAAAACAAACGCACAGACTGATTGTCGATTAAATAAATCAGAGGATGTTTCAGATCTCGCAAAGTATAATATCGATAAGGTATATGAAATTGCAGAAAACATTCTTGAACCGTCAATAAATCCCATATGCTTTGAAAATATACTGCAAAGAGTATTTACGGATTTTGCCTTGATGATGAATTTCCGGCAATATGTCCTTGTGGGAAGTACGGTTTGCTCTTATCTTTCGTAGCTTAAAGATACAGGTAAAACAACCTCATATATTGACTGCTTTGGCAGAGTATATAAATTTAACAGGAGAAGTTCATATGGCAATTGATAAAGTAAAAGAATATTTCAAAAAATACGCAATGGAAAACAGAATACGTGAATTTAATGTTTCCAGCGCAACAGTTGAACTTGCCGCAGCGGCGCTCAAATGCGAACCATGCCGTATAGCCAAAACCCTCTCGTTTCTGGCAGACAATCAGCCCCTTTTGATTGTTGCCGCCGGTGATGCCAAAATTGATAATTCCAAATACAAGGCGCAGTTTGGAACAAAAGCAAAAATGATTCCACCGGATGAAGTGGAAAAAATCACAGGTCACGCAGTAGGCGGTGTTTGTCCGTTCGCCGTCAACGAAAACGTCTCTGTATATCTTGACAGATCCTTGCAACGCTTTGAAACAGTATTTCCTGCGTGCGGAAGCAGCAACAGCACAATTGAGCTTACAATCGAAGAACTCGAACAGTATTCACACTTTGCCTCATGGATTGATGTCTGCAAAGGCTGGAACTGATATTATTGTCAAACTAAGTTAAATAAAAAAAGCCGTACGAAATTTAACTCCGTGCGGCTTTTTTAGATGCAAAAATTTTATCGCCAGAATTTTCTGTCCAAACTTCTGTACTGTACGGCTTCTGAAATATGGGCTGCGGTTATCTCTCCCCCACCGTCCAGGTCGGCTATGGTTCTTGCAACCCTCAATATTTTATCGTAGGCCCTCGCTGAAAGGTCGAGCTTTTCAAAAGCTTTTTTGAGAATCTCAACAGCTTCCGGTTTCATCTTGCAGTATTCTCTCGTCTGTGCCGAATCCATTTTGGCGTTGCAGGTAACACTTGTCCCCGCAAACCTCTCATGCTGAATTTTTCTTGCAGCATTGACTCTTTCCCGTATCGCCTCTGAACTTTCAGCAGGTTTAATATCGCTGAGATTCTGAAAATCAACGGGAGGCACTTCTATATGAATATCGAGCCTGTCAAGTAGCGGTCCTGAAACCTTTGAAAGATATTTTGCCGGTGTTCCCTTTGGACAGGTACATTTCTTTTCCGGATGGCCGTAATATCCGCATGGGCACGGATTCATGGCGCATACAAGCATTACCGAACAGGGATATGTGTAAGCTCCGGATGCCCTTGCAATGGTTATTTCGTTATTTTCAATAGGCTGACGGAGCACCTCCGTAGTGGCTTTTGGGAACTCAGGAAGCTCATCGAGAAACAAAACTCCGTTATGAGCAAGGGAGATTTCACCGGGACGTGGAATAATGCCGCCGCCTGAAAGACCTACGGGAGAAATTGTATGATGAGGAGAACGGAAAGGTCTTGCAGTTATGAGAGAGCAATTTTCAGGAAGTCTCCCTGCAATGGAATAAAGCATTGTGGTTTCAAGAGATTCCTCATAAGTCATATCGGGAAGTATTGAGGGGATACGCTTTGCAAGCATACTTTTACCAGAACCGGGAGGGCCTATCATCATTACATTATGTCCCCCTGCCGCTGCTATTTCCAAAGCACGTTTTGCGGCAAACTGTCCCTTTACATCGGCAAAATCAGGAAGGCTTTCAGCTCGTCCAAGAGTTTCAAAGCTGCTCTTTTTTACAAGCTCTATTAAGCTTCTGCCTTTGCCGCTTAAAATTCTTGACCAGCGGAGCTTCTCCATTCCGGTTCTTATAATTCTGAAGG
>OGWT01000369.1_pt1 | contig 36053 bp, 23 predicted proteins | sample 1576101 | NCBI WGS metagenome assembly OGWT01 (sample SAMEA3541481, study PRJEB24748) | human gut metagenome | biome: human gut; feature: human-associated habitat; material: faeces | place: China | collected 2012 | reverse complement strand
GGAGCTGCACCTGTTTGCCGCCGGCGGCTGCTGCGGCACCACCCCGGAGTTCATCAAGCTGCTCAACGGCACCTTTGCAGGCTGCACCCCGGGGCGTCCCGCGCACCGGATGCCCTCGGTGCTGTGCACCCCGGTGGACACCGTTACGGTGGACGGCATCACAGTGGTGGGCGAGCGCATCAACCCCACCGGCAAAAAGCGCTTCCAGCAGGCATTGCGGGAAGGCGACATGAACTATGTGCTGGAGCAGGCCGTCAGTCAGGCAGAGGCCGGTGCGCAGATCCTGGACGTGAACGTGGGCGCACCCGGCGTAGACGAGCCGGTGCTGATGGAGCAGGTGGTCAAGGCGCTGCAAAGCGTGACCAGTTTGCCCCTGCAGCTGGACTCCTCCAACGTGGAGGCGCTGGCGCGGGGTCTGCGGGTGTACAACGGCAAGCCCATCGTCAACTCCACCAACGGCGAGCCGGAAAAGCTTGCCGCCATCCTGCCGCTGTGCAAGAAGTACGGTGCCGCCATCGTGGGACTGGCCATCGATGAAAAAGGCATCCAGCCCAAAGCCGCAGACCGCGTGGCCATTGCCCGCCGCATCACCGAGGCGGCGCTGGCAGCGGGCATTCCCCGGGAGGATATCTACATCGACTGCCTTACCCTGACCGCCAGTGCCCAGCAGGAGGATGTGCTGGCCACGGTGCAGGCACTGGAAGCCTGCAAAAAGGAGTTGGGAGTGCGCACCGTGCTGGGCGTGTCCAACATCAGCTTTGGTCTGCCCTGCCGCACCTACCTGAACACCACCTTCCTGACCATGGCCATGTACGCCGGGCTGGACCTTGCCATCATGAACCCCTCCAGTGAGGAGATGATGGCGGCGGTGTATGCCTACAACGTGCTGACCAACCGGGACAAGCAGAGCACAAAGTACATCGAGCGCTTTGCCGACCGCGTGCCCGCCAGCACTGCGCTGGCACAGGCTGCAAAAGCCGTGCCTGCCGCCAGTGCTGCCGAAGCAGAGCTTACCGGCCCCTACGCCGCCCTGATGAAAGCGGTGGAAAAGGGCTTGAAAGGTGACGCCGCCGCCCATACCCGCGCCCTGCTGGCAGAAAAGCAGCCGCTGGAGGTGGTGGACGAAGCCTTGATCCCCGCTTTGGACATCGTGGGTGCCAAGTACGAAAAAGGCACCCTGTTCCTGCCGCAGCTGCTGCAGGCTGCCAGCGCCGCCCAGAGCGCCTTTGAGGAGATCAAAACTGCCATTGCCCAAAAGGGCGAGGGCAGCGCCAGCAAGGGGCGTATCGTCCTTGCCACCGTCAAGGGCGATGTGCACGACATTGGCAAGAACATCGTCCGGGTCATTCTGGAAAACTACGGCTTTGAGGTGCTGGACCTTGGCCGGGACGTACCGGTGGAGACGGTGGTGGACACCGTGCGGGAAAAGGACGTGCATCTGGTAGGTCTTTCGGCCCTGATGACCACCACCCTGAAAAGCATGGAGGAGACCATCGCCGCCCTGCACGCCGCTAAGCTCGACTGCAAGATCATGGTGGGCGGTGCCGTGCTGACCCCGGAATACGCCGAAAAGATCGGCGCGGACTGGTACGCCAAGGACGCTAAGCGCAGCGCCGACATCGCCAAGGAGTTCTTTGGGGTGTAACGCGGAAAAATTACAGATTCGGACTGCTGAGAAGCGCGGACTTTTCAGCAGTCTTTTTTATGAGCAGGGCGTTTATCGCAATTTTCAAAAACAGTGCCTGTCAAAACGGCATATTTGCGATATGCAGTTTGCGGATGTTGCTCGGACATTATAAACGCAAACTGCAATATTTGCAAACTGTTCAAATTTACCACAAAGAATTGCCACGATTGTCTGGCATAATAAGGGTGCACTCAGGGAGAACGGAACGGACATCCCCCATAACCTCCGAAAGGTTCTCCCCGCAAGCCCATGCAGGCACATTTTCCTGCGGGTGCGGCCGCAGCAGCGGCGCACAGCAGGCCCATAAAAAACTGTCTCCCGTTTCTATGCGAGGCAATAGCCAGAACGGCGGACAGACTACCAAATCCCTCCTGATCAAGCCGCAATGTTCAGGGGTTCCTATACAGCAGGCAGTGTCGCTTTCCTCCTCCTTTCCACGACACTGCCTGCTTTTTGTTTGCGCTGTTTCAAATCGGCTACCGGGCTAACCTTACCACAAGCCACATGATACTGTTCCGGGGCGTGCAGTACGATATTGTTCACATCGACCCGTTCGAGGGCTACAAGGCAGACTTGAAGCTGTATTGCAAGCGAAAAAACAAATGAAATGGCGGCAAACTCCAAAAGCCTGCCGCCGTTTTTGTTATTTTATAAACTCATATTCAAAAAGCACTGGGACGATTTCAGAATTGTAATAGTCTTTGACAAGCGTTTTCAAGCCCGCAAGAGCAGTATGCAATTCCACGTTATCCCAAATTGTATTGCCCGTCGTTTCGTCAACGTGCGATGTATCCAGTTCAGCGTAAATCTGATATACACCATATGTCAAAGAAGGGCTATAATTTTCTGCTTTCTTTGCCCATTGCAGAACCGTTTCCCATTGATTCAAAATAGCCTTTTCCCTATCACCGGGGATAAGCCCCTTTATATCGCGCAGGGCGATTGTTTTTCCGTTTGTACCGTCAAGGCAAAGTTCATCGCGATAAAACCGCCCATCGCTCCCCGTGAATGTGCGCATATGGTTCTGCATTTCTGTACAGGTGAAAAGCAGGCATTTCAAGAGGAATTGCGCAAGTTTACCACTTGCAACGTCCGCATTGTATCTGTCCGCGCCATCCGCCGACTTCATAATGCGAGCACGTTCCGTCCATGCTCTGTTATATGTAATATAGCGTGAAGCGCAAAACATAGGAAGTTTTTCAAGATAGTTATCTTTACGCAGGAAAAAACCGTTTCCATCATAGCGAGCCGCTATCAAAAGGCTAGAATCCAAGTCTGGGTTATCAAATCCCGAACTGTGTGCGACCATATATCCCATTATATCGGGTGCGGTTGCGAGCTTGTTTCGTTGTTTGCCGCCTACCTTTTCAAGACCATTTAACCCTGCAAGAATACCCGTCCGCTGCTCATCTGGTATAGGGCGTTTGTCATAATATATTTTGCTGTATGTTGTAAAGACCTGTTTTACAGGGAGCAGTCCACACGAAACCAACGTGCCTGTGTTATCGTCTATATCATAAGCCGCTATTTCAATTTCCTTTCTGCTGTCAGCTATATTTTGCCAATATGCGCACATAATGCAAGCGTCAATATTAGTGTGAAAATGGCGGCGATTGTATGCAAATCCTTTGACAAATTTCCTGTCAATTAAATGTTGCGCTTTCCAATACTTGACAGGAGAATACACTATATAGCTATCTGTTGGTTGCCGCAAATAATATTTAAAACCAGACCAAATGAAAACGTTTCCTAAATCGTTGGACGCTGTTCCTTTGACTTCTTTTTTCATTTCAGTTACTACATAGCTTTGTTTCCAAGTAGATGATTTTTTGCTTTGTCCCTGTCGTTGGTGTTCGGCAGAAGTTGTTTCTGCATACGGTGGATTTTCAAACAATATAATCGTGCATTGTGGGTTGGCAATGTATTGCTTTATGACCGGATTTTCTATATATTCTTTGCTTAAAGCGTCTGCGCCCGAAACTAGCCCGGCGTTAAATGTGTCTGTCATTTCAATAGGCGGGATAATGTGCCGAACCTTTGCCCCTAACAATTCTTGAAGTACCTTGTACTCATAATATTCTACTGTTGAAACAACACAATGTGAAAGTTCCTCGTCTGTCAAACCTGCTTCAAGGTTTCCTGTTCCGGCGCACCTGTCAAGAATGATATAGTCATTTCCGGTGGGAACACGGGCGATTGCAGCCCGCACCAATTCAAGGGACTTTTCGGCATACAGCTTGTGCGTGTAAAATGCCCCCAAGTTCTTTTTCTGAAGCGTGTCATTTAGCTTATCCATCAAATAATTAAATTTGACATTTGTTTGCCCGGTATAAGGGTAAATGTACCGTTTAAAATGAACGGGTTTTCTAATTTCCCCGATTGTTTTGTGCTTGCCTGTATCATCACCAAGGAAATCTTCTTTCCGCGCCATTGGTACTGCTTTGTAAAAGGACATAGCCCACCCAACAATGCAATTTTCATCAATGTGTATCTTTGTATAGTTGCATTCTTTGAGCAGGGTAACAATGCTTTCCACGTCAAGCGGTTTATCAAAGTGCAACACTGTTTCAGCGTTGCAACCGATAAATCCACTATTGTCCTTTGATGCGCCGCCGAAATACAGCTTTTCAATATCCGACAAATACGGCGCGGAGCGGTACAGCCAAAGCGTGGCGGCGTTTACATCGATAATCAAAATATTCGCCGGAACGGGCTTGCCTTTGACGCGCAAGGCAGACAGGTATTTAATACATTGGAAAAGAACGGCGTTCAAATCGGTAACGTGCAACTTGAATTCAAGCAAGTTTCCGTTGATAACCCCATCGTTATTGTCTGCAAGTATTTCATCAATATCTAAAGCGGGATTGACACGGGGCAAAAAGACCTTATAAAAGTCTAACTGTCCATCCCGTTCCAAAATGTACTTGTCCATAGCCTGACCTTACCTTTCAGGTACAATAATACAAATACAGTGTCTTATTGCAGATTTAAGCGACAAATAAGCGACAAGCCACAAGGTACGGTGTCAAGATATTCGAAGAAAGTACAAAATATAGTATTAAAATCAAAGAAACAGCCCTGTATTTGGTATCGAAATCAAATACAGGGCTGTTGAGATATACTCTTTTTCAGAAGTTCGATGTACACGGAACCCGTCTTGCTCCCGAATTGATTGACCAGTTCGTTGAAGTGATCACCCCATTGCCGATTACTCCTACCGCTGGAAGCTGAACACCGGCTGTAAGAAGTCCAAAGGGAAGAAATCTCCTCCCAGCAGACAGAACCCATCCACATTCTCCCCTGTCCTGTGCAGCAACAGCCTTCTGGATTGCAGGGTGAGCAGCTGTGCCGGGTTATCCGGGCAGCAAATTTCTGTCCGTTCCGTGCTCTTTAGTACTTCCAATTCCCAACAGGGCTTGCTTTCGCCCCAGCATTCCCGGCCGTCGCGCAGCAGCGTCAGGTTCAGCATCAGGGTCTCGTACAGATTATCACCCTGTGCCTGAATAAAACCGATCTTTCCCAGCCACCCGGCTCCTACGGATGGAAGTCCCTTTCCTTTTGGCTTTGCAGAGGTGTCATCATAGCCGTTCACGCATAGCAGCCACCGCGCCGCCTGCGGATAGCTCAGCTGCTCCTTGCTCTGCCCCGCATACAGCGGAAAGAGCCGGAGTTTATTGCTGCTTTCCGACATTTCACCGTTGAGTTTGGCCGCACCGTATTCCGTGCCGATCTTTGCCTGCGGCACCTGCCAGAAGGGGTGTGTCGGGTGGAACAGCCAGAAGCGGTCCTTCCACTGCTCCAGATAATCCCGGACAGGCTCTGCCGGGAAATGCCCAAGCTGCCACAGTGCGCTCCAGCGCTCCAGTGCATCATCGCTCTGCATCAGTGGGCGGGACTCTCCCTTTGCATCCACCCGGGAGAACACGGTGAACAGCACCGCCAGCAGCAGCCGCAGCACGGCGGCGTTCTGGGTGGGCATCTCGCCCGCAAGGTCCGCATAATCCTGCGCCGACACCAGCGCCTCGGTCAGGGACACCTCCCGCACCGTGTTGTCCCGCAGCCGCACCCGTATCCACGGTTCGGTCAGCAGGTTGAATTCAATTTTCTTCATCCGTCTCCTCCTTTTGGTAATACAGGCCGTTTTCACGGTCATAACAAAGTTCCATGCCCGCAAGCCGGGCAGTCAGGTTTTCATCCAGCAGCAGGATCAGTTCTCCGTGCAGCAGCGGCGACAGCTGCCACGCCGCAAGACGGCTGCGGTTGTCCGCTTCCAACTCCCGGATGACCCCGTCCACCTTCCACGCCTTGCCGAACACCGCCGGGAGCCGCAGCTTCTGCCGGGCGATCTTCAGTGCCGTTTCCGGCGGGGGCGGGCTGTCGACAGCTACGGCACTGCCGCCCTCCTGCCACGGCAGAAAGTGGATGCTGCCGTCTGCCCGACACTGCATTACCAGCACCTCTACCGAGGGGTCGCCGTCCCGTACTGCCGCCCGCGCTGCCGGGTCGGAGCAGGCGCCCTCGTTCTGCATCCAGTCGTCCAGCGTGTTCAGCTGCGCCAGCCGGTGCGTTTCCGGCTGCGGCACAAGGTATGCTTCGGCGCGTGCTTTCTTTTTCTCCTGCGTCCGCTCATATATGCAGCGCATTTCCTCGCCCTGCGCCCCGCCGGGAGCTTCCCGCTCCCAGCCGTAGACCCGCTGCACCAGCGGAGAGATCTCCTCCGGCAGCCGGATGCTCCGGGGCAGAAACTTCCGGGTGCGCCAGAGCAGCCACTGTCCATATACCGCCTCGCTGCCCGCGTCAAAGGCATCTTCCCCGGTGTCCAGCACCGCGCAGCAGGCCTGCTGCAACGGAGCGGGGCGGCTGCGGTAGTGGCGGTGCAGCCGTCCAATGCGCTGCAGCAGCAGATCCATGAGGCAAAGCTCTGTGACAAGAACGTCCAGATCAATGTCCAGCGACTGCTCCATCACCTGCGTGCCCACCACGATCAGGTCGTTCCGGCACTCCGGTGCAGAGCCCTTGCCAATGCGTGCCATCAGCTGGTTTTCCCGCGCCGCACGGTCCGGCATCAGGAACTGCGCATGGAACAGCTGCACCTCTTTGTCCGGCAGGCTTTCCCGCAGCAGCTGTGCGATCTTCTGCGCTTTTTTGACCGTGTTTACGATCACCCCCGCGCAGCCACCCTCGACCAGTTTCCGGCGCAGCAGCGCGGGCAGCTCCGGCTCTGTGAGCGTGGTCAGCTGCACCGTTTGACCGGGTGCGTCCGATGGGATGGCCGTTTGCTTTACCTCTGCGCCATCCGTCCATGTCAGCAGCGGATAGCCGCAGCTGGTTTCCCATGGGGCGTCCGGGGCAGCCTTTTTCTGCTGGTAGGCCTCGACCAGCTCTGTGCGCCGCCGGGCGGGCAGGGTGGCCGAAAGCAGAATGACCGGCACCTTATACCAGCCCAGCCATTCCAGTGTCCGGTCCAGATAGCAGTTCATGTAGGTATCGTAGGCGTGGCACTCATCAATAATGACCACCTTGCCCGCAAGCCCCAGATGCCGCAGCATAACGTGCTTCTGGGCAAGTGCCGCCAGCAGCAGCTGATCCACTGTGCCAATCACGAAGTTTGCCAGCAGTGCCTGCTTGTTTCCCCGAAACCACTGGTGTACCTGCACCTGATGCTCTTCCTGCGCATCCTCCTCCAGCTGCACCCCGCGCCCCTGCAGCCGCAGATAGTTCTCGTTCAGTTCTGCCATGCCGTGCGCCAGCTTTATAGCCTGCGGCAGCGTCTCCTCAGACTGCGTGTCTGCCCAGCCAAGCAGCCGGGGAAAGATGCCGTTTGCCGTGGCCTGTGTGGGCAGCCCGAAAAAGACACCGCCCAGCCCGAACCGGCTGGCCATGATCTCCGCAGCGGCCAGCGCCGCCTCGGTTTTGCCCACGCCCATCTGTGCTTCCAAGATCAGAATGCCCGGTTCCGCTGCGGTATCTGCAGCTTCCAGAACAGCCCTCTGCACCGCATTGGGCGCAAAGCCGAACCGCACCGCAAACTCCTGCGGGTCTGCGATGCCCGGCTGTGCCTCCCACGGGAAGGGCAGGGCCAGCTTTTCCCAAGCCCTGTCCACCCGCGCCGGGTAATCCTCCATGCTGCCCAGCTCCTCTACCGGGATCAGGGGGAAGTATTCCGTATTGCTGGCGATCCAGTCTGCCATGATCAGAAGTCCGGTCAGAAGCACTTCCTCCTGCGGGTCCAGGTCGTACAGTTCCGCCGTATCATCAAAGCCGCAGTCCTGTAAAACAGTCATGAGCAGTTCTGTCCAGAAGCCCTGCCAGACCTTTTCCTGTCCCTTGGGGTAGTAGTTGCTCTCCCAGCACTCCAACTGGTCATCGACCGCCGCACAGTTTTGGGGTTTGCCGTGGTGCGCTCCCACAATGGAGGCTATCCCGCCGGGACAATCATCCCACAGCAGGATTGCCTCGCCCGCCCGGGCATGCGGCGACTCCCGGCGATTCTGTTCAGGACAGTCCAGCGGCGTCAACATTTCCAGCCGCTGCCGCGCCTCCGGCAGAGTACGCAGGATATTTGCCTGAAAGGCTACCGTAGCCTTGCCTATATCATGGATCCCGCCCAGAAACCGGGCATGCGCGAGCAACGCTTCCTCGCGCTCAAAGCCCATGGCCCGTTTTGCACTTTCCGGGAGCCACTGCCGGACCAGCCGCTCCATGATGCCCGCCGTATCCCACAGGTGCATCCAGAGCGGCAGCCACAGGCTGGTATTCTCCGGGTCCGTTTTACCAGCCAAAAGCCTTGTTTTATTCAACGTCCAGCGCATTTTTGCTCCTTTTCCGGTGTGTGTGCCTTCCGTGTACCGAGCATAGCAGATAATGTGTACTATAATCCGTACTTTTTGCATTTTATCTCCGCAAATGAAAAAAGCGGCACACCGGGTCGTGCCTCATCAAAACGAAAGTGTCCTTGCAAGGTAAAGAAAACTGCTATTTATGGCCCTGTTCCGCCTTCTGTTCCAAAGATACGCTTCTGCCCTTCTGCTGTCAACGGCTCCGCGCAAATTCATCAAAGCTATAAAAAACGATCTCTTTTTTGTATAAAAAACCGCCCCGGCTTCCTACTATGGAAACCGAGGCGGTTCATTCTGTTTATTGGTGTTCTTTCAGACACTCAATACCTATCAACTGACATTTAGTTTTTGAAATTTTAGTCATATCTGTATTTAGAGGACTTTCCGTACACTTTTCGGAGCGATTTTTTCAGACTGACTACCGTTTCTTTGATGATCTTTGCCTCATCGGCAGAGCAATCTGCAAGCTGTTCGGTCATCCAGCTGTCGAACACCGGCTTTGCTTTTTTGATCTCGATGCACAGCAGCTCGTCTGCGGAGCAGTCCAGTGCGTTGATGATGTCGATCAGCGTTTTCAGGCTGGGCACCGAGTTGCCCGTCTCGATATGGCTGATGTGCGTAACTACCACGCCGACCTCATTGGCCAGCTGCTCCTGCGTCATGCCCTTTGCAAGGCGGCAGGCACGGATGCGTTTTCCGATGTCGGCGTAGTCCACCATAGTACAAGTACCCTCCGTTTTGTGAAGTGATACTTGTATTGTATGTGCAATCGACCGGGATTGTAATAATCTGAAAGTGCAGTGGACTTATAAATACTAATCGTTCAGAAATACTTTAACTTCCTGCTTTCCGTCAATCGTTGTCACAGCAGTAATGGCATCCGGGCGGAAGGAGTCTCCCGGATAATGCATTTCCAATTTCAGATTGACTTTTTTCCCAGCTTCCACTTCCTGTGCCAGTTTATTCTCAAAATTTTTGAATTCGTTCCGATTTAGTCCAGAATCCTGCGGAATGAGATTTTCCAAATCGTTTGCCCCATCAAAGCGATCTGCAATTGCATGACCTCGATCATCGGTACTTTTTTCATATCCTTTTCCAATGTCATGGATGCTGTCTTTAATTTGCAGACGACCATCATGCTCTTTCAGATGCAGGTCTCCCTCGGCTGTAAACAGCCTTCCAAGGTGATCGGTAGTGTACTCATATCCGTTTCTTTTATACTCTGCATCCGTCAAAAGATCCTGCTCCATACGGTACGGCATTCCATCATCGTTATTTTTGTATTCCAGCTCTTTTTCTAGCTCTGCAAATGACTTTTCCGTAGCAGCATCCAGTTTTTCTTCTGCCTTTTCTATCACGCCTTTCTGTAGACGCTCAAATGACCGTTTGACGACATCATCCAACCCAATGTGCGTTTTTGCTTCCATCGGTTTCGCTTCTGAGATTTCTCGCCTCACAGCACACGACCTCCCTGCTGTTCAAAATTCGTCCTTAGATTATCTACAGCCTTTGCATCCGGGTTCAGGCTCATGCCCATGCTTATCACGCTATTTAGCACCCAGTCTGCAGCAGCAGCTTTCAGGCCGTACTGTCCCTGCAGCTGTTCCAGAAATTCTTTACGGGGTGTGAGCGATTTTTTAGCTGCGGCACAGTAATCAACGACTGTACCGATCCCACCAAAGAAATCGAACACAGCTTTCCGAGTCTTAGCCACATCCAGTTCGCCGCCTGCAAAGACCCGTTCCAGATAGCGGCTGTCCTCCGGCTTCAGCACAGTCTCATGGCGTTTCAGCCAGAGCTTCAGCTGCTCCATCTCCGAACTGCTCAGCGGTTCCAGCTCTTTGCCCACTGCCAGTTGTCCGAATACAAACTCTGCGTTGATTTCATGCGGCATTTTTGAAGGCTTGTGGTAAACAGCATTTTCCGGCATGGGATACGCCTCAATCTTGCAGAGCACCGCCTCCGGCCACTCGTTCTGGTAAACGGCAGCCACACCAAGCGGCAGCTTGGACAATTCGTCGATCTGTGCCTCCTTCAGGGCGGCAGACTTGCCTACCAGCTTGCGATCTTCTTCGTCCGGCAGGCGCAGAATAATTTTGGTGTTCGTGTTGCGGATGACCGACATATCCAGCAGTCCGGGTGCCTGGTCTGCAATGATAAACCCCTCACCATAAGTACGCATTTCCGCAATAGCATTTGCCAGCATTTCCACCGACTTGCCCTGCAAATTTGCACCTTCCTGTGATTGCTCTGCCGAGGTCTTGCGCAGCAGGTTGTGCGCTTCTTCCAGCACTGTGACATGGCGAAGCCTGCTGTTCATCCCGCTGCTGCACATCCGGTATTCCTGTAACTTCATCACCAAGATGCCCATCAGCAGCGATTTCGTTTCCATAGAGCCCACTCGGCTCAAATCCACAATAACATTGCGGTCAAACAGCGCTTCGTCCGTCAGCGCATCTTCTGCGCAAAGCACACTTCCATAAATACCGTTTGTCAGAGACTTTACGCGGGTGCACAATGCGCCCACATAATCGCTTTGGGTATCCTTGGAATAATGCGACTCTTCAATGACGCCCGGCAGAATATCCAGCAGGTCAAAGAAGGTTGGGAAAATTCCCTTCTCGCTCTCCGAATTGCGCAGATCCCAGCCTACTTTCTGATAGCTGCGCTCAATAGCATCCTTCAGCACCGCTGGCATGGCTGCATACATCGGCCAGCAGGCGTTGAATATCTCCACCAGACGGTCAATATGTTCCAGAATATGGATATTCTCAGGGAATGCAAAGGGGTTCATGCGCAGCAGCGGCGTTTCTCTGGGGTTTGTACCAAACACCTGCACATCTGTACAATTGCCGAACACATTCTTGTATTCGCCCTTGGCCGGTTCCACCACAAGAAACGTCGTTTGTCCGTTCTTTGTGATCTCATCCAGCAGATGGTAGACCGCATTGGATTTGCCTGTGCCGGTCGAGCCAGTGATGAACGTGTGGGAAGCCATTGCCTGCCGATTCAGGATCAGTCCTGCCGCTTCCTCTTTGCCCATGTGGTAAATCTTGCCCAGATTCATCTTGTCCTCATCCGGCATCGCCTCATCCGGCACATTGCGGCCAAACTCCGCGTGCTCAATAATCGGCAAACCATGCACTGAGCGGGTGGGCAAGCCAAGGTGCATTGGCAGTTCCCGCCCGCTGACCAGCGTACCTGCCGTGTAAAACAGACTGTCAGCTTCATTCTCCCAGAGCTGGCGTGCAAAGACAGGGTGTGTAAACCGTTTGAGATATTCTCGCATAGCAGTTACACTTGCACGGTCCTGCCAAAGATTGACCGCACCGCTTTCCACAGAAGAGCCTTCTCCAATCATCAGCGAACGATATGTATTAGCTGCAAGAAGAGCCTTGCTGGGGCGAGAGGACAAAAAATAAGCCGCACAACTGTAACAGCCGTAATCTTCACTTTCTTTGGTACGCTTGATTTGCTCGTCAATTCGTGTCAGCAGTTCTTCCACCGCCTTGTTGCAGACTTCTATCTGCTGCGTCCGCGCAGTGCCGTGCGTATCCGTCGTCCCGTTGGAATGCTGTTCATTGGTGCTGTGCGCATTGCTGCGTTCCACCGTAGAGCTGTCTGTGTGCGCCGTGTTGTATCCCCGGCTCATCCCAAAGCCCAGCGACTTTCCGATGCTCCGTGCCGTACTCCATGCAGTCCCATTTGTTTCATGTCCAGCCACCATAGGCACCACAGCGCCAAACAGCGGTCCAGCCTTTACCGCCGCACCAACTGTACTCGCCGCCGACACGATGGCTGCTCCGGCAGGCGGGAAGACTGCCGATGCCGCCACTGCTCCAAGCGCAAGGATACTCGCACCAGCCGCAACGCCGACCATCGTTCTTTTGCTCGGCAACCGAAGCCGTGTGACCGCGTGCGACTGTCCTATCGTATTCGTCGTTCCTTGGTTCATTCCAGCGTTAAAGTTAAATCCCGTGTTTCGGCCTTGTTCATCGCTGAAACCACTGCTCGTTCCGTCCGTTACCGTATCCGATGTGCCAGAGCAGAACGTCTCCATGACCGCATGGCTTTCGTTTTCTGTATAAGACCACGTTGTTTTGCGGAACGGAGACAACGCGCTATACAGTTCCTCATATCCATTTCGGATGCCAGCCTGTGTTTCTTCTGTAACTGGCTCTGCCAGAAATAACGCTGTATAAGCATCGCCATCCATTGCATCGATAAAACGCTCAATGCCCTGAATAAATGCTTTGTCCTCCGTCTTGGATTTATCTCGCAATGCCGCAACGCAGGAGACAGAAGCGATTGCCGATTGTGCCGAACCGAAAGAACCGTTATCGTCTTCCAGCAGCGCGTCAATTTCTTCCTGATGGAGTTCCTGCACTTCAGAGCCGGGAAAGTTACTCTTCATCCCTTTTTCAATCGCATCACCGGAAATTGCAAGGTCGCGGTTATCGATGCTCTGCCTGCCCGGATTCTGCCGCACACCCAAATAAATATCTGCCGGAGCACCATCTGCCGGAACATCGACCATCACAGCCAAACTGCACCCAAGGGCCATGCTGGAATGATAAACGGTGGAGAGTTTTTGAAGCATATCCTCGCCTTTTTTTAGAGTCAGCTTCTTCATCTGGAACAGCTTGATGCAGGTCTTGACATCCAGCGTTCTCTTCATTTCTTCCGATGGTTCCACCAGCGGATAATTTTGCAATTCCGGCAGATATTTTTTGTACACCAGATGGTCTGCCAACGTCAGCTGATTTGCAAGTTCTTCCATCGACTGTCTCTGGGAGAGGTCCTGATTCGTCATTTGTAAATCGCTCATGTTGATTTCCTCTTATACTAAAAAGAAAACTTTATTCAATAATTTCCATATTCTCAAGCATCTTCTCCTCCTCACAACCTATACTTTCATATACCGAAGAAACAAGCTCTGCTACAAGTTGTACGGTGCCTGTCATCATTTTCGTGTTTGCCGCAGATTTTCGAATTTCCCGCTGCGCTTTTCGGCTGCACCAGATATTGGCACATGCTTCTTCTGCCTTTTTATCTACTGCTTGCCTAGATTCTTTCGCATTTTGAGCAACTTCATTCCAGAATGCAGCTTTTTCCAGTGAAGTTTTATTCTTATACTTTTTATCCCTGCCTGTTTCAGCTGCTTTCTGTAAGGAAATATAATCTGGCTTAAACGGCGTCTCTACTGTTTCTGAACTCGGAACATTCACCGGTATTATCAATTCCTTTTTCTTTGCCCTTGCTTCCTCCTCTGCTCGTCTCCGGCGTTCCGCCTCCTCTTTTGCTATTCTCTGACGTTCCGCCTCTTCTGCCTGCTTCCGGCGTTCGGCTTCTATCTGTGCCTGCCTGCGTAGCTCTAGTTCCTGAGCCGCATCTTTCTGGCCCTGTGCGGCGGCTTTCTGATACCAGCTCACTGCTGTATCCGTTTTGCTTTCTGGGACAGCCGTTCCATTTTCCAGACATTTTCCATAGCGATACTCTGCATCTGTATAGCCTTGCTTTGCCGCTTTTCGGAACCACTGCACAGCATTTTCGTTATCACCCAGAACTCTCTCGCAGTAATCTCCCAGCACAAATTCCGCCTCAGCCATGTGATACCATTTCGCCGCGATTTCGTATGCCCGCAATGTGCCCTCATCATCGCCATGCTGCCAGCAGTGTTGTGCAATTTCAAGATACTCCAATGCAGCTTCCTCTATCTCCAACTCGTCAGCCATTCTGCCCAGTTTGTTTTCTTGAATGCACTTCTGAAAAATTGCTTTTTCCTCTTCCGGGCCATTGAAAATAAAGCAGAGCTCCCCCTCTTTCCTGCTTTGGCTTTCAAGTTCCTCTTTCAGGCCTTTCCAGCTGGCACGACCTGAAGCGGGCATAAACCACTCTGGGATAGTTTTATTTTCTATTGCTACAAGGCCTTCCATCTCGTAGTGGTCGATACGGATAGATTGCAAAGCATTATCCTGATAGAAAACTTCGACCCGAACCTTGTTCATACAGCAGAACTCCTTTTATTTTTTCATTTCCGATATAATTTTGATGTAATCTCCCTGACTTCTCACCCACATCTGGATGCCCGTGCCAAACACCTCGGCTTCCACGATCCAGCCTTTTTCCGTCACCTGCAAAACCTTTGCAGTGGGCAGACGGTCGAGCACGGATTCCAGACTTGGCCCGGTATACTCGAACCGGATGGTCTGCAACTCGCCGCCGTACATAAACTGGATGCGCTTGCGCATCTCGCCCTCCTGAAAGCGATCGGTATAGCGCTGGGCAAAGTGCCGGTCGAGGGTCTTATAGTTCTGAATGCGGTCGATGCGGTAAATGGTGGGGGAGTTATCCTGCGGGTTCTGGAAATGCTTATCCTTGTCGATGCCCTCGATGAACGCTGCCAGATAGAAATAATACTCACTGAACAGGATGCCCACCGGCTCAATAGTGCGCACACGGGTCTCGCCGTCATGGGTGCGGCAGTAGGTAATTTCCATAACATTGTGATTTTCTACTGCCGTGCCGATCTCCCACAGGCTCTCAATGAACTTCCGGCCGTGCTGCGGCTCAACGTAATGGAAGCGTTCGTTGCTGATGAGGTCTTTCACCTGATTCAACCGGTCCAGCGGGGTGCACACCTGCACCAGCTTGTCCAGAATGGGGAACATTTCCTCCTTGACCATGGAACGGCTCTCCAGCAAAATCTTGCATACCGCCAGAATCTCGCTGCTGGTGAGGAAGCGGGAAAGCGTGTCATCCAGCAGATAGCCGCCCTTTGCGGAGTTGTATAAGATCTCCCGGCGCGGCTCGCTGTCTGCAAAATAGCTGCGCAGGGTATCAAGATCGCGCTGGATGGTTTTCTCGCTGACACCGAAGCGGTCAGCCGTCTGCTGTTTATTCAGCACCCCGCCCTGTACCAGCACCTGCTGGATATAGAGTATACGGTCTAATCTACTATTACGCACGGTTCATTCTCCTTCTCTGCTCATTGTAACACAGTGCAACAACAGTCGCAATTCTTTGTGTGAAATTTTGTTGTTTTGTGAAACAGCTGCAAAATTTTTGTCTCTTTTGCACAACCCCAGTATACAAAAAAAGATGGACAGCTTGTCTGTCCATCCTCCAAAAAGCCAAGTGCTTTTCTCACAAATTCCATCTGCGGTTCAGCCGATAGATCACATCCCATACATCATCCTTAAAAGTGTACATTACCTGACGCGGTGATGCACTTCTGCTTGCCATGCAGACAAGCAGAAACAATTCGGCGGCAAATGCCGCGCCCAGCAGAAACATCCATATTTTTTCATTGTGCACTCTCCTTTGATGGCGTTTATGCCCTTTTGTCTGTCTATTATAACGATCCTGTTGGACAGTTTGCTTGTCCTTTCTGTAAAAGATATTTTCTGCTTTTCCTGTACGTTGCAACACAAAAACCGCCCCGGCTTCCTGTTACGGAAACCGGGGCGTTTCGTTTGTTTTATTTGTGCTTTTTCAAGCGCTCACGCAATTACTTGCGGGGGTTCTTGATGGCAGCCTGAGCGGGTGCCAAAATTACAGAGCGTTCGGAACAACAGTATGAAATTCAGGAACTACTGTTTTCGCCTTTTGCAATTGCTTCAACCTGATACTGTAATAGGTCCTCCGGCAACATTGAACACTTCTTCTCATCAAGTGTTTTGCGTAGCTTTTGTTCCAATTCCTTAAACAAAAGGTCTTGAAAACACCATGGGCTTGCGCTATTCGAGTACTCTTTAGCTTTTCTCTCAGCCAATGCTTTTTCTTCCCGTAGTTCAGCAATTTTATCTTCCAACTTTGGTGCCCGGCCTATGCACTCTAGCAAACCCTCCAATCGTTTGATTTTCTCTCCTTTTGTATAATATTCTTCAATCATGCTCGCCGCATCCCGTTTCAATGTAGTCTTTGAACGTCCTTCAAATTTAGGATCTGCTGCACACCAAGCATATAACTGATTTAAAAAAATCGCTTGATTTGCAGAGCTTGTATACCATTCAAATGTAGCATTTTCCCAGCTTTGAATCAAATACATCCTTTGAGGATTTTTTTCTAGAGACTCAATGCATTTACAGAGCATTTCATAAGTCTCACCCCCTAATTCTTCTAAGCTTTTTAGAAGTACTGCATAGTCTTCCGTCGTTGTTGGTTTTTCTTTTCTTAGGTGGCGCTGCACCCATTGATCGTATTTTTGTTTCTCAATGTCGTTTGTCTCTTCGGATTGATTGTGCGCCCAAGCCGTTCTCAATACTTTAATCGTATCAACACATGCCCTTAAATCTTCAGATGCTTCACACGGATACTCATTATTCTTCAACCAACCTTTTTTCGTTAGCTTACGAATAATACAGCTGCTGTCTATTACCGCCTTATACAAATTCAAACAGCCTGCCACAAATTTTGCATCTTCACTAAATACATCCACACATGGCTCATAATGACATATCAGAAAAAGATGCTCTGCTATTTTTGTTCGGACAAGTTTATTCAACTCTTCTGCAGGAGTATTTGAAAACAGAATATTTTCCATTTTTTACCTCCGCTCCTGCCCATTATCTTTATATGCCGAGAATCCATTATAGCCAATTCCCAAAATCAGCCCACGCAGATATTCGTTTTCCCGGGGTGGATTGTTCATACTGGTTACACCAACCATACGGTAACGAACCTTGTGCATCCCACTCAAGTAAGGGTCATCTGTTTCCAAATGGATCCAAGCTGTCCTCCCTTCCAGCTTTTCAATCATACCATTATAATGAATTGGACCATCCTGGTCACAATAAATAAACGGAACTCTCATTCTAGGAGATCTAGTAAAGAGATCCACTCCAATACCTTGAATAATCTCCTCACATTTTTTGAAATCGCGAGTACATTGCAATACCGCCAGCGCTCGAATCAATGAAAAAATCGGCCGTGCGCGATTTCCAACAGTGTTGCTCTGCGCAGCTTCACAGCACAACTCGCTGATACGCCTTATCTCTTTCCATTGAGTTGGTAAGAGTTGAATTTTCTGTCCTTCTTTTTCCATCAGGCGGTAACCTGTGGCGTTCATCCATACCGCTCTTAGGAGAAGACTCAGTGCAAAGTAATTTCCCTGAATGCATGTTTTATTAGGTTCCTCTTGCATAAATTCTGCAACTTTTCGGCAAGTATTACGCTGCTCTTTCGTAAGTTCTAAGTCGCCAAGCTTCCTGTTTTCTCCCGTAACACCTGCCGCATCCAGTTCTTGCTGGCAAACAAATGTAACCGCCGTTGCCTGATTCGTTTCAATCATCTCATGATATAGCTGTGCAAACTCCGGTTTCATTGTATTTTTCTGAACATCTCGAATTGTAACTTTGTACTCCGTAGCGAACTCTTGAATTTTGAGAAGGTGTTCTTGGATCTCATCGTGGTCATCCGCACCCCTGTTTTGAATCTCAAGAACTGCACAATCATCTGCAATTAGCTTTGTTTCACTTAAGTATTTCAGTTTTTGCTGTTCATTCAGATCTCCGTGTTCATATACTTCCTCAAATGCATCAAAGAGTGCATTATAAACATGGCCATTCTCTGGACTATAAAGGATTGCCTTATAGAGTTGCTCATAGATATCTCTATAATTCAATCCCGGCAACATGCCCATGGTTTTACCAAACTTATCGCGATATCTTCGATAATTTTTCTGCAGCCAAATATTGCAGCGAGTTATTTCAACAATCAAACCGTTTTTCTGATCCGAAAGGTATTTTTTCTCTCTGGTACCTGTCGGCACTTCATCAATTCCTCGTTCAAGATATTCCAGTTGACGATTTGCAAAAGTAATGGTCTCTTCCAACTCTTTAATTCGCTTTTCATAACTTTCTTCTGTGTAAGTCTCCGGCTTAGACTTATAAAGTTCTTCCCACTTTTTTCCATAATATTCACGAGAGTATGTTACTAACAGTGTAGCAAATCCTGCATCCCTGTCCGGAACAACATTGCATACCGTTCTCAATGTTTGAACAATTTTTTCACTTTGCCGTAAAATGTCACTATGTTCCTGCCTTTTTTCACCGTTTTCACGAAATGCTGTATACTGTGAGTTCGGCCCCATCAGTCGGATAAGTTGCTGTAGGTTTCGTGCAAAAGAAGACGGAAGTTCTTCCCAATGTTCTTGATATACTCTCAGAATTTCGCACAGTAGTTCAACCTGTTGATTTGCATTAATTCCATTCCGACTCAAAAAAATCTCTGCCTCTAATGGGTTACGGAAGCTAAATGCGTAATCACTTCCATCTTTCATTTCACTGTAATGAATCCATGGAATTCTTGTTGTAAGAACATTATACAATTCCACATTGATAGGTTTATCTTTTTCATAACTATTTTCTTTTAGCATCCATACCGCAATCGCATATGGAACTTCCAGTTTAAACCGTCCAAACAGCGCAATGCACGCATTAAATTTTTCCAAGTTATATTCGCTTGAACTTTCTTCGGCCTGTTTTTCAATCCGTTGCCGGATACTTTCCATTTCCTCCCTCGAAAGCCCCGCTTCTATAAACGCCTGCGCGATTGAACCCAAATTATTCGTGTTTTCTTGTGAGAATGTCTTGTCCAGTTGTTTCACCACATAATGATTGACCATTAATTCTTCTCGACCAAGTGCTCTTTCCAGATTTGGTCGTAGCAAATTTATGATTCGATAAAAGCATTGGAAAATGTCCATCTGATCCTGAAGATTTTTCTTTTCCAACTGTAATTTCTGATTTTCAATCCCTGAGTATGTCTTAATTTTTTCCCAGAAATCATTTTTTTCCTTGGTATTCATTTCACGGTCAGTGTTAATATAGCAACAGCCATTCTCCAAAAACATTTGTGATGTCACATCTGTACTTTGCACAAAATGTTTTTTTCCATCCTCTATATAAGAGAAACATCTTCTCTTACTTGTTTTCTCAACAGGTGTTTCATATGCACTGCATACCAAAACAAACCTCCGCCCTCGATTCAGTAGCATCTGTGAAAGATGCTGTGCGTTGGAGGTAACATTTCGATACGATGAGCAATCCCAAATCAAAAGAATTCGGGCATCTCCATCACAAGCATCAATTTTTTCCATCAAAGTTTTCAGCGCATCACCTTCTTCGCTTTTATCAGAGAACAGTAGCGTGTCATTGTCAATAAAGATAACAGGATTATTATGCTCACTATAAATTTCATACGCCAATGCTGCAAGAGCAACACTTTTACTGCTACCAGGCGCTCCACACAAAATAATAGGCATTTCCTTATCAGCACCAGCAATTGCTTCTCCTAAAAGTTCCCGTTTTACGGCACACTTTAATACTATTTCAAATTCTCGTGAAACATGAAAGTCCGAATTTTTCAAATAACCATACCACTGTGGTCCATCCGCAGAACTTCTTATCAAGAAATTATAGAACCATTTTGCTTGCATTACCTTTCCATAAGGTCGCACTGCAAAAACTTTCTGCTCGGTCAAAACAAATGCTAGTTTTCGATATGGTAAGAATTCTCGGCTAGAAATTGTAACTGCCTTTCCATTTTTATAGAAAATTTCATATTGCGCATCAGAGTCGTTAGATTTCACCTCGTCAGATTGATTCCATTCATATCTCGCCTTAAGTACTTCATCCAGCGACTCCGTATGAAATTCTATTCCTTTCAAATCTGCCAATTTTTTCAGTTTTGTTTCTTCACTTTTTTCACTCCAAAACTGAATATTGTCTGCGATTGCACAATCATTATAGACTGCTGTAGCAAAGGCGCGATACGGCATATCATTGTCTGTTTCTGGGGCATATCCAACAACTACCATCGCGTTATGATTGTCAATCATTTTGCACAGTCTCTTCATCATTCCCTGCGCACGCCGAACACGGTATTCTTCTTCACTCTCTCCAGTAATTTCAAGCGTTTGGCATTCTTCCTCATTTAACGACTCATCTTTTTTCCAAACGTACACAACCGGAAATTCATCATTTTTCCATAGATTTGCCGCCGTAATGTCGCCTTCATCGCTGTAGATCTTAATATGGATACCTTGAAGTTCTTCCAACGGAAGTGTGTTTCGACTTGTTGCAATAATTTTCCAAGGGTACAAACCTATGATTTGTCTTACTACATCCTCTTTCATATTCCGTCCAATGAACAGGATTGCGTTTTTCATTCTTAACTTGCCTTCAAAATCCGCAGCAAGTCCCACAAATCGTTCTTCACCAAGAGCCATTAAAGGTTCTCCTTTCGTATAATGATTAATCTATCTTTAATTTTCCCATCTGTCTCAAAATCGAATTTTTCGTACCATCATTCAAATAAGCCTCGTTCAGTGTTTTCTTAGTATAATTCAAATACGTTCTAGAAGTTTTTTCTGTCAGAAGTTCTGTAAAGTAACGCTCCCAACTAAAATATTTCTTACTATCGATGTAGTTAGATGGTGTTCGCAAAATCTGTACAATTTCTGCATCTTTTAGAATTCCAGAGGAAAGTATCAGCCATTCAAAAGATTCCGGCAGATATAGTGCCAGATTCTCTCTTGTCAGCACCAACTGCAACACCCTATCCATTTCCGGACCAAAGGCAGCGCCATCTGCAATCACCAGAATCTTTTCATCCTTATGCGCCTTCAAATAGGAAAACACATTTGACTTTCCATTTGCAGTATCACACTGCATTTGATGCTCTGCACAGACCGCGTCAAAAAACTGATAACCCGAATTGCTGTCCTCGGTCAGAATTTTCTCCGGCTTAATATTCTCAGTCGTACTATCCGGGTAAATTCGATAGAACGAATGATAACTCTGTTTCAGTGCCCCATACTTTCCAGAGGTTCGGATACCATACACTTCTTCCACACTGTATGGCAAGGCAGGCAAACCCTCTCTGGTCACGATAACATAATAGTTATCCGTCTGCTGAATCACACGCGCAAAATCTTTGGTCTTGACAAACTCGTTTCCTTCGTCGATAAAAACAATGCTGTCCTGAATATTGTCAAGTTGTCCCTTCCAAAGATTTCCTTCTACCACGTAGCAGTCTTTATCACAATTTAGCGTAACCGGCCCATTTTCTCCATCGTTCATATGCGTACGAATCATATCCACGAGGGTCGTTTTACCCGTTGCGCTATCCCCGCGAATGATGGTTAAGTTGCGCCGCAGTTCAAACTCATATTTCAGGTACTTTGTGCCAACGACCACTTTATGAATGCCTTTCATTTCTGTCAGCCCCTTTACACAAACTCACCTGCGGCCAAAATCAGCTCTTCCATACTGTGAACGATTTGATTCGTATTCAGCACTTTTATTGTAAACGGCTTTTTGCCAAAATCCATCAGGTGACGCAAATTCACTGTGCGATCCTCCTGCTCTGCAATTTTGAGCAGCCACTTTGCACAGTTGTCACCACAAGTCGATGCGTTGAACACTTTCTCCGGCTCAAACTTTACCAAAATCAGGGTCTTTACGCCACCAGACAAACCAATCGGCGGAATTTTGCCCAAGACCGGGCTGTCAATGATACCACTGTCGATAACGGTAGACTTATCCACATCCTGAATCATTTCCTTGACCATCGGGTCAACGATCCAGCCCTCCTCGTAATCATATTTGAAATAAGAAGCCGTATTGTACACCGCTTCCTTCATATCACCGTAAAAAATGTTCAGCATAGTATCACCTCGTTGATGTGTGTACTTCTGCTATCATTGTACCCTCTTTCAGCTTACAAAACAAGATGCAAAAAGCTCTTGGCCTCCATTACAGAAGCCAAGAGCTTTTATCTTCTTTACCCTACCAGATTTTATTTCCGGGGAGACTTAATCGCAGCCTGGGCGGGTTCCAAAATTGCAGGGCGTTGAAAAGAATAATAGTACGTTTTTATAGGTCAACAAGCGTTTTTATCTTCGCATGAATTCTACTCCAGAAATGTTTCTTGTTCGATTGTGACCCCATATTGCAAAATCTTATCAATTGCATCAACAAACAGCGTATGTCTTCCCGCATTCCGCTCTTCCTTCAGCTTCTTCAGATACTGCTCCGGCCGCTTCAGGCCATTTTTGTGGTACTGTTCCACAAAGCGCCCTTCCATACGCATGGGTTCAAGCTGTGGAAACACCGTTTGCAGGTTTTCAAACATACAAAAACCGCCCAGATCAATATCTGCCCAGAATCGAATTTGCATGGTTTCCCCTGCCGCAGCAGCCAGTTTTTCAAAAAGTTTTTTCTTCCGCGGGCTCAGAAAGCCACCGTGATAAACAACAAGTTCTTCCGGCTGTTTTTCCGCCAGCAAATATTCATCATAATTCGTTTTATTTTCGATAAAGGTAATGCAGCAGATGTTTTTCAGTTCAATGTCCACAATCTCTGACACAAGTGTACTGGGCAAAGCCAATCCATAAGGTTCTGCTGCGCTGAGCTGTAGTTCTCCCTTCTTCAAGCAGATCGCGCCATCGCCCGAGAGTTCGTAAAGCTCCGGGCGGGCATAGATTCCCAGAAATGCAAGCTGATCCCGCTGACCAAGTTCCGCTTCTGTACAGGCCGCCGCCAGTTGGGTATTGTACTTTCGTGCAATGGTAAGAAACAGCTCCCGTATATTTCGCTCAAAATACTTGGTATCGTGAAAACACTGGCTGCTGAATGCACGCATCGTCACACTGCCGGACAGCTCCGCATACCGTTGAAACGTGAGCAAAAGCTCCTGCAGCAGACCGTCGTTTTCCCTGCAATACGTCGGCACTTTCATGCTGTTCCGCACCTGAGCACATACAGCATTCCTCCATGCCGCGATCCATGGAACGGGATTGTCTGCCAGCTTCTGCATGATGATGTTTGCAACCTCTTCTGCCTTTTTTCGCGGATGCACTCTGTCGGCGCATTCATAGCACTGTACGACCCGTTCCAGATCCAGCACAATGCAGGAGAGAACGCTCTGCTTTCTCGCCCATTCCAGACGCACCAAAGCCTGCTGCTCCAGCTCCCGCGCTGCAATATTGTAAGCATCCCGAACCACCGCATCTTCGTATTGATACTCCGGCAACTCCCTTTTATCAATGCGCAGCATTACCCGACGTCTGGATGTGTTGGGTTCAGAAAGATGCTTACTGTTTTCAAACTTATCCAGCAGACGATTCAGGATCACCTGTGCTTCCTTCATTCTGCATCTCCTTTCCAAATGGAATGATGTGCATCCGGTATCCGGATTTGTCCACTAGTAATGTACGGTCTGCAATGGGCATAATGTCCGAGACCTTATCCGGCGGCGTACAGATGATCGCCTGCAGCCCCATCTTTCGGAGAAGGAGTACACTCTCCGTGATCCGGTCACTATCCATTTTATTAAAAGCTTCATCGAACACCACCAGACGCACCGTATTACCAAAACGGGTAGCATCGTTGACGCGGTACAGCTGGGCAAACGAGGCCAGCACCGCAATATAGAATGGCGTTTGTGTTTCGCCACCAGACTTCATATTCAGTGTTTGAGAAAGCAGCTGCTTGGAACCGTTCTGATCGGTCGTTTCCAAATCAAACTTCAGATACGTCCGGAAGTCTGTATAGCGGACGATATTCTCCTGCAGTTCGCTCTGTTTGCGGGCATTGAGCTGCGTATCGTCTGCCATTGTGATCTGGCTGAACAGTTTTTCGATCAATGGGCCGTATTTTTGCTGAAAGGGCAGTGCGAATAGACCGGATTCGCCTTCCATCAGTTCATCTGCCGTGATCATGTTATAGTAATCCAGATAATCCGGGTTTGGCCCTACACGGAATTGGTACTTGTCTGTGCCAAATTGTGCCTGGCGCAGGGCCTTGTTCAGATTGTGCACCTGTTCTTGCACCTGGTCGATGCTGGATTTCAGTTTGGCAAGGAAATCGTTCTGGAATTGCTCCATTGCGCTTTCCCGTGCCGCCCGAATTTTTTCTTTGTATCGGGGCAGCTCGCTTTCCTGCAGAGTACGCCGTTCTTCCTCGTATTCGGTGTTATCCATCACCTCGATCTGGAATGCACAGGGTTTGAACCGTTCTGCATATTCTCTGCGTGCTGCAAACAGTTTCTTCTGAGCCCCGTCCATCGCCTTTGTGCTCTGCGCCAAACTGTCGCCAAAGTTCTTGCGGATGACATCTGCCTTTTTCAAGCGGACAAGCTCCTGCCGATAGCGGGGAACGCCGATGGTTTCTCGGTATTCCTTCGTGAACTCCTCGTTCAAAACATCTTCGATGGCCTCATACCGTTGGTATTTTTCCGGCAAGATCTCATATTCCAGCTGATGGATGCGGTCTTCCAACTTCCCTTTTTGCACATTTTTCGCATCTTTTTCCTTATTGAATGCAAGGATCTCTTCTTTCAACTGTTCAATGATGCGTCGCTGCTCATCCAACCAGAACAGATTCAACTGGGAAAGCTGATTTTTGACTTCTGCGATTTCCTTGATGATCGTCTGGACGCGCTGGTAGTCCTCCTGCTTTTGCGCCACATCGATTCGGACGAATCTTTGGGTAAAAAGCGGCTCCTGCAGGCCGGTCAGCTGCTTCTGGAGCGGCTGCCAATGCCGCAGCTCTTCCTGCAGACAGGCCAGTTCCTTTTCCAGATGGTCGATGCGGAGCTGCACCGCACGCCGCCCGATGAAGGCGTCTTCCATCCAGCCCTTCCGAAGTGCGCGGGCCACATAGCCCTGATACAGCATTCCCTCTGCCGTAATTGCCGTCTTATAGCAGCGCAACTGTTCTGCCGTGTCGCAGCATATCACCCGACCCAAAAGATAGTCCACATAGCTGCGTGCCAGCTTGTTTTCTGTCTCCACCTTTTCTGCCAGACTGCCGGGCAGCGGTCGAAGTGTTTCTTTTTCCCGCAGTTTTCCGATATCTACCAGACCAAACGCACGGTACTCTGCTTCCTGCTTCAGCCGGTCGTAAATGTTAAGTGCATCCTGATAACGTCCCGGCTCCACCAGCAGATAATATTTCTGGTTATTTAGGTAGCCTTCTACCGCTCCACGCCAGCGCTCATCTGCCATTTCCAGCACATCAGCCAGAATATAAACGGGAACCGCATGCCCCGTTTTATCCGCCAGATCCTTTTCCAGCCGGTCTTTGAACAGCAGAAGTCCATGGGGATAATCTTTTATGTTCCTGCGCAGATTTGCAAGCACCGCACTTTTCTGGTCGGCTTGCTTCTTCAGCTCTGCAATACGATCCTCTGTTTTATGAGCCGCACTGCGGACAGCATCCGACAATTCGGCCACTGCCTGCTGCCCCGTTTCAAACAATTCCACAGGCCGGGCAAACAATCCCTTCTCGTCACCAGTAAATACAGCATATGCTTTCTGCGCCGTGTTCGCCGCTTCCTGCACCGGTATGAGAAGTTCTTCCGGTTCCAGTTCTTGTATCTCTCCACAGAATCTCTGCAAATGCCGTGCTTCCCGCTTAATCTCCACTTCAAGATTTTGCAGACCCTGTTCCAGCTTTTTCTGCTCATCTCTCAGAGCCTTTTCCGTGTTGAGCAGACGCTCTTCCTCCTGGAAAACGTTGCTCTGCCTGTAGGCCAGCTCCAACTCACTGCGGCGCGTTTCTTTCTGTTCGATCTGCCGCTCAAGCTCCTCCCGTTGCTCATTCACATTTGCAAGGTTCTCCTTGCATTCAGTTCGTTCCAATTCCCTCTGGTCGATCTCTGTCTGCGCAGCTTCTTTTTCGGCCCACCGTACCAGAAACTTCTGGATCTGGCAGCGGTCTATGGCTTGGTTCATCTCCTGATACAGCCTGCTGATTTGCTGCAGCGCATCCAGCTTTTCCTGCTGACGCTGCGCCAGCAATTCGTGCCGTTTATAATCCCGGATGTTTTGCTGCATCAGCTCAATATTGGGTTTATCCGGAATATCGCAGATGTTCTCCGTAATAAATTTTTGGATATCCACAATTGGCCGGAACGAAACAGCCTTCTTCATCATCCGTAAGACTTGCTCGTTGTGGACGTTCCACTTTGCAAGCATGTTGTGGCGATACTCTTTTTGAGTATCGTAAAATTCTGCCCGTGCATAGTTCTGCTTCAAAAAACGGCGAAGTGCAGAAGTCTCCATTGCCTCGCCCTGCTCAATAAAGCAATTTTCCGGCAGTGTCCCCGTGTAAATAAAGAATGTATCACGGTAACTTCCATCGCTGCGGCAGTCAAAGGTAACGCCCGTCACAAAGCTGCTGCCCTCCATCTCATCCTGAAATTCGCAGACAATATAGGTGGAAAAGTCCTTACCACGGCGGGAATACGGGCTGTTATCATCCATGTCGGCGCGCAGATAGCCTTCCAATGTGCGCTGCGATTTTTCGTTGGCTGCCTGATTAAAATTGCGGGAATTTGTCTCGCCCAGCAGCACGATCTGCAGTGCATCGATGACCGTTGACTTTCCGGCGCCGTTCTTGCCGGTCAGGAAATTGATGTCGCCCACTTCAATCAGTTCCTTACTGAAATAGAGCCAGTTGATCAGCAGGATCTTCTTCAGCTTCTTCATCTGTTTCCTCCTTTTTCAAAACAGACACCACCAAGTTCAGCTTTTCGCTGGAGACCGCAGAGAGAATGGTGGGCAATATTGCGATCCTGCAGCTGCCCTGGTTGAATTTTCCTTCCAGTCTTTGAATCACAGAATGGTTTTCCAGTACCGTAAACGCGCGTTTGACCTCTTCCATATTCGGCTTAGCCGGAAAAACGGGATAGTCGGTCACCACTTTTTCCAGCACATCCCGCACAGTACACACGGCATCCTGCTCCAAACCCAAACGCTCCATATTTTCTTCGTAAATCAGCCGTAATGCCAGCAAAATCGCCGTTTCTTTTTTATTGAGGTTGCAACGATTAGCCTCGTCTGTGTTCAACACATAAAAATATCCGTTCAGTTCATCCCTGCGCAAATCCCAGTCCAGCAGGCTCAGGTACTCCTGTACAGCCTCATAGTGCCGTGATAGAAAAAGATAGTCTGGGTTATCCACCCTGCCTTTTCCCGGCTGGTAGATGGTTCGCACAATGTATGTGCGGCTGAGCAGCTGATTGCAGACAGATTTGAACTGTTCCAGTTCTTTTGCCGTTGCATTGGTAACAAAATCAAAATTCACGGCTTCTTCTCCTTCCTCCGGATCTGCATTTGCGGGATCGAATAGCCATTTTTGCAAAAAATGCCATCGAGTTCCTGGACCACATAACCGGCAGATGCATCCTTGCTTCCAAGGATTGCCAGTAAACTCATGATATAATCCTTGTCCTCTTCAAGCGAGAGCTCCTCCGAGCAACGAATGTCAGCGTCTCCCAGCCATCCCTGCACGTAAGCATTTACTGCTGCCCGGCCATATTTCGATTGCAGTAACTGTGCCGCTCTGACCTGTTCTTCCGTATTCGGTGCCTGATCATCTTGTATCAGCACCGACGCGGTTTTTGTCCGTTTTTCGGGGCGCTTACGGTACCACAGACTTTTTTCTGACAAAAAAGACTGCTCATACAATTGAAATGCCGGTTGTATCTGGTCCACCAGCTCAGCCGCCCTGCGGTTTCTGGACAGTGCCGTCAGCAAAACATTCAAATTGCCGCGCACGCTTTGATCTCGGTTCGTCAGGTTCTCGATTTTCTGTGTTGCTGCCCTGGTATAGCGCCGGACCTGCGTATCAATTTCCTCAAGATAGTCCTTCTCTAAATTGTCATAGCGTTCTTCGATCCAGAAAATTTTCCTCAGCAGATCGGCACGGCAGTCTTCCAATGTCTTGCCCCGCTTATCACGCAATGCTTCATTTGCCATCGCCATCAGCAAGGTATCATCCTCTTCCCAGCGCCTAAGCACAGACTGAATGGGCACACGATACTTCGGCACTGAATCTTTGATTTTCAGCGGACGGATATATGCCTCCACAACCTTTTGTCCGAAGTCGTTAAAGTGTGCAGCCAGCACTTGGTTGACATCCTGCATATCGATCTGCGTCTGAAAATAATGCTTCACATTATGATAGACCATTTGCAACAAGCTAATCAGCGCCGTTGTGTTATCGTAGGCACTATAGAGAGCCGTCATTTTATCGTAAGCATTGTTGCTGTCGTCGGCGGTCTTTAAGACTGAGAAAGTTCCGAACACATAGGAATATCCACGAGCCGGACTATCATCCCTGAGTTGATGAAATAGTTCCAGCAGGCGACTGCTGTAATTAGGAATCGTGATGTACTCTTCAAAGTCGTCCCCGCGTTCTTTCTCAAACCACCCCTTACTACACAGCTTGCGGATCAAAAAACGAGCGCGGCCAGAGATATCCCTCAGTTCCTCTTCGTCAATGTCTTCATCTTCAAACGTAGCATCCGCCAGTTCCTGCTCCAGCCTGCCGCGCAGCATGGAATACAAGACATCTTCCCGTATTTTCAGGTTTTCTTGGTATGCTGCGTACAGTACGTCCAGTGCATCCGCATATAAAATACGGTTGGGCGAAGCCAGCGGCGAGAAAAGTTCGCTTGGAACCGCTTCAAAAAACTTCATAGGCCTACCACCTTATTCGACTGATATACGCTTTCTTTTCTATTATTGTAACCTCTTTCCTCTTACAAAACAAGATGCAAAAAGCTCTTGGCCTCCATTACAGAAGCCAAGAGCTTTTATCTTCTTTGTCCTATCAGATTTTATTTCCGGGGAGACTTAATCGCAGCCTGGGCGGGTGCCAAAATTGCAGAGCGTTCGGAGTAACGGTGATACGTTATTTGTGATTTTTCAGTTCGCCTTACTCCATCTCCGCAATGATCTTCTCCAAATTTTCTTCCTGCAAATAGAATTCCGGCAGTTTTGCCTTGTCATACCGCATATAGGGAACATCTTTCGTTCGCTGTTCCAGCAAGTTGGTGAAGAACCGCTCCCAGCTGAAGAATTCGCTGCTCTCGATGAAATCTGCCGGGTGTTCCAGAATTTCAAGAATGTCCGGCTGTCCGAGCAAATCCGCTTTCAAGAGCAGCCATTCCAGCGATTCCGGCAGGTACAAGCTGAACTTTGCGCTATCCTCCTGCATCAGGCGATAAATATCGTTCATCTGCGGGCCAAACGCTGCACCATCCGCAATTACCAGAACCTTCTCGGATTTCAGCAGAAGAATCTTTTGTTTGATGTTATCTTTTCCTGCCGCAGAGATACAGACAACGCCGTATTTCTCGCCGACTTTTGTAAACAACTGATACCCGGAATTTGCATCTTCTGTCAACAGCTTTTCAACTCCTTTAAGCTGCACATTGCTGGCTGTCAGCGAATCATAGACCGGGTACGCTTTATTATAAGTCCGTTTGAAGCGGCTGGTGGTCTTTTTCAGTTCCAGAATGGCGTTTACGCTGTACGGCAGGGTGCTCAAATCTTCTCTTGTGACCAGCACATAGTAGTTGTCCGAATGCTGGATCGCACGGGCAAAGTCAAGACTTGAAACAAAGGTACTGCCTTCATCCACAAACACGATGCTGTCATGGGTCGCATTCAGCTGCAACTCCCAGTTGACACCCGACAGCACCCGGCACGTTTTATCACAGCTCACTGTTACGCCGCTCTGTCGGCCATAGGTCTCGTATGCTTGCAGCATCTCTACCAGCGTTGTTTTTCCGGTGGCGCTGTCCCCTCGCAGAATCGTAATGTTCCGTTCCAGTTCAATTGTGAAAACGACCCGTCCGCTTCGGACTTCGATTTTATGTTTTCCCTTCATCCTATCGCCTCACACAAACTGAAATGCAATCGGCATCAGTTCTTCCATGCTGTGCACCACATCACCGGTGTTCAGGACTTTCACATCCACCGGGAATTTCTTCTTGCCAAAATCCATGAGATGCCGCAGGTTGATGGTCAAGTCCTTCTTTTTCGCCAGCTTCAGAATAAAGGGCGCACAGTTGTCGCCACAAGTTGAAGCATTGAATACCTTTTCCGGGTCGTTTGCCATCAGCAAAAGCGTTTTCGTGCCGCCAGACAGTTTTTCCGGCGAGATGACCCCCAGAACCGGGCTTTCCACCGCATGAGGGCCTTTGACATCGGACTTATCAATTTTCTTGATGACCTCTTTGGCAAAGTCAGAAGTCAACCACTCATCCTCGTAGGTATAGTTAAAATAGACCGAGGTGTTGTAAACAGCCTCCGGCATATCTCCAAAGTAGATGTTCAGCATGGTATCACCTCGCAGATGTGAGTCACTTGCTATTATTGTACCTTCTTTCCACTCACAAAACAAGACACAAAATGCCCGCTGGCCTCTTGACAAAGAAAACCAGACCTGTCTGATCGGATGAAAACCATCCCAAATGTCGAAACTGGATTTATTGCAGTATGTAATGATTTTTCCATTCGGCATAATGAATTTGAAGGTCAGAGACAGGAAATACGCTGCTTTTGATCAAATCGCCCTATAAGAAGTCCCAAAAAAGCAGTTTATTATCATTCTATTAGATTTCGATCTATGGATAACAGTGTCATAAATCACCAGATAGAATGCTATGCGTTTTTATAGCAGTTGTTCCTCCCGATCAATTTCTATTTGATTCATAACATCCTGATAAATCACAAAAAGAGGTGTTTTTTATGACAATGGCAAAGAAGCTCCCACTTTTAGCACCTTCCATTCATACGTTTGAAGTGAATGGAACATACACAGATTGCGAAGCGAAGCCCACTGTATTTATAGCAATTCAAAAAATGGTATCCGCTGGAAAATACTATCGGATTCCGTATCATGGCTCCTCGAAAAAAGGCTACTCTTATAAAAGAAAAGATGGTGGTTTGACCATCACATTGGCAGATTACCCAGATTTCAAGAAGAGATACATAACGTTATCTGGCGTGAACCTCGCTCGGATCGCAGGTGATCCATCTCGTTTAAGCTTAACAGATTTATCGCCAGAAGGTTTGGCCATGCAAGAGCAGGCATTTCTGGATGAATTGGAGCAGCTTGGACTCCTTGAAATTGAGAATTCCATTAAATGGAAAATGCACCGGTTGGATATTACACAAGACTTCTATGTGAAATGCGATCCCTCGCTGATGGTAAAAATCATTCGTTATGCAGGAAGCGTTGACCCGTACAGGAAAGGTCGCGCACTGCACTATAACCAGCACAATGAGATCCGAAGCTGTAAATTTGAAAAAACGTGGTACGATTTTGCACTCTATGACAAGCATCAACAGCTCTTAAATTGTGAAAAGGAGAGCTATCCGATTTCTCCAGACGATTTGGAACGCTCAAAAAATCTGGTTCGATATGAAATCCAATTAAAGCGCCCCAGTCTGAAAGAATTTGAGTACGATAAGTTGGAATCGAAATCTTCAAAGCTCCAGTTTGGAAATCATGCGCTGTTTCATTATTTTGATAAAATCAGTGATGATATTCCGCTCTTTCTATATCGGTATGCCGTCGATTATTTTGGCAAGCATTCGTGGTATAACGTTCCAACTGCCTTGAAAGCCGTACAAACGAGCAACCTTGATGACGATACCAAGGAACTTGTCGCTGCGTACATCGAAGCGCAGGATGAGCCGGAACTGACCGATAAGATACATCATAAAAAGAAAATCGCAAAGGCTTTGGAAAAATTAGAGATCAACGATGTAATCATCCCTTGCCGCATCCTGAACGATCGTCAATGCGGCCGATTTCCATGTGCGCCCTTATGCACAAGGGTACAAGGGCTTTGAGCGAACAAAAAATGATCCGTGCAAAACAGAACGAAAATTCACCAGAATCACAAGAATGGAGTTGATTTTCAATGCTAGACAACTATCCAGATGTCCTGAGTTTCCGGCAGGTAATGGAAATCACGCATGTTGGCAGAAATCTACTGCTGCGTCTTCTAAACAGCGGCGAAATTCCCGCCTTCAAGATGGGAAAGCTCTGGAAGGTTTACAAGCAAGACCTGATCCAGTATATGAGCCAATGTCAGTAAGCCTTATCTTTCGTTTGGGGCAAAAAGAATCCCGTTGGACTCCGCAGCAGGAATCCAGCGGGATTCGATTCTATCGATCCGTTAATGTGCTCGTCTCAAATTTCAAGAAGGATTTTACGCCTTGCACTTACGTCAAAATTGTATTTGGGCACCGTTGTTTGCTGCGATTCTCACTACTTCATCGACATAAGGCTCCGCTTCATCGTCCGTTTCCGCATAGCCTCTGCACTGCCATCATAGATTTCAAATAGCTCTTTCATGGTTTTTCCTCCCATCTCAATGGATGAACAGCTTTTTCAGAATCGCCACTGGAATCAAAATCAATCCCAGCAGCACACCAAGAACAAATCTTGTCAAGAAGATATCTTTTAATGACCCAATTTGAATCTTGTTAGCATAGATCGTCTGTCCAACCGCCCAGTAGCTCAGTACACAATACGAAATAAAGACAAGCATTTCCATAGTATTTTTCCCCTTAATCGATGCGCCGCAAATAACCTCCACTTTCTTTTGACCAAAAAGTGGAGGTTATTTCCTATTACTGAGCCGATTTAATCGTAATCACGGGATTGTCATTCGCACACAGGTACGACAGAAGTTTTGTCATATCTTTCCCCGAAATCTTGATATCTCCATATCCTGAGTTCATATTACCATTTTCGCCCACACCGTCGATGAACAATGCTGAGCCCGCATACGGAGTTGCACTATATGCGCTCAATCCATCTCCGTTGAATCCAAAACAGATGCAGGCATTGGACGAGCCCTTTGAGAATTTTGGATACATATTTTCTGCTCCACCCTTGTCGGCCCAGTCTTTGTACGGGTCATTTTTAGATTGAAGGGTATTATAGTAGATAGACTCCGGGTCACATACCCAAACACTGTCTTCCTTAATTATTTTAGAGTACAGCATCGTATTTTTTTCTTTGGTAGAGAAAGCAAAGCAGATTGGGAAGGTTCCTTCCGGGGTCATATGGTCGCCTTCCGTTTTATCAGTAGTAAGTCCATTTGCACCAATTGCTGCTGTAGTGCTTAGGTCTTTTTCCCACTGACCATCCCGGTACGTCCAAAGGGTTAAAGTTGCATTGCTGCCTGTGGCCTCTACAAGGATTTTCTGCCATGTGCCGTCTTTCTCGCAGCCAGAAACTTCGGGTGGGATAGCGTCAGATTGAATAGATGCCGCCGTATTACCGTTTTCAGCAGTTACCGTCTGCGTCGTATTTGCACTGGTATCGGAATCATCCACGGCAAACAATTCTTCCAAGGAAATCTTATCTGATGCCAGTAACGATGCCGTTGCAAGATTTGAATAGATCAACTCCTCATCGGGTGCTTCATTGTCAAATGTTCCCTTTTTCCGTATTGAACCATCCTGATTATATAGGATCCCCTTTCCGTTATATTTATCCTTCTTCCACTCACCATCATAGGCAAGCCATCCATTTGATGCATACAGCTTTCCTTTTCCTTCTATAGAACCTTTCTTCATTTCCCCTTCGTATTTGATGTGTGGAATCAAAACTCTCTGGTTCAAATCTACCGTTGTACTGGGGGATTCATATAGATTTACGGTCACAATTAATTTGAGCACTCTTTTTTGGGGAAGAAGAAGATCAATTTGCCTTACCAATTCATCTTCGCTCCATTTTTCGCTCATCTCATCGATGTAATCCCGAAATTTATACAGGAAGAAATTACCAACAGCCTGACAGTCATTGTCGTAATAGGTCGTCATTTTTCCTGTAGCCATATTTTTTTCATAGTTTCCAGCATGGGCCAGGTAATGAACTAAACCATCGTATGTAAACGAAATCCCCTTTCCTTCAATCTTTCCATCCTTAAATTTTCCAACATATTGCAGCGATAGTCCGTTCCGAGTACTATATGCGAACAATGCTCCGTTTCCATTCGGTTTATTTTCTTTCATTCCTCCATAATAAAATAGGATCTCTTCATAATCGCCAATACGATCCTTGGGCAGCGAAGACACTTCCATGTACTGACGTTCCGACTCCATAGTGAGCAGTGTCTTCACAATTCCAGAGTCAGTTTTCACATCCATCCGATAAAAATCACTGTCGCTCATCACATCCTTGCCTTGCAATTTCAGCAGTTTTTCAACAAAAAGCCGTGAAACGTCAGAATCTTTGAGCGCTTGTTCCAACGTCATTTCCGTCACCGTCTGCGGAGTGTTTTCCCCATAAATTATATTGATAGCTTCCGCATATTGTGCTACAGAATCTTTATAATAGGGATTTTCCGACTTATTGTATGTACTGCTGGCGTTTTCAAGGTTTTCTAATGTGTAAACAAGCTCTTCCTCCGGTTTCACTTCTTCTGTTTCCGAAGCCGCAACGCTCATTTCCGATGTAGCGGTTACAGACGTCACATCAGACGAGGAAGTTTTCTTATCTGAATCGTTGTCAGACGAAGAGCCTCCAAACAAACCAATCAGGATGAAAAGCACAACAAATACAACCAGACACCCGCAACCAGTCTTTGCGCATCCTTTTCCACTTGATGCCTTTTCTTTATCTTCAGGGGTCGGATCAACTGGCGCAGCACTTGTTTGTTCATCTCTCGACTGCGCAAAATGTGTTTGAGCACCCTTGGGCGGTTCTGGTGCTGTATAAGAAGTCTTCTGCGCTGTCTTTTCCTGACGATAGTAAATTTGGTCATACTGCCAGCGCTTGTCTTTATCAGACAATATCTCGTATGCCTCATTGACATCTTTCATCTTTTCCTGTGCAGCTTCTTCCTGTCCAGGATTCAGATCGGGATGATATTTCTTTGCCAGAGCCTTATATGCCATCTGAATCACTTCTGTTGATGCATCCGGTGCCACTTGCAGAATTTTATAGTAATCCTTCATATATCTCTCCAGAACACCATTTCTTAAACCAATTTCAAATGTATCGTCCGCTTAAATTCATTTCATCAAATCAAGATCATAACGATCAAAACCACCATAATAACATTCAACACTAATCCCACTGTCGCCATTTTCTTCTTGGCAGATTTCCGTGCTTTTATTCCAAAGAATACTCCAATCGGAGCCGCAATCAGCGGGACAAATCCAGTCGTAGCCAATGCCCATGCTAAAATTCCGCAAATCAAGCTGATATATGCTGTACTATTCAGCTTCTTGGCTTTCTCCTCTGCTTCCGGCACTTCTGTTTCTGGCTTTCCAAGTTCCTGCAGCTCACACTCTTCTTCAGCCTTTTCCTGCGGGGCTTCTTTCGTTTTTATTTCCTGTTTTTTCTTTGATTCTGCTGCTTCTCTTGCATTTTGCTCCGCATCTTCCTTTGCTTTTTGTGCTGCGTCTGCAAGAGCTTGAGCTTCTTCTGCCTGTTTTTCTCTCAGTTTTGCTTCTTCCTGAGCCTTATCCTCGGCTTCCTTCTCGGCTTTTTTCTCTGCTTCCTGTTTTGCTTTTAATTCACCTGCTTTCTTTTCTCTTCGCTCTTTTTCTGCCCTCGCCCTTTCTTCCTCCTCCTGTTTTTTCTTTCGTTCTGCATCCTCTTTGAACTTTTTTTCAGCCTCTTCTCTCTCTTTTTCTTCTTGTCTTGCTTTTAGCTCAGCTGCTTCTTTTTCTGCTTTTGCCTGCGCCTCTTTAG
>OGWT01000356.1_pt1 | contig 36645 bp, 40 predicted proteins | sample 1576101 | NCBI WGS metagenome assembly OGWT01 (sample SAMEA3541481, study PRJEB24748) | human gut metagenome | biome: human gut; feature: human-associated habitat; material: faeces | place: China | collected 2012 | reverse complement strand
AATTATTTACAGAGAATGTCAATCTTAACGAATTAATGTTCTTTAAATTCTTAGTGATTTACAATATGTTAGCGAGTATTTTACGTGCAATTGGGGATTCAAAAACACCATTGTATTTTTTGATTTTATCATCGGTTATTAATATTGCTTTAGATTTATATTTTATTACACAGTTGAATATGGGAGCTGCTGGTGCTGCTTATGCAACAGTCATTGCCCAGTTTATTTCGGGAATTGCTTGTTATGTTTATATGAAAAAGAAAATGACTTCCTCGCAGGAAAATAACTGTTCCCGGTTAAATCTGCCCTGCAGATCATGCGCCATTCCAAGAATCAGTCCCACTCTTATTTTTAATGAATGTTCCCGGTCCTGCAGAATTTCAAGCATTGCATCTCTCGCATCTACAAGCATAGAATACAGAAACGGATCAAATTCCTCGTATTCCTCTTCTCCTTCTTTTTCATAAGTAAGAAAACGGACCGGCTCTTTCTTCTCCATCAACTGGTGCGAATGCAATGGCGTCAGGATGAGAAAGGTACGAAATCAGGAAAAGTGGCGTTGTCCTATCTGCGGTAAGGTCTATGATATTTCCGACATTGATTGGCCCATGCCTTATTGGGATGATGAAACTGGCCTGAAAAATGATTATGGCGAATATATGTATCCGAATGCAGAGAAGCGGGCAGGTCCTCCTGAAATGTATGAGGAAGCTCCCTTTACTTGGTATCTGTAAGGTGAAAATTTGAGGATTGTCGCGATTGTGGCAGTCCTTATATTTTTACCCTTCTAAAAGATTGACAAATATTACCAAATATCCCCGCGTAAATTTCTTGCTCTTTTATGGGAGGAACAGTGTGCGTAAAAACATGCTGTTCCTCTTTTATTTTTGGAGGTTTGTATGTTAGAGAACAAATTCAAAACAGGATTGGTGAAAGACCTGAAGAAACGCTTTCCCGGCTGCATGGTCGTTCATCTTGACCCGAATGAAATTCAAGGGATTCCGGATCTCTTGGTTTTATATCGAGACAGATGGGCAGCACTCGAAGGAAAGAAGACAGGCAAGGCATCGCATCGTCCGAATCAAGACTACTATGTAGCCAAGATGAACGAGATGAGTTATGCCTCTTTTATTTATCCTGAGAACAAGGAGGAGATACTGGATGAACTGGAACGATCATTCACGACTGCAAGGCCAGCACGCTTTTCTGGGGGCGAGTAAGTATCATTGGATCAATTATGATGCTGCCCGGATTGCAGAGTCCTTTGTAAACTATCAGGCTAAAGAGCGAGGAACACGGCTTCATGCATATGCTGCAGAAAGCATTGCGCTTGGGCAAAAGCTTCCCAGAAGTAAGAAGACACTCAACTCCTATGTCAATGATGCAATTGGCTTTTGTATGACCCCGGAAGTGGTTCTTTATTATTCCGAGAACTGTTACGGCACAGCTGACGCAATCCATTTTGCAAACAACTTCCTGCGCATCCACGATTTGAAGACTGGTCTGGTACCGGCACACATGGAACAGCTCTTCATCTATGATGCGCTTTTCTGCTTGGAGTATGGTGTCAAGCCTCGCGATATTCAAATCGAAAACCGCATCTATCAGAACGATGATATTTGGATTATGAATCCGACTTGTGAGGACATCGATCCCATCATCAGCAAGATTATTGAGTTCAATAAAATCATTACCGAACTGAAGTTAGGAGCGACAGCATGAATCCGGTAGAAAGAGATATTCGAGGATACTTCGGTATCGCACCGGAAGACAGTATCCTGGAGCATTATGGTACCAAATGCCACTCGGGCAGATATCCGTGGGGTTCCGGTGAGAATCCGTATCAGCGCTCAGGTGATTTTCTGTCACGTGTTGAGGAGCTGAAGAAGAGCGGCATGAAGGAGAAGGATATTCTCCAGACCATCAATGATTCTCTCCCTGAAGAATATAAGATGGGCGCTACCGAGTTCCGTATGGCACAGCGCAGAGCCATTCACGAACGTCAGCAACTCAAATATGACCGTGCGCGTGCCTTATCGCAGGATGGGCTCGGCCCCACAGAAATCGGTCGTGAGATGGGTTTATCTGAATCTACGGTTCGTTCGATGCTGAAGAACGACAAGCCTGATAAATATACCAGAACCAAAGAAATTGCCGAGACCCTGCGTAAGGAAGTTGATAAGAAGGGTATGATCGATGTTTCTGAAGGTACAAATCTGGTTCTGGGCGTTTCAGAAGGTGATTTGGACGATGCTATATTTGTTTTAGAGGCAGAGCACGGATATCAGCGTTATGGCGTTGGCATTCGTCAGCCAACAAATATTAACCAGCAGACCAACATCACTGTTCTGGCAAAGCCGGAATATGACCAGAAATATGCGTATCAGCATCAGAATGAAATCCAGTCTCTTGGCGAGTATCATTCTGAAGATGGTGGCGAAACGTTCAAGAAGCTTCAGCGCCCCAGCAGCATGAGTTCTGACCGTGTTTGTATTCGCTATGGTGATGAAGGCGGTCTGGATAAGGATGGCGTTATCGAGATTCGGAGAGGTGTTGCTGACTTAAACCTCGGAAAATCGCATTATGCGCAGGTTCGTATCATGGTGGATGACAGTCATTACCTGAAAGGCATGGCCGTATATTCTGACGATATTCCTGAAGGCTATGATGTGGTGTTTAACACCAACAAGAAATCCGGCACTCCGAAAATGAAGGTCTTGAAGCCTATCAAGGATGACCCGGACAATCCCTTCGGTGCATCTATTAAGGCGAATGGCCAGAGTACCTATATTGGTGAGGATGGCAAAGAACATTTGTCGCCCATCAATAAGCTGAAAGAAGAAGGCGATTGGGATACCATGGCAAAGAACCTTTCCTCGCAGTTTCTGTCCAAGCAGCCGGTCAAACTGCTGAAACAGCAACTGGACCTCACCGTTGCCGACCGCAAAGCAGAATATGACGAAATTATGCAGTATGATAATCCGACGATTCGGAAAAAGCTGCTGCTTGATTTTGCAGATACTTGCGAGGGCAACTCGATGACCCTGAAAGCATCTTCTTTCCCAGGTCAGGCGACAAAGGTTATTTTGCCACTGTCCAAAATCGGCGAAAGAGAATGCTATTGTCCTACATATCCTGATGGCACTCAGCTGGCCTTGGTCCGTTTTCCTCATGCAGGAACCTTTGAGATTCCTATTGTAACGGTCAATAATAAGAATTTGTCCGGGCGCAGGAATCTCGGCAATGTGCAAGATGCAATTGGCATCAACGCAAAGGTTGCAGAACGTTTGTCTGGTGCTGATTTTGATGGCGATACGGTTGTAGCGATTCCAAAGTCGAGTAAAGTCGATATTAAATCCACCCCCGCTCTGAAGGATTTGAAAGACTTTGACCCCAAGATTGCATACGCTGTGCCTGAAGGAAATCCCAATGGCGTGCGCCTCATGAAGAAAGAGGAAAAGCAGAAAGAGATGGGAATTATTTCTAATCTTATTACTGACATGACTCTTCGCGGCGCACCTGAAGGCGATATTGCTCGTGCCGTCAAGCATTCCATGGTCGTTATTGATGCGGAAAAGCATAAGCTGGACTATAAACGTTCTGAACGTGAAAATGGTATCCAGGAGCTGAAGCAAAAATGGCAGATCAGAGTGCAAGAGGATGGTACTGAAAAATATGGCGGCGCATCCACGCTCTTATCCAGAAGAAAACAGACTGTTCGAGTGCCTGAGCGCAAGGGAAGTGCCCGAATCGATAAAGAGACGGGCGAAAAAATATATAAGGAGTCCGGGCGTACTTATATTGACCCCAAAACGGGCAAGAGAGTACAAGCTATGACGGAAGTAAGTCTTATTTCCATGCACCCTAACGCACGAGACCTATCCTCCGGCACCATTCAAGAAAATTACTATGCCGATTTTTCAAATGAACTGAAGGCTTTGGCTAATCAGGCGCGGAAAGAGGCAGTAAATATGAAGGGCATCCAGAAAAGCCCTGATGCTGCCGAAAAATATAGAGCCGAGGTTGAGTCTATTAACGCCAAACTCAATGCAGTTATTGGTAATAAGCCGAAAGAACGGCGTGCTACCATTATTGCAAACGAGAATATTAAGGCTAAAGTACAGGCTCAAGGTTTGGACTATAAGAAGGACAAGAAAGAAATTAAGAAGATTGCCGCTGTTGAGATGCAGCGCGCACGCGATTCTGTTGGTGCAAGCGGCAGCAAGACAAAGATTACGTTCACGGATCGTGAATGGGAGGCAGTTCAAGCTGGTGCAATCTCTGACTCCAAGCTGATGAAGATTCTGAACTCGTCAAAGTCGGATGAAATCATCAAACGAGCAATGCCAAAAGCAAGTACAACGTTGTCTTCTGCTAAGTTAGGCAAAGCACAAGCGATGCTGGCAAACGGCTATAACTATGCAGAGATTGCAAAGGCTTGTGGCGTTCCTGAGTCAACGATTTATGACAATCTTAACAAGTAAGAAAGGCTTTGAACTATGATTCGATGCTTTTTAACCACTGTTGACAACCCTTACAGTCCTTACGAACAGTTTGAGGACTGGTATCGGTTCGACACCGACAAGGGCTATAACTCGTCTGGGCTGCTGATGCGGATGGCTTACACCTCTGACCAGCTCACGGACGCAGAAAATGCGTATGAAATTGAGCAGGCTATTGACCAAATCGTGGCCAATGATCCGCTCAATATCTACAAAAAGCTCAAACTCGATATCAAAGATGATGCTCCTGGAGAGCAAACAGCGTAAAAGGGGTATAGGGGGGGTGCTTGAAAAATACACCCCCTCCCCAAATCGCGCCGGTCTTTGATTTTTCCCCGGAGGGAAAATTGAGAATTGGGTTTTAACTACTGCCGAGGTTTCAGGGTGTAGACTGTGCCTCGGTGGTTTTTGTAAGAGCTTATGGGAGGGTGCTCTCTTCAAACAACCTCCATTTGTCGTTTGTTCATTTTTCTTCTCCTTTCAAATGATTAGAAAGACACCACGACCGGCTCCCATAAACTCTTACAAAAGCCATTGAAAAGTGTGGGGAACAGGCAAGATTCTAGTACAAACCAAATCAAAACAGAATAGAAGGATGACAAAAATGAGGACAAAGAAAGCTGCTTCTGAAGACGTGGCTCCCATGCGGCCAACATTGTCCCCAGAAGTACGAGAAAACCAGATGATTTCCCTGGCGATGGATCTGGTGGAGAAGCGATTGCGTGAAGGAACGGCATCTTCGGCTGAAACGACCCATTTTCTGAAACTGGCTACAGTTAAGTCAGAACTGGAAAAGAAAAAGCTGGAAGCAGAGAACACCCTCCTTCATGCAAAAGCCGATGCTATTCAGGCAACTAAGGATAATGCTCTTCTTTACAAGGAGGCAATCAAGGCGATGCGTGAATACGGCGGGGTGGAAGACAACGATGAATCAGAGAACATATAGTGAGCTTTGCCAGTATGCAACCTTTGAGGACCGGTTTCATTATTTGCAACTGCATGGTGTTGTTGGGCATGATACTTTTGGCTTCGACCGGTACCTGAACCAGGATTTTTACCAGTCCAGAGAATGGCGGCAGTTCCGGGACAAGATCATTGTGCGGGATATGGGCTGCGATCTGGCGCACCCGGAGCATGAGATCACAGACTGGGTGATACGAAACGGAAAGCCCATCCGGCCGCGCATTATTATCCACCATCTGAATCCGCTGACGAAGGAAGACGTACTGGGGCACACGGACGCGCTGCTGGACCCGGAAAATGTGGTATGCGTGAGCGACCGCATCCACAAGGCCATCCATTACGGAGATGACACGATCTTAAAGCCTGCATTTGCGGAAAGACGACCGGGCGATACCTGTCCTTGGAGGAAATGAAAATATGAGTGACTATATTTATCACCACGGCATCAAGGGCCAGAAGTGGGGTGTGCGGCGCTATCAGAACCCGGATGGAACGCTTACGAGCATGGGAAAAGCACGTAAGCGTGCCATAGATGTAAACCGAAACATGGACGCTGTAAACGACATCGTAAAAACAATGTCCCGAAAAGACAAAGAACTCCTTAATCTTGATGGTGATGTTTATCAGCAAAGTGCCGAGGATGGATATGCATACGTAAAACGTTTTATTGAAAAATCAGGTGATGTGCCTATTTCCTTTTTTGACATCATTGGCGATGAAAAGGGAGTAGCAATTTCTATTGGAACAAGAGCTGGAAGCGAGTATCGGAACAAGGGTTATTGCTCAAGAGTAGCCAGAAAAGGCATGAAATGGCTGGACGCACACAAAGACGAATATGACCAAATTGTCTGGTGGGCCAGAAAAGACAATGCTGGATCTATAAAAATCGCTGAGAAATCTGGATTTAAGCTGGATGAAGCATCGATACTCTCAGATGATCCGTGGATCAAGTATCAGTACAAATAAGGAGGACAAACAAAATGAATAACGAAGCTATGATGAACCGCGCAAAGCAGCTGGTGGTGGACTACTTCAACGCCCATGCGGACGTGACCGACGGTAAGAAGCTGACGATGGAGGATGTGTTCATCGTGTGGTTCAGCAAAACTCTGCAGAACTGGAAGGCGCTTGTGAGCACCACCGTATCCGACGGCATGTACTATGAGCTCACCCACAATGGTGATAAGGACGAGACTTATCTGGATGCCTACAAGAAGTGGGACAACAAGTGTATCCCGGACTAAGGAGCAACTATGGACAGCATTCTCACTTCTGTAAAAAAGCTGTTGGGTCTGCCTGCAGACTATGAGGCATTCGACCCGGACATCATCATGTACATCAACACTGTGCTGATGATCCTTTCCCAGATGGGCGTGGGCCCGAAAGAGGGTTTTTTCATTTCCGACAAAAGTGCTACATGGGACCAGTTCATTGCTGACCCGGTGAAGGTGGAAGCCGTGAAAGCCTATGTGGCAGTCAAGGTGCGGCTGCTGGGCTTCGATGTACCGCAAAGCAGCGTGACCAAAGAGGCTCTGCAGAATACCGCATCCGAAATGGAGTGGCGGCTGAATGTGGAGCATGATAAGGGTGATGATTATGAATAGTTGTGAAATTTGGCACTGGGGCGTCAAAGGTATGAAATGGGGCGTTCGGCGCTACCGGAATGCTGATGGCAGTCTGACATCAGAGGGAGTGCGCAAATATCGAAAAAGCTATAACGATATTAAAAATACTCAAAAGTTGGCCGAACGGTCTAAAACAGTTAATTCAACGGGAATTTCTGCGCTGGACTCTTATAACAATAAATACTATGAAAAGCAGGCACGTACCAAAGTGGACGCTCTGATGAGCCGAATTGGAAAACGTGGGTTTTCCCAAATTGACAAACAGGTTGTATCAGAAGGAAAAAGAGCAGCGGAAAAAGTTAAAAAAGAGGCTGAGCGGTTTAATGCCACTCTTGACTTGAACCTTGACACTAAGGATAGTTTTCTCCTTCTTCGTAATCCCAAAAAGGAATATGATGCAGAGTATAAGCGTTATCTTGACAAACATCTGGTTCAAAGATGATCAAGGAGATTAAAAGATGGCACTTTCAAACACGGCCACGCCGATTTATTATGGCCGGTTTCGAGAGGCCGTAATTCGGGGTGAAATTCCGGTATGTCGAGAAGTTTCTATGGAGATGAACCGGATTGATGACCTGATTGCAAACCCAGGCATCTACTATGATGATAAAGCAGTTGAAGGTTTTGTCAAGTTCTGCGAGAACGAACTGACCCTTACCGACGGCGGAGACCTGAAACTGCTGGATTCCTTCAAGCTTTGGGCAGAAGAGATATTTGGCTGGTACTATTTTGTGGACCGCAGTATCTATGTGCCCAATCCCGGAGGACATGGCGGTCACTATGAACGAAAGCGCATCAAGAAACGGCTTATCACGAAGCAGTATCTTATCATTCCTCGCGGTGCCGCCAAGACCATGTACGACGCATTCATTCAGAGCTACTTTCTGACCGTGGATGTATCGACCACCCAGCAATGCACTACCGCGCCCACCATGAAACAAGCAGAAGAGGTCCTTTCACCGATCCGTACAGCACTGGCTCGGTCGAAGGGACCTCTTTTGAAGTTCATGACGGAGGGCAGTTTACAAAACACGACTGGCGCAAAATCTGACCGTGTGAAACTGGCTTCAACCAAGAAGGGCATCGAGAACTTCCTGACGAATAGTTTGCTGGAAGTGCGCCCGATGACCATCGATAAACTGCAGGGTCGGAGAGACCGTGTAGCAACTGTTGACGAGTGGTTGAGCTGCGACATTCGGGAAGACCCCATCAGTGCGCTTGAACAGGGTGCATCGAAGAATGAGGACTATCTCATTGTCGCGACCAGCTCAGAGGGGACCGTTCGTAATGGTTGTGGTGACACAATCAAAATGGAGTTAATGGACATCCTGAAAGGGGAGTACATCAACCCCCATGTGTCCATCTGGTACTACAAGTTGGATTCTATCGATGAAGTTACAAACCCCGATATGTGGCTGAAGGCAAACCCGAATCTGGGACAGACGGTTAGCTACGAAACTTACCAGCTGGATGTAGAACGTGCAGAAAAAGCGCCTGGTTCCAGAAACGACATTCTGGCCAAGCGCTTTAATATTCCTATGGAGGGGTATACCTACTTCTTTCCGTATGAAGAAACCCTACCACATCGCCACCGAGATTACTGGCAGATGCCTTGCGCTCTCGGCGCAGACTTGTCGCAGGGTGATGACTTCTGTGCGTTTACATTCCTATTCCCAATGGCGAACGGCTTCTTTGGCGTAAAAACCAGAGACTACATTACCTCTTACACGCTGTCAAAGCTTCCGCAGGCCATGCGTCAGAAGTACGACCAGTTCATGCAGGAAGGCACATTACAGGTGTTTGATGGTACTGTGCTGGACATGATGCAGGTCTATGATGACCTCGATAACTTCATTCAGCAGAATGACTATGATGTCCGGTGCTTTGGGTATGACCCATATAACGCTAAGGACTTTGTAGAACGCTGGTGCACAGAGAATGCGCCATTTGGTGTGGAGAAGGTCATTCAGGGCGCAAAGACTGAGAGTGTTCCTTTGGGCGAGCTGAAGAAGCTCTCTGAACAGCGGAAACTGCTCTTTGACGAGGCTCTTATGCAATTCGCCATGGGTAACTGTATTGCTTTGGAAGATACGAACGGCAACCGTAAGCTGCTGAAGCGTCGTTCTGACCAGAAAATTGATGCGGTAGCTGCCATGATGGATGCCTACATTGCATGGAAGCTGAATCGAGAAGCGTTTGAGTAAATCAAACGACCTTTTGGAAGACTTCGCCGTTCGGACGAAGGTACAGTTCCGTAGGAGCAGAAGGCTTGTCCAGTGCATCCTTGACCAAGACAAGAAGCGGAGACTCTGGCTGCGCATTCAATGCATCAGATAGTTCCAGAATTTTGTGCTCGCTTGCAGACACATCGCCTTTGAGCAGACCTTTCTTTTTGCTTTCGATTTCCTTGTTTATTTTATCAGAGAAGGTTTTCAGCGCACCAATCATGCGGTTCTGACTGAGAGCAAACAAAGGTTTCGCATCGGCTTTGATATTCGCAAGGTAAGACTTGTTCCAATTTTGCGCATAGTAAGCTTCCATAATGGTGCTGATGGCATACAGCTGGGAAGCAAGGTCAATGCCCTGTTTGTTTTGCAATACGGTTCTGGCCTGATTTTCGTTGGTTTTTGCACCAACAGAATCTTCCAACTGCTCCGTGTAGAACTCCATGTCAGCCACAGCCTTGATTTTTGCACGTTGCAGGTTGCTGATGGTAGCCATACGCTGCGGTTCACTGAGCATGATGGTCGAATAATTTGCAAGCGCATACTTGACAAATGTGAGTTCGGACAGCAATTCCGTGCGTTTGGAAGCCTGAAGAAATACCAGAAGGTCGTCCAGCTTTCGATTGACTTCTGTTAACTTGGAACTGATGTCTGCGAGGAAATACTGTCCGGTGGCAAAGGAAGCAACACTGAACATCTGAAAAGCAGCAACTGATGCGGGATCAACCTTATACAGAGAAGCAGTGCCTGCAAAATGTCCGGTGGCATCCACCATCGTTGTGGACTGACCGCCCTGATTCAAGTTCAACAATGTGCCATGGATGCCTTTTGGAAAACGGAGAACATACGTATTGGAAACAGCGTCAGCTGCAGCTTGTGCAGGAACCAGCTGCAATAATGAATTGGCAGCAAGTCCTGCCTGCTCGGGGAACTCGACCTTTTTAAAACGAGTTGAATCATCGAAATCGGGATGAGATTCGCAAGGTAAAATCTCGTAATTGAAATCTGCGGGACACAGTTGAGAATCAGACATAGTTTCAGACCTCCTCCACACATAAGAACAAGCGGATAGCCCAGTATAACACGGTGGGGGGGTATGTTTGCAATACTTTATAAAGAAGGAGGATGGAGCTTGTACTACAATAATCAGATTTGGCACTGGGGCGTCAAAGGTATGAAATGGGGCGTAAGGCGCTACCAGAATACTGATGGCAGTCTGACCGATGCGGGCAAGAAACGGTATGACAGGGATGCAACGACCAATGACAAAAAGAAAAAAGATAATAAGCTGCCTGCGGATGCTTTGCAAGATCCGAATCGCTGGGTTCGTGAAGATCGTGAACGGGCAAAATCTGTCGCAGATGCTGGCAGCCAAATGGCAGGTAACCTGAAAACACTGAGCGACAAGTCCATGAAGATTCAGTCTCGCAGGACAGAAAAGATGGATTTAAGCAAGATGACCGACCAGGAGATGCGGGAACGAATCAATCGGGCCATGCTGGAGAAACAGTACGATGACATGTTCAACCCGAAGAAGGTCTATTCCGGCCGGGAAGCCGTTAGTGATACTTTGGAGGTTGCGGGAAGCGTTCTCGCCATTACCAGTTCTGCGTTAAGCATTGCTCTTGCAATTCAGAAGTTGCGAGAGGGGTGAATAATTCAAAATGGAATTGTATCACCATGGTATCAAAGGCCAGAAGTGGGGTGTAAGGCGTTACCAGTATGCTGACGGCACGTATACCCCGGCAGGACGGAAGCGTTATGGTGCAAGTCAGAACGCAAGCCGAATGGAGCGCATGGCATCCACAATGGAGATGCGAGTAAAAGACTGTGTGAATACTGCTCGCACACAGGTGACGGGTCGGCAGTATGTTGACGGATACCTGAAGAAGGGCACAACTTTCTCTCGGATTCAGACTTCCAAGGACTTCGAGAATTTCGCGTTCTACGCCACCTATAAGAAGGCTGACAGTGACAAGTACATGGGGCTCTTCGGAAAGAATCTGATGACACGAGCCAACTACGATGCCAAACAGGCAGAAAAGCAGGCGAACGCTTCCGGCAGCGAAGCTGACTTAGTAATGGCCACCGCTTTACGCGATAAAGCCAACAGCATGAAGGTCTATCAGCTGAAACTGGAAACAGTCAAGAAGCTGAAAGTGCCTTCTGATGAGAACGCAAGTGATATTACGGCTAGACTGCTGAAAGAGAAAGAGTTCAAGCAGAATCTTGAAGCATCCATAGCGGATTCCAAAGAGAAGATGCGCAGACCTACCCAGCAGGTGCTTTTTAAGCAAGCTGAGAATGCGTTGAAGAAAGATCCCACTACGCTGACGGCTTCTGAAAAAGTGGCTATCTATAAAGCTCTAAACCTTTCTCTGACAAACCATAACGCACAGGAAGTGGCGGCACAGAGCCGTTTCTATGCGGAGCTGAGTAAGAAAGGCTACAATGCGTTGCTGGATTATAACGACAAGGATTATTCCAGCTATCATGCAAAGCGCCCGATGATCGTGTTTGATACAGATTCTGTCCGTCTGCAATCGGTGACAGAGACCAATCCGAAGGTCGTGGACAAGCTGTATATGCGCTACAACGCCGAGCGAATTGCAAAAGAAGTGGGAGCAAACACAATCGGCTACGTTTCCAAGCTGGGCAACAAGACGGTTTCGGAGTGCTCCGCTTACATGGAACGCAAGATGAGTGATTATTTGAGTTAAGGAGGAAAAATTCAAAATGGAGATGAACATTGGCTCCAGGCTGAAACACGCTTGGAACGCCTTTCTCAACCGGGACCCTCCCGGAAGCAGATATTATGGGGGCGGCTACAGTTATCGCCCCGACCGGATGCGCTTTTCCCGCGGGAGTGAGCGTACCATTATCAACGCCATCTATAACCGCATCGCGCTGGATGCAGCATCCATTACAATCAACCACGTAAAGCTCGATGAAAATAATCGGTTTGATTCGATTATTGATTCGGGCCTTAATTATTGCCTGAATACTGAGGCCAACGCCGACCAGACCGGTCGAGGGCTGATTCAGGATATCGTGATGACCTTTTTGGAAGAGGGCGTTGCAGCAGTTGTGCCAGAGAAAACGAACTTTGACCCGCACTATAGCAACAGCTATGAAATCTACTCCATGCGCGTTGGCGTGCCTGTGGAGTGGTACCCAAATCATGTGCGTGTGCGAATGTTCAATGAGCTGACCGGACAAAAGGAGGAAATCACCTTCCCAAAGAAGATGGTGGCTCTGATTGAAAATCCGTTTTACGCAGTCATGAATGCTCCGAACTCCACTATGCAGCAGCTGGTGCGAAAACTGGCTTTGTTGGATGTGGTGGACGAACAGGCTGGCAGCGGGAAACTGGACATGATCATTCAGCTGCCCTATGTCATCAAAAGTCAGACGCGTCGAGATCAGGCCGAACAGCGCAGGGCTGAAATCGAAAAGCAGCTTTCCGGCTCCAAGTACGGCATTGCCTATACGGACGGCACAGAGCGAATCGTGCAGTTGAATCGCAGTCTCGAAAACAACATTCTGAAATCTATCGAATACCTGACGAACATGGTATACAGTCAATTGGGTGTGACACAGGAGATCCTGAATGGTACTGCGGATGAGAAAACGATGAACAACTACATGAACCGCATCATTGAGCCAGTCGTATCGGCAATTGCAGACGAGTTCAAGCGGAAGTTCCTGACAAAGACTGCCCGAACGCAGGGACAGAGTATCATGTTCTTCCGCGATCCGTTCCGTCTGGCACCGGTGAGTATGATTGCGGAGATGGCGGATAAGTTCACCCGCAACGAGATCATGACCCCGAACGAGTTTCGGCAGGTAATTGGTATGAAGCCCTCGAAGGACCCGAAGTCCGACAAGCTTGCAAACCGTAACATTGCCTCGGCTGACGAGAAGATGCTCATGTAGGGCGAAGAAACTTATGCTGACGAGCAGGGTTACGACTATGCAGATTAGCAGGAAGGAGTGTGAAAAATTCAAAATGGCAATCAATTTTGATTATGACTTTTCCGGTTGGGCGACCAAAGCCAATGTGAAGTGCTTTGATGGCCTGACCATTGCACCGAATGCATTCAAGGACTGTGATGGTAAGACGGTTCCGGTGGTATGGAACCATGACCATAGCGCACCCGAAAGTGTTCTGGGCCATGCGCTGCTGCAGAACCGCAAGGAAGGCGTGTACGCATATGTCAAGCTGAACGACACATCCAGCGGTCAGACTGCCAAGGCCTGCGTGGATAACGGTGACATTGATGCAATGTCCATCTACGCAAACGGCATTCAGAAAGCGGGCCGAACCGTGATGCACGGTATGATCAAGGAACTGAGCTTGGTAATTGCCGGATGCAACCCCGGCGCTCTGATCGATGAAGTCGTGAAGCACGGTGCAGATGGCTCCGAAACAGACAGTTCCGAAGCCTATATTTATACCGATTCTGGTCTGAGCCTGAAGCATGGGTTGGACCCGGACGATAACCCGCTGGAGGACGAAACGTTGCAGCATTCGGATGATTCCAGCGAAACCGACAAGGATAAGAAAGGAGAAAGCAAAATGGCTGATGCCAAGGAGAAGACCGTCAAGGAGGTATTTGATACCTTGACGGAGGAACAGAAGAACGTGGTTTACGCTATCATCGGCTCTGCCCTGGATGAAGGCAAGGGCGGTGAGAGCAACGACAAGGGTGATGGTGAGGAGGACAATAGTATGCACCACTGCTTTGAGAACAACAACGGCGGCACTGTGCTGAAGCACAGTCTGGATGAGATCAACAACGTTATCGCGACTGCCAACAAGCACGGCACTCTGCGCGATGCTTTCCTGGATGCAGGCATTACCGGCGATGAGCTGGCCCACAGCATCGAGAACATGGACTACCTGTTCCCGGATGACCACAATCTGGATACGGTGCCTCGCATCGTGGATCGCGACCAGACCTGGGTTGACAAGGTTATGAACAGCGTCCATCATGTGCCGTTTGCCCGCGTCAAGGTCATGTTTGCCGACCTGACCGAGGATGATGCTCGTGCCAAGGGTTACATCAAGGGCAACTACAAGAAGGAGCAGGTGTTCAAGCTGCTGAAGCGTTCCACCACTCCGACCACCGTTTACAAGAAGCAGCGCTTCGACCGCGATGACATCATCGATATGTCCACCATGGATGTCGTGGCCTTTACTAAGAAGGAGCAGCGCGGCAAGCTGAACGAGGAACTGGCTATGGCTTTCCTGATCAGCGACGGCCGTGACGACGCCAGCGATGACAAGATCAACGAGCTGAACATCCGTCCCATCTTCAACGATGATGATTTCTACACCATCAAGGTCGTGGTTCAGCCCGGCACCAATGCAAACGAGGACGCCAAGGCCAAGGCAACCATCAAGTCCATCATCAAGGCCCGTAAGGAGTACAAAGGCTCCGGCTCTCCGACCTTCTACACCACCGATGATGTGCTGACTGATATGCTGCTGCTGGAGGACGGCATCGGCCATCCGCTGTACGCTGACGAGGCTGCTCTGGCCCGGAAGCTGCGCGTGAAGGAGATCGTTACTGTTCCTCGCATGGAAGGCCGCAAGGGTGCCAAGGGCGGCGACCTGCTGGGCATCGTGGTCAATCTGGCCGACTATACCGTGGGTGCCGATAAGGGCGGCGAGGTCAACATGTTCGATGACTTCAACATCGACTATAACCAGCTGATCTACCTGATCGAGACCCGCTGCTCCGGCGCAATGACCACCCCGTATGGCGCAATGGCCATCGAGATGGATGCCGCCAACTCTTCCAAGGCCTGATAAGGAGGTAAAACGATATGCTGAACAAGCTCTACGAGCAGGGCAAGGACCTGCATGTTGCAAACTACATGGCCTACGGCAAGACCGCAGACCACAAGCTGTACGCTGATGCGGCGTTCAAGAAGACCGTGACCGAGGCTGAAATCAAGGATGCGTTCCAGAAGGGCCGCCTGATCGTTGTGGAGGGCGCAAACTACCTGCTGCCCGTTGCCTTTGGCACTACCGGCGTTGTGACCGTGACCGCAGGCGAGACCGTGAAGACCCAGGCGTGGGCGGCTTCCGCAACGGCCTGATTTCTTTTGCAAATCAAGTTAGTAAAAACTAACTTCAAAATGGAGTGAAGTGCTATGAGCAAATGGTTTGGAAAAATCGGTCTGGTGCAGACAGTTGAAACGGAGCCGAGCATCTTTGAAGAAAAAGTGACCGAGCATGATTGCTATGGCGAGCTTTTAAAGAATACCCGGCGTGTTCAGACCGACGATAAAGTAAATGACGACCTAACCATCGCAAATACTTTGAGCATCTTGGCCGACCCGACGTTGTACAAGCACTTTGACTCCATCAAATATGCAGAGATTATGGGTGCTAGATGGAAAGTGACAGAAGTGCAGATCGACTATCCGCGGCTGACACTTACCCTGGGAGGACTGTACAATGGCGGAACGCCGACTGAAACTTGACGCTATTTTGCGCCAAATCGTAAAAGATGCGTGCGGTAAAGAGAATGTGTACTATCAACCCCCGGCAAATCTGCGAATGAGTTACCCATGTATCTGCTATGAACAATCCAAAATACAGAATGCCGCTGCCGATAACAGAGTTTATTTGCAGCGGATTTTTTATCAGCTGACAGTCATCGATTCACGACCGGATTCCAAAATAACGAAAGCACTTATGCAAATGCCTAAGTGCCGCTATGACCGGCCGTACAAGGCTGATAATCTGTACCACGACGTTATAACGATCTATTTCTAAAAAGGAGGAAACTCGAATGGCAAAAATCGAATGGGATAAGACCGGCGAGCGCAAGTACCAGCTGGGTGTTAGCAATGTTGCTCTGTATAAGCAGGACAAGGGCGCTTACCCCAAGGGTGTGGCGTGGAACGGCATTACTGCAATCAAGGAGAGCCCGGATGGTGCTGATGCTACCGACCTGTGGGCCGATAACATCAAGTACGGCAGCATCCGTGCAGGCGAGAAGTATAACTTCACCCCGGAGGCCTACTTCTATCCGCCTGAGTTCGGCGAGTGCGACGGCAGCGCGGAGGTGGCTCCTGGCGTGACCATCAGCCAGCAGAAGCGTAAACCCTTTGGTCTGACCTGGCAGACCCTCATTGGCAGCGACGAAGATGATGAGCTGGGCTTTACCCTGCATCTGGTGTGGGGCGCAACTGCATCTCCTTCTGAACGCAGCCATGAGTCCTACAATGACAGCCCGGATGCTGAGACCTTCAGCTGGGACTGCGATACCACTCCTGTCAAGGTGACTGGCTATAAGCCCACCGCCCACATGGCGCTGGATAGTACCAAGGTGCCTCAGGCCAAGATGGAGAAGCTGCTGAACATTCTGTACGGCACTGCCAACACCACCCCGTATCTGCCGCTGCCGGATGAGGTTATCAAGCTGATGACCACCTGATCCATTCAAAATGGAATCGATTTTGTAAAGGAGAAAGAAAAATGATTACCGAAACTCTGACCTATGTGGACTTTGGCGGTACCGAGCGTACCGAAGACTTCTATTTCAATCTGACTGAGGCAGAAGTGCTGAACCTGTCGCTTTCCAAGGAGGGCGGCATGGAGGCGTACATCAAGAAGATCGTGAACGCCAAGAGCCAGCTGGAGTTGGTTAAGCTGTTCCAGGATGTTCTGCGCATTTCCTACGGCAAGAAGAGCGAGGACGGCCGTCGCTTTGAGAAGAGCCCGGAGATCTTTGCAGATTTCGAGGCCACTCAGGCCTATAGCGATTTCTACATGTCGCTTGTCACCAATACGGAGAAGGCAATTGCCTTTATCAATGGCCTGTGCGATACCAAGCCTACGAAGGCTGAACCCGCACCTCAGATCGCAGGCAATGCGCCTATCGCACTGCCTAACGGCTAACATTTAACAGCACAGGGAGGCAGGCAGAATGCTGAAAATCACAATTCCTAAACAGGAATATTGGGATGCACGAACGCAGGAATTTGTGCAGCTGAACGCTGTAACACTCCGGTTAGAGCATTCGCTTGTCTCCCTGTCTAAATGGGAAATGAAGTGGCATGTTCCCTTTTTCGGTAACGATTCACTGACAAGGGAACAGATGGTCGATTATGTACGGTGCATGACGGTTACGCAAGGTGTTGAACCGAGCGTGTACCTTCGGCTGACGGAATCGAACATGGCAGCCATTTACAAATATATGGACGAACCGATGACGGCTACCTGGTTTCCGGGTGAGCCAAAACCGTGCGAGCCCAGAATACCGCAGAAGAGTAAGCCTCGCCCTAAGATCAAGGTGAAAGTAAAAGCCTTGACAAGCGAGGCAATTTATGCGCGTATGTTTGCCGCCCACATTCCCTTGGAATGCGAAAAGTGGCATCTTAACCGACTATTCACGTTGATTCGAGTTTGCAACGAGGAACGGAAGCCGCCTAAGAAGATGAGCAAAAGCGAGGCTCTTAGCAGACAGCGTGCATTGAATGAAAAACGCCTGAAGGAATTTGGTACGAGGGGATAAACGATGCCAAAAGTGGTGATGTTTCGACAAAAAGGCGATTTCAGGCGAACGAGCGATTTTTTGAAACGAGCCAACAGACTGAATTTGGATGCAATCCTGAATCAGTATGGTCAGGAAGGTGTGGAAGCATTGCGTGCGGCAACGCCGAAGGACACCGGAACAACTGCAAACAGCTGGAGTTATGTCGTTCATAAGGGGACAGGCTCTATCACCATTACATGGTCGAACTCGAACATTGTGGATGGAGTACCTATTGCGGTGATCCTGCAATATGGACACGGCACCCGAAACGGCGGATATGTGCAGGGAACGGACTACATCAATCCGGCGATGAAGCCGATTTTTGATAAAATCGCTCAGCGAGCATGGGAGGAGGTAAAGAGAGGATGAGCAGGGAAGTCGATGAGCGTGTTGTTCAAATGCAATTTGACAATGCGCAATTCGAGAGAGGCACCCGACAGACCATGGGCACCTTAGAAAAGCTGAAGCAGTCACTTCAGTTTAAAGGCGTAGAAAAAGGGTTTGAGCGCATTAGCTCTGCCTCCCAAAAGGTCGATTTTTCGGAAATGACCAAAGCGCTGGAATCTATCGAGAGCAAGTTTTCGGCCGTTAATGTAATTGCCGTTACGGCACTGACCAACATTACCAACAAAGCCATCGCGACCGGAGAACGACTCGTAAAGGCTCTGTCGCTTGACCCCATTATTAGTGGCTTTCAGGAATATGAAACCCAGATCAATGCGGTTCAGACGATTTTGGCAAACACATCGAGTAAAGGTACTACGTTGGACCAGGTCAATGCTGCGCTGGACGAACTGAACCACTACGCTGACTTGACGATCTACAATTTTACGGAAATGACCCGTAATATTGGTACATTTACAGCAGCAGGTGTTGATCTGGATACATCTGTTGCAGCCATCAAGGGTATTGCCAACCTTGCAGCTGTATCCGGTTCGACCAGCCAGCAGGCTAGTACCGCCATGTACCAGCTTTCTCAGGCACTGGCTTCTGGTACTGTGAAGTTGCAGGACTGGAACTCTGTGGTCAACGCAGGCATGGGTGGCCAGGTATTCCAAGACGCGCTGAAAGAAACGGCTCGTGTGCATGGTGTCGCTATTGATAGCATGATTGCAAAAGAAGGTTCCTTCCGTGAAACCTTGTCCAAGGGATGGCTGACTTCTTCTATTCTGACCGAGACGCTTCAGAAATTCACCGGTGATCTCAATGAGGAAACTTTGAAATCCATCGGCTATACCGATGAGCAAATCAAGAAAATCATGGAGATGGGCAAGACTGCAAACGATGCTGCAACGAAGGTTAAAACTTTCAGTCAGCTGAAAGACACCTTGGCAGAGGCATTGCAGTCCGGATGGACTCAGACTTGGCAGACTGTTATCGGTGACTTTGAAGAGGCAAAGGAGCTTTTTACAAAGTTCAGCGATGTATTTTCAGACCTGATCAACAAGTCGTCTGAAGCTCGTAATACGGTGCTGGAGGGTGGTCTGAACAGTGGTTGGCAGCAGTTGAGCACCGCACTGGGCGACAGTGCTGACTTTTATAGTCAGATGCTGGAAAAGGTCATGCTTGCAAACGGTTCCATCAGCCAAAAACAGATCGATGATGCCGGTAGTTTTGCCAAGGCTTTGCAGCAGGGCGGTGTTTCTGCGGAGCAGCTTCAAAATGGATTGAATGAATCGACCCAGCAGTTGCAGGCACTGAGCAAACTGAGCGACAAGGAGCTCATGGCAAAGGGGCTTGACCCGACGCAGGTTAAAGCTCTGACAAAGAGTTTTGACGAAGTTAATCAGAAAATTGCTGATGGCAGCTTGAATCTTGATACGTATTCAAAAAAGATTGGTGAACTCTCTGGCCGAGAGCATTTGATTCAGTCTATTTGGAACATTTTTGAGGCTATCGAAAAAGTTGTTCAACCTGTGATGAAGGCATGGCAGAAGATGTTTTCTCCTGTCAACGCTGAACAGATTTACAGCATTGCCGAAGCAATTGATAGCTTTACTGCAAAGCTTAGCATCAGCGATGAAACTGCAGATAAAATCGAGCGAACGTTTAGTGGCGTTTTTGCAGTGCTGAATGTTGGTAAAAATGCACTTTTAGCCGTTGGCAAGGTTCTTGGAGAAGTATTCAATGCTGCATCTCCACTTGCTGGCGGCTTTTTAAGCATTACAGCAGCACTGGGCGATTGCTTGGTCGAAATGGCCGATGCAGTCAACAATTCTACCGTATTTAAGACCGTTCTCGATGGTATCCACTGGATCATTGGGAAAGTGTCCGAAGGAATGCAAACCTTTGCGGGGGTATTGACCAATGTGTCGAATAACGTCTCTGTCGTGTTCGACCCGTTAAAGACCCTTGGTGAGTGGTTTATGTCTTTCATCAACTTTATCGCACCAGGGCTTTACACATTTGGATCTTCAGCGGATAAAATCTTCAAGGAGTTTGGCGCAAGTGCAAAAGAAGCCTTTAATAGTCTTGACACCGAGAAACTTGCGAATGTTATCAACAGTGGCTTAGTTGTGGGTATTCTTGCCGGTGTCAAGGGCTTCCTGAAGGGAGCGCAAGAGCTGACTTCCAGTGCAGGCGATGTTATTGGAAGCATTAAAGATGTGCTCAACTCCCTTGGTGAGGCAATCGATGCATGGAAGCAGTCCAAGAAAGCCGAAACAATGATGACGATTGCAAAGGCTGTTGCCATTATGGCGGCATCCTTGACAGTGCTATCCATGATCAAACCGGAGCGACTGGCTGGCGGGATTGGCGCACTTACTGCAACAATTGGCGAACTTGTCGGTGCATTTTTGCTGCTCGATAAATTTGGCGGAAAAACGAAAAGCGCTAAGCTTGGTGCAATGTCAGTGGCAATGGTTGCTATGGCATCGAGCGCCCTCATTCTGGCAGGTGCTGCTGCAAAACTAGCATCTATCGACAGCGGAAAGCTGGTTTCGAGCATCGTTGCTCTTGGCTCTATCATGGGCGGGCTTACTGCTGTTTCGGTCGTGCTCTCCAAAACTGGCGGTAAGTTCATGAAGGGCGCTACCGGCATGATTGCCTTTGCAACAGCTATTCGGATCATGGCGAGCGCTGTAAACGCCATGAGCGGACTGAGCTGGGATCAAATGAAGGCTGGTCTTGCGGGAATTGGCATCCTTTGTATTGAACTGGGCGCTTTTCTAGCAGCATCTAAGTTTGATAAGCTCGGCGCTATGAAAGGGACAGGACTTATTCTGCTGGCAACGGCTCTGAACATTCTTCAGTCTGCGGTTGTAAAGTTTGGCAGCATGAATTTGAACGAGATTCAAAATGGATTGATCGCGGTCGGTGCTGCACTGGCTGAGTTTGCGGCATTTGGAATTGTTGCAGGTTTTTCAAAGAAAATGCTTGCCAGCTCGGCTTCCGTGCTCATTCTTTCCAGTAGCATGGTCGTTCTCAGCAGAGCCATGAAATCCATTTCCGGTTTGGACGGAGAGGGCATAAAAAAGAGTCTCATTGCGATTGGTGGCGCTCTTGCAGAATTCGTTCTTGCTCTGAATTTGACCAAGGGCACCCTCGGTTCAGCGGCTTCGCTGACTACCATGACCGTGGCAATCAACCTTTTGGTTCCGGCTCTGACAGGACTTGGTAACCTGAGCCTTGCACAAATCGGAACGGGACTGCTGGCAATTGCCGGTGCGTTCGGTGTGGTTGGAGCTGCGGCAATGTTACTTGCTCCAGTAGCACCTGTTGTTATTGGCCTTTCTCTCGCAATCAGCGCACTGGCAGTTAGTGTTGGTGCAATGCTGGCGCTTGCGACCGCCGCAGACTTCTTTGGACGGTTGGGCGAGAGCTTGAGCGCCTTGAATGGTCTGAGCTTTCAGGTGTTCCTAGCCAACATCAAGGCTGTGGCATGGCTCTTAGTCGAGTTCATAGCTGGCATTTTTAAAGGACTGGCTACGATTGCCGGGACCATTGCAACTTCTATTGCGGCTATTATTACAGCAGTTTGTGATGGCATTGCGCAGGCAGCACCTAGCATAGGCAATGCACTGGCTCAGCTTATCGTGACTGTCTGCAATGTTATCGTGCAGTGCAGTGAGCCTATCGGACAGGCTTTGTTCACGCTGGGTACTGTGGCGATCCAGACCATTATCGACCTGATTGCATGGGCCTGGGATGGCGGTGGCGGTGAAGGAGGCGGCATTAAGGGCGCTTTGAGCAGTTTGTGGGCGAACATTACGAGCTTTATTGGCGAGAAATTCAACCCTGCAAATTGGTTCAAGGAAGGCAGTTTGCTGGATGGTCTGTTCGGAGCAGCCAACAAAGCAGCAGACGAACGTGACGCTACCGAGTATGGCAAATCTGTTGGCGATAAACTGGCAGAAGGCATGAATAATAGCCAGAAGGATGTTAAGGAAAGCAGCGTCAATCTGGCTAAAACAGTGGAGGATGCTACCAGGGAAACAGCAGGTATCAATTCCCCCAGCACCATGATGGAGGAAAACGGCTACTGGCTGGATATGGGCCTGGCACAGGGGATGGAAGGTTCTGCTGGCATGGCTGCTATTACGGCAGCGTGCGGCAATATTTCTTCCACCATCAATAGCCAGTTCCGAGACTATTGGGGCATTCATAGCCCGAGTACCGTTTCTCAGGGAGATGCCAGCAATATTCTGGCAGGCATGTGCGTTGGCTTTAGCCAGACGGATGGGGTGCAGAACAGTCTCTTGGCATTGAATGGTGGCATCCGTTCGACCCTTCTTGGTGGCATGGATGCAACCAAGACTGATGTCACGAATAAAGCTACTAATATTGTTGGTGCCCTGAGCGGCGTGTTTGGTGGAACGACTACAACAGCCGAGGATATTCTGAAAACGCTGGGTGGTTCTGGTTCTACGACCACAAAGCCCACTACGATGGGCCGCACCAGCTCGACGAAGAAAACCGGAAAAACTCTGGCGGAGCAGATTGCCGAGAACTATTCCAAGAAGCTGAAAGCCAACAAATATTTGTTGGAAGCGGCCGATAAGGAATACTCTCTGTGGGAAGCCCGCGAGGGTGACATTGCAACCAATGAGCAAATTGCCCAGAAAAGAAGTGAGTATATCGGCACAAAGATCACACGGCAAACCAGTCGTGTGAAAATTGCGCAGGAGCAATATGACGCACTTCTCAAGAGAGTGGGCAAGAACAATGATAAGACCCGCGAAGCCTACAACACCCTGATGGACGAGCAGGCTACGCTGGAAAATCTGAAGAAAACCCAATACGAAGATACATATTCCGATTTGTTTGACCGGTACGATGACGAAAGCAGCGCTGCTGAAAACGAGTACAGCTTCTGGAGCAGCAAGTACGAAAAGACAGCAACTGCTGCAGAAAAGTCGAACAAACAAATCGAACTCATCAACAAGAAAATCGGGATTCAGGCTAAAGCACTGACTACGGCAGAAGAAGAATACACGAAAACCAAGGATGCGTTCGGTGAGAAGAGCCGTAAGACCCAAGAGGCATATGCGCGGTATTTGAAAGAGCAAATCGAGTATCAGCAGTTGGTGAACAGCCTGAACAATGCTGAACTTGATAGGTTCGATAAACAAAATGAGCGCTATGCTTTGGAGATGAAGACGTATTCCAACCAGCAGAGCATTCTTCTGAAGCTGTTTGAAGATGGTGATTATGGTGTTGTGACCTCTACCATCAACATGGGTGCTGCCCTGCGAAATATGTCTTACCAACTGAAACGCACCACGAATGCTTACGACAAGTATAACGAGTATGTACAGGCCGGGACGCAGAATACGGATGATGGACTGGCAGCTCTCCACGAACTGCAGGACGAGCGTTATAGCTTTATTGGGTATGCGGAAGCTTTTGCTGATGCGCTTAATATGAGCGATGATGCAAAGAAGGTTACCATGCAGCTTGGCATTGCCATTGCTGATAACTGGAAGTCCATCTCGAATGGGTTCAATAAAGCATGGGGCAAAGTGCAGGAGTCGTATCCGGCAATTGCGCAGAAGCTCTCAAATTTCATTGGCTTGTATATGCGTGACGGTGCTGCGGAGACCATTACCGCTTCAATGTCTGCTGTTGTAGCAGCCATGAACGGTGATTATGGTACAGCCATCAGTTCGACCATCAGTGCATTACTGAATTTCCTCGGGTCTGACTTTGGAAAGACTCTGATGGATACGGTTAAGAACGGCTTTACGACATACATGCCGAAAATTGCATCCTTCATTGGTAAACTCTTTGAGGATGGCGGTTTGCTAGCAGGTATCGGTAAGGTTGTTATGGGGTTGTTTGGAGAAGGCGGTGCACTGGCAGGCGTTGGCGAAGCTGTTATGGGCGTTTTGACAACCATTGCAGGTGTTATTGGCATAACGGTACCAGAACTCGGACTAATTATGCTGGCAATTGCTGCTATCGGTGTGGCAGGCTTTGCACTTATCAAAAACTGGGATAAGGTGAAAGAGTGGTTTGCCAATTTTGGCGAATGGATCTCGAATCTGTTTCAGAATATTGCTGAGGGCATCGGAAACTTTGTGTCCAACTTGGTGGAAGGCATCGGTAACGTATTCAAGAAAATCTGGGAAGTCGGCAAGAACATCGGTCAGGGTCTTTGGAACGGCGTGACCAGTGTAGCTTCCGGCATCTGGAATGGCATCAAAGGCTTGGGCAGTTGGATCGTGAATGGCTTTAAGAGCATTTTCGGTATCCATTCTCCCTCGACTGTTATGGCTGAGCTGGGCGCTTACATGGGACAGGGCTTTGCAAACGGCATCACCAGTACCGAGGATGGTGTGAATCGTTCCATGGACGATATGACCAGCTCTGCACTTGACATTGCCATGAATGCAGCCCAGATGCTCTATGATGTTGCAACTGGACAGGAGACTGCTGAACCGATTTTTACGCCGGTGCTGAATCTTTCTGACTACGCATCTCCGACCAGCTGGGCAGCTACACAGGCATATACGCCTTCTGCTGAAACAGCGGAACGTGTGTATCGCAGTAATGAACTCGCACAGAGGATTGGCGGAAATCAAAATGGAGCGTTTACGAAGTCCCGGTCAGACAATAGCGATGTGGTAAACGCAATTAGCCAGCTGGGCAATCGCGTGGACCGAATGGCAGAATCGATCAGTAAAATGAAGCTTGTACTTGACAGCGGAAAGACTGTTGGTGAACTGGCACCGAAAATCGATTCTAACATGGGAGGAAGAAACATTCTGGCAGAAAGAGGGGTGATTTGATTGGAACGCGAGTATTCTGTGAATTTTGGACGGTACAACACGTGGTCTGATTGGCACCTCACGCCTGCAGAACGCCCCATCGTTGTGCCTCCGACCGAAAAAACGCATGACATCGACTTGCCGGGGGGCAGTGGTGTGATTGATGCCGCGCAAGCATTGACCGGCTACCCGGTATTTAACATGCGAGAAGGAAGTTGGGATTTTTATGTAGAAAATGATGTTGAGCCGTTCATGACGGTATACGGCAAGGTGCTGGCTGCACTTCAGGGTAAACGACTTCGTGTGAGCCTGGAAGAAGATGCAGCCTATTTTTATGAAGGTCGATGCTGGGTGGACAATCCCAAGCAAAGCAACGGCCACACCATGCTGACCATCAATTACAGCTTGAATCCGTATAAGCACAAGTTTGCGGACATTGGAAAAGTTGTGAAAACCGCCGTTAATGGCAGCGCTACAATTTTCTCTGGTTCGGTCAGCAATTATACGGGCGAGCCGATTTGTCCGAAATTGGGCATCGAATTGTCTTCTGGGAATGCTATGTCCATTGAGTTCACAACATCTAGCAGACGGTATACAACATCGCTTGCAAAAGGCACGTGGGTTGACCCCATTATCATGCTGATACCAGGGGAAACGACGTCCATTGTTGCGAAAGGCTATGGGACAGTGAGCGTACAGGCGATTGGAGGATGGTTATAGTATGTTTAGCGTATACGCTGACGACAAACTGTTCTATTCGCCACGGCTGTTGGATGAGAGATATGCCATTACAGAACCTCAGGCAACGCTTGAACTGAATAAAGCAGGCAGCTTTACGTTTAATTTGCCATCCATCAATCCGATGTACTCCAGTTTGAAAAAACTGAAGACGATCATTACGATTCGAGAAGATGACGAGGTGCTCTGGAAAGGTCGTGTATTAAACGACGCGAAAGACTTTTACAACACCAAGGCAGTTACTTGTGAAGGTGAACTGGCTTTTCTGAACGATATTCAATATGAACCGCATGATTATTCCAAAAAAGGAATCAAAATGGGGGAGTATTTCAAGAAGCTTATTGAGCACTATGCTTCTGAATGTTCGGAAGAGCGAATGATCAAACTCGGTAATGTGCGAGGAGCCTTTACGGATGTGCTTATCTATCCCAAAACAACGGACTACACGAACGTTTGGAATCTTATTTCTGGCAACCTTATTGGAGCATCGACCGGTAAAGTTGGCAAGGACGAGGTAGACCTGAGTGATTACGATAGATATTTATACATCCGAAGGGAAAAAGGCGTATCTTACATTGATTTTGTGGACGACATTGGAAAAGCATCTAGCCAGATTATCGAATTCGGAAAAAATCTTCTGGATTTGAGTGAGTATGTGGATGCTTCCAATGTTTACACACAGATTATTCCACTTGGTAAAGCCGACAGCAAGGGAAAACGCGTTGACATCAAGCTTGTGAATGGCGGAAAAAACTATTTGCAGTCTGATAGTGCTATTGCACTTTTTGGGAAAATCCAGAAGTCGGTTATCTGGGAAGATGTAACCAATCGAAACACTTTGAAAGCAAACGGGCAACGAATGCTGGATAAGGCTGTTGAGATGGCAATTAAAATTACAATTCGCGCATTTGACCTGCATCGAATCAATGTTAATACCGACAAAATTGAGTTTGGTGATAAGGTTCATGTTGTGAGCCTGCCACATGAAATCAGTTCGGATTTTCTTTGCTCGAAAATCGTATTCACACTCGATAATCTCGAAAACACGGAATATACGTTCGGATTGGACTTTGAAACGATGTCTGGTAGTTTTGCGTCTTATAAGCGAACCTACCAATATAAGATGGAAAGTGCACTGGAGATTGGCAACCAGAATGCACAGGACCTTCTCGATGCAATGACCCGTATGGACTCTTTGCAAACACAAGTAGATGGCAGTATCTGCTCATGGTTTTATCCCGGTGTTCCTACAGCAGAAAACTATCCAGCTGTTGAGTGGACAACACCTGAAGCAAAGCATGCTCACATCGGTGACCTGTACTATGACAAGTCAACGGGTATTGGATACCGCTGGACAGAGAATAGTGGGGGTTACTATTGGGATGTTATCGAAGACAAGCAAGTTCAGCAGGCTTTGCAGGATGCCTCACGGGCACAGTCTACTGCGGATGGAAAAGTGCGTTGCTTCAGCGCCCAGCCGTACCCTCCGTATGAGGTTGGTGATTTATGGTCACAGGGATCTGGAGGAGACTTGCTAAAGTGCACACATGATCGAGCGCAAGGCGATGGATTTCAGAGTTCCGATTGGATTCCGGCTTGCAAGTATACCGACGACACAAAAGCTATTGAAGCTGGAAAAACCGCAACTGATTACATCAAAGATGGTGCGGGTGGCATTCAGGTTGGCCCCAATGGAAGTAGTAATGTAACCATGACTGACGAGGGATTGGTTTTTAATGGCATCCGAAATCTGGTGCCCCTTTGGGAAAATGCCGATCCAACCTCTGGTATGGCCGCAGGAACCGTTATCTGTTCGGACGGCCGTCTGGCATCCTATGCAGCAATTGCAATTGGCTGTCAGGAGTATTATACAAGCCCGTTTGATAGTGCTTCAACAGACGGTGGCCTGATCCAGTACACAATTGTGGTGCTGAACGGAAAAGAAGCTCGTTGTTCCTACGTGTGGGATAAATCTCGTGCACGCAAGGTGACTGCAAGCAAAAAAGGAATCACCTTTGGACCGGGCGGATACTACGAAACAAAAAAACTGGACAAGTGGATATGGCCATGGACTGACGTAACATACGGCGCCAAGTTTAACAGTCACAATCAGTGCTGTGTGCCAGTCGTTATTTATGGATTTCTTTAAGGAGGTGGTGCCATGTACGTTACAACGTATAAAGCGGATGGAACGATCACCAGTATTGGGAAGGTAAGCGATTCTTTTCCCGTGGACCGTGAGCATCCGCCTGATGGATTGCTGTATACGGATGAGATACCGGATGGCCGGGGCATCATCCTGCAGTATAAAATTCAAAATGGAGAATTTGTTTATTCTCCGCAACCGACCACAACCGAAGATAAGACCGAAGAAGAGGAGGTAACTTATCAATGACCGAACTGAATCTGATCCTTTCTAAGAATGGTCAGGCGCAGCTGGCAGATGGCAGCAGCACCCTGAACATGGGCTATGAGGGCAATAAGAGCGTTTATGCTTTGCGTATCTCGCCCCGTGATGAGTGGGCAAACCTGACCATCAGCGCCTACTGGCACACCCCGAACAAGGAAATCATGCCTCCGGCAACCTTGTTCGCAAACAACGTGGCAAACGTCCCGGCTATCGTAACCGCGATCTCTGGCGAGGGCAAGGTGACCTTCCAGGGCATTCGCGATGGCGTAATCGTCACCAGTGCAGATGTGCCCTACATTGTTGGAGAGAACAGCGGCACTGAAACGGTAGACCTTCCTGATGCTGGCAGCACTACATGGGAGCAGCTGATTGCTGCAACGCAGGCAAGCGCAGATGCGGCACGCAAGGCTCAGGCAGCAACTGAAAAGGCGGCCACTGGTCTGAGCGCTGTTCTGACTGCTTCCGCTGCAGCGCACAACGGCATCTTCCGTGGCAAGAACTTGGGTTCTGCTCCCACGGAGGCACAGCTGGCAGCCATCAAGGCGGGTACCTTTGACGACCTGTACGTTGGTGACTACTGGTCCAATGGCGGCGTGAGCTATCGCATTGGCGGTTTTGACTACTACCTGCAGTGCGGCGATACCAGCTTCGGAAGCCATCATGCAGTCATCGTGCCGGATACCCAGCTGTATACCCACAAGATGAACGCAACCAATACGACTGAGGGCGGCTATGTCAACAGCCTGATGCGTCTGGAAGGTCTGGCACAGGCCAAGGAAAAGGCGGTTGCAGTGTTTGGTGCAGACCATGTGCTGACCCATCGTGTCTACCTGACCAATGCTGTGACCAACGGTAAGCCTTCTGGCGGTGCATGGTTCGATAGTGATGTGGAGCTGATGAACGAGAACATGGTCTACGGCAGCCATATCTTTGCTCCTGCCTGCGATGGCAGCACGATTCCCACGAACTATACAGTGGAGAAGAGCCAGCTGCCCCTGTTCCAGCTTGCACCGCATCTGATCTCGAACCGCCAGTGGTTCTGGCTGCGGGATGTTGTTTCGTCTGCGTTCGTCGCGTTTGTGGACGCCTACGGTAATGCGTACTACTGCCACGCTTCGTATGAGCTTGGCGTTCGTCCCGCTTTCGTCATCGGCTGATCAACCATCAGGCGGCCTTGTGCCGCCGTTATTTTTTTGTTTGAAAGAAGGATTTTTGCGTGTCTAATATTCCTAAAAGTAGGAGAAAAGCGACCTCATTGGATGCTTTGGCACTGGCCCAGAATATTCGCTCTGAAATTACAACGGAGTTGATGCTGACTTTTGGGTACAGCGAAAAACGGCTGGAACAGCACATCCGTAAAGTCACAGATTATATTCAGGACGATGCGCTGCGGGAACGAGCTGCAGCTCAACTTCGGGAGACTAATCAGGACTTTAGTATGTGGTTTATTGAGAAAGAGCGGGACGAGGTTCTGAGGCTTTCTCGTGGAATATCGGCACACCTTCGGGCAGCTAATACGATCAGTCCTGTCAATATGAGTGAGTTTGAGGAGCGCAGACTGCAACTGGACAAAGCGCTGGAATGTTGCAATGTGCTCCAGGACGAACTGAACTATATTGCAAAAGTTCTGCCTGCTGACAAAAACAAATACACGCGCATTGTATTGAAGCTTGAGAAAGACTTCAACCTCATTAAAAAATTGCGGCAATCTGATAACGGGCGTTTCCTACCGCACATTCAGGCAGCCGCAAAGTCCGAATAACAACAACTGGGTAGCCTTTGAAAAGTTTCGTCTACGTACTTCGCGAATGTGAACAACAACGGTAATGCGAACTACAACAACGCTTCGAATGAGAATGGCGTTCGTCCCGATTTCACATCCGTGCATTATGGACAGGATTCCCTGCACGGCAATGGGAAAGGAAAGGCTATCCGTTCGGGAGATAACCCGATGAATGATAACTGTGACGGTTCCGGTTACGACCGATGAACTTACAGCGCAGTTTATGAGGCAAAATGAATCCTTATTACGACACAAACGTTCTCTATGATGCGGGAGACCGCGCAATGAATGGCTCCCAGTTTAAGTATGCTTCGAAACTTTATAAGTTGAATCAGCTTCTCATCACAGCAAAATTACAGAAGGCACTTCAAAATGGAACTTACCATCCGAAAGGGAGTATGAAGTTCCGATATCGTGAGCGAGGAAAGGAACGCCTCATTTCCAGCATCGTGACCCCTGACAAGGCGGTGAATCATGTAATTTGTGACGAGGTGCTGACTCCATATCTACAAAAGTTTCTACAGTACGACAATTCGGCATCTCAGAAGGGGAAAGGCGTAGCATTTCATCGAAGGCGTTTTGAAAATGACCTGCGTAACTACTACCGCGAAGAAGGTACGAATGAAGGGTATGTGCTTTTTATCGACTTCAGCGGGTACTATGCGAACATTCAGCATGAACCGTGTAAGGCGGTGCTTCATGAGCTACTCGAAAAGAGCGGTCTACGTGATGAACTTCGGCTTATCACCGAGGACTTGATGGATGAGATTTTCAAGACGTTCGAGATGGATGTCAGCCGATTCTCGGACGAGGACATTGAAGCCATGATGAATGGCAAGGTTGACCCTTTTATGAACATGGGCGTGCCGAAAGAGCTTTTGACCGGTGAAAAGATGCTGGCAAAGGGAGCCGATATTGGCAACCAGCTGGCGCAAAACATTGGTATCACATTTCCTTACCGAATCGATAACTACTGTAAAATTGTCTGCGGCATGAAGCATCAAGGTCGCTATTCTGACGATATGCATATCATCCATCGGAGCAAAGAAGTACTTCTGAAGGTTTTAGAGGGTATCAAGACAATCGCGGCAGAGTACGGGCTGATTCTCAATGAGAAAAAGACGCACATCTGCAAGCTTTCTGGCGACTACCGTTACCTTCAGGTAAAGTACACGTTGCTTCAAAATGGAATCGTTGTTCGGCGGATTCACCCAAAAGCAATCACAAGAGAACGCCGTAAACTAAAGGCTTATAAGCGCCTGCTGGACAAAGGAATCGTAACCATGGAAGAAATTGATGGTTATTTTCGCTCCTGGCTCAGTGGGAACTACAAGTATATGAGCCGCGACCAAATCTATAAGATGAACAGCCTGTACGTGAAGCTGTTCGGAAGGAGTGTAACATGGAAGAAAGGGCATGGAAGGTTACGTTGGCTGATGGCACATCCCTCGGCAGCCTGAAGCTGAACGGTAACAACTTCATCAGCACCACTGAAGTCACCAAAGAGATGTTCGAGGACAATCTGACAGAAGTGACCATCGAGGGCGGTGACACCATCGAGAAGCATGAGAACATGGAACTGGTGCAGATCAGCAAGATGGGCGAAGAGTGGTGGTTCATCCTGCGGGATATTCCGGCAGAGGAGCTGGAGCAGATGGCTCTGAAGGCGCAGCTGGACTATCTGAGCATGATGGTTGACCCCGAGTTGTAAGGAGGAGTTCAAAATGGCAAATCACAGCAAGAAGTTCAACGATGTGCGTTCCTACTACAAGTATCACATGTGGAAGAAGCGGCAGGTCGTGAATGCCGTGAAACAGGGCTGGATCACGGAGTACGAGTACGAGGAGATCACCGGCGAAAGCTATCCCGTACAGAAAGAGGAAGAAGTGGCCGTGGCAACCGCGCCGGTTACTGAGACTCCTCAGGTTCCTGTTACGGCGGAGACCAAGGGTGGCACCGAAGATGTAAGCGAGGGAGCAGATGTGACCTCCGAGGAATAAGGAGGGCATATGAGTATCGAAGCATATTCTCTCTTGAAAAACGGCAACCTGAAGCTCTCGGAACACTTCAAAGTTCGGGAGTTTTATTGTCGAGACGGCTCTGACCCGATTTTCGTGGATACAGAGCTTGTGGAGATTCTGGAGAAGATTCGTACCCACTTCAACAAGCCTGTGACCATCACGAGTGCATTCCGCACGGCAAGTTGGAACGCTAAACAGAAGAATGCCGCCAAGTACAGCCAGCACCTCTATGGCAAGGCGGCGGACATTCAGGTGCAGGGCATCAGCGTGGAGCAGGTGTATGCCTATGCGGACAAGTTGCTTGCGGGTAGGGGAGGTGTTGGCATCTATCCTCCCGGCCTTGGAAGGGCGAACGGCTGGGTGCACGTAGACGTGCGCAAAGAAAAGAGCCGGTGGAGGGGGTGATGCCAATGGAGACCATCCTTTCCGCCATCATTGCCGGAGCGGTGACGCTGATCGGCGTATTGATCGCAAATTCAAAATCCAATGCGGTCATGGAGTACAAGATCGAGGAACTGACCCGCGAAGTACGTAAGCACAATGGCTTTGCGGAGAAGATCCCTGTGATCCAAAGAGATATTCAGGTACTTAATCATCGGGTGTCTGATATCGAAACATACGAACACGAAAGGAGCTAACACTATGAACTTCAATATTACTGCGGGTACCATTGCACGAACTGCTGTTCTGCTGCTGGCGCTTACCAATCAGCTGCTGAGCGCCATGGGCAAGAGCCCGCTGCCCATTGAGAGTGCTACCGTGGAGCAGTTGGTGACGGCAGGTATCACGACCATCGCGGCCCTCATTGCTTGGTGGAAGAACAACTCCTTCACCAAGGAGGCCATTGCGGCAGATGCTGAGTACGACCGGCTGCGCAAACAGAACGGGAAGTGATTGATATTTGAGACGGGAGGAAAAAAGCGAGCGATATCCTGACTGAACGTTTTTCTCCGGCTGCCTGAAATAGTTTCATCTGACACTCATCGTTGACCCGATAGGTCTGTTTTAGATTGGAGTGGTCGGTAAGATGAAGAAAGACCCTGTGATATTTATGCTGGTCCTCTAGGGCTGCCATGAAAATTACAGGGTCTTTTATTTTTGCCCTAGAAAATGTTGCAATTTGAGTGTAGAAGTCGTATACTGGCAGCATAATGAATCATTTGCACGCACACCGATAAATACAGAGATTTTTGACTGAATTTATTGCCTACCTATTATATACCAGTTCCTGCGGGATGCCATCCTGCTCACCATGAACGAGCCGGAGTATATCAACGCCGTGACCAAGCGCCTGTACCCGGAAATCGCCAAGAAAAACGGTACCACCGCCAGCCGTGTGGAGCGCGCCATCCGCCACGCCATCGAGGTGGCATGGGACAGGGGAGACGTGGATACCCTCAATAGCTACTTCGGCTATACCATCCATAACTTGCGGGGTAAGCCTACCAACTCGGAGTTCATTGCGATGATAGCTGATAAGATGCGGCTGGATAAACGGCAGCGGGTGGGGTAACATCTGCAAATTGAAAATACGGCTGATTTGAGCGCTGCTTTTGAAAAGCGTGATAAAAACTAAATTAACAGAAGAGCCGCAGTCGGGGATTTTCTTCCCGGCTGCGGCTCTTTTGATATGAATAAACGTATTACGGCTCGATTTTGATTTTATCTTTGGCATATTCCAACGCAAGGCCAATAAGCTCGTTTCGAGAACGGTTCGTCTTTTGCGCTAAATCGTCGTAAAAGTCAACAATGGATTTGTCTACCCGAATCGTGAACATAACAGGTTCTGTGCGCTTTGTTATCTTGAGTTCGTCCATAATTATCACCCTGATTCTATTATGATGCACAGAACGATAGAAAGAAATGTTGCAATTATGTTTATAATTAAACATAAAATGATATAATGGAATAAAGAAGCCAAAACAAGGAGGATTGTACAATGGAGTATCATTTTACAGGGACAGGTGATTCACTGGACGTTACCTTTATTGCAGACGGCATCATTGATGGAAGCGGAAAGGTTATTCCTTATCCAGCAATTAAGAGCATAAAGGTAAAGCGAAAAGGAAATGAATCGGTATTGATGATTACAGCAGAAGAGAATGATACAAAAGTTGAATACTGCTATTCTGTTGCCCCAAAGGACGAGGAAAGCCTTAAAAAAGCAGTAGCTGATATTGAGGCATGCTACATAAAGAAACGAAAAGGAAAATGCTTACTAAATTGGAAAATTATAGGCATGACGGCAGTGATCTTTTTGCTGGTATGCGGTGGTGGCCTCGGTTGGTATGCGAATAATAGTAGAGAATTAGCCGACAGCGAAAAAACAGCCGATAGTGAAATTACTTCGTCGCAAAAAGGCAGCGTGGATAACGAACCTCGAATTGAGTTTGAAGAAACAGAAACCACGAAAAGAACAGATACAATCTATAATTGTCCAGAATACACCGTATACCCTACAAACATCAATGCAGATAAGATTGTATGGACAACAACGGATGAATCTGTTGCGAAAGTTGAAAATGGAATGTTATATGCTGGAAAAGAGGGAACGGCGCAAATAACTGCAACGATTGATGGTAATATAAGCGCGTCTATGACTGTAAACGTCAAAAGCAAGGCTAAGAAAACTTCAACTTCATCGTATAACAGTTCAAACGATGAAAATAGTTTGACATACAGTTCGAGACCCGGTTGGATTACAGGCGGTCCCGGTGCTGGCTCTACGGGAAAGGTCTCTGGTAAATCTTCTAATCAAGAATATCAAAATGCTTTAACGAAAGGCTTACAATACGCAAACCAGCTTCATATGTCAAAGAAAGCAGTATATGACCAACTGACTTCCTCTTATGGTGAAGGCTTCCCGGCGGATGCTGCACAATATGCTATTGATAATATGACGTTTTTTATTTGAAATGCAAGTGTATCAGGTTCTGGTTTTCTATTTAATTCAAAAGCATAATCTTTAATTAATTCTTTATTAATGATTCTCATTCCACTTGTGGGATCATTAATAGTGGCACCTGTTGTTAGTTTAATCATTGCAGTAATAATTCTACTACCTAACATTCTCATACTAAAATGCTTCTTTTCATCCACAAATCTTGATCCAATAACAATATCATATCCATTTTCTATTTCTTTTACTAAACTAGGTATATATTCTGGTAAATGTTGCCCATCACCATCAAATTGGATAGCTGCGTCATAATTATTATAATAAGCATATTTATAACCTGTTTGTACTGCACCTGTTAATCCTAAGTTAACAGGTAAATCAATATGATTAATATTATTGTCATCTAAAATTTTTCCAGTGCTATCTTTAGAACAATCGTTGATTACAACATAATCGCAATCAATATCAGCATTTTCAAGATTTCTAACAACTCTTAAAATGCTTTCTTCTTCATTATATGCTGGAATTATAACTAAAGTTTTCATACTTTCCCTCTTTCTCTAATACTATTCTTATTGATTATACCAATAAAATTATATATTTCAAACAAAATATACACAAAAACGGGATGTATTCATCCCATTTTTGTACATAATTTTAATTATCCAAGCCAGACACCATTAGCATCAAAGCGATAAACTACTTTATTGATTTTATAATCTCCTGTGACCATCTTTCCATTAGCGTCTACATAATACCAGTTATTTCCTGATTTTACCCATTGTGCACTAATTGCACCACTTGAAGCTGCATAGTAATCTTCACCATTGATTTTGAACCATCCTGTTTGCATTAATCCGCTTTCTGCAAAGTAGTATTTTGCTCCTGCAATTGTTTGATATCCTGTTACCATTTTTCCATCTGCGTCTACATAGTACCAAGTATTTCCTGATCCTACCCATTGTGCTTTAATAGCTCCACTAGATGTTGCATAGTAATCTGCTCCATTGATCTTGAACCATCCTGTTTGCATTAATCCACTACTTGCAAAATAGTATTTAGCTCCAGAGATTGTTTGGAATCCTGTTACCATTTTTCCATCAGCATCTACATAGTACCAGTTATTTCCTGATCCTACCCATTGTGCTTTGATTTCTCCAGATGATGATGCATAGTAATCAGCATTGTCAATCTTGAACCATCCTGTTTGCATATATCCGTATTGATCAAATCTATAGAGTTTATTATCTATTGTAATGAATTCATTTTTTGGATATGTTCCATCTTCATATTGATACCACCATTTGTTTCCTGATTGTTTCCATTGTCCTTTTAGTTGATTATGACATCTTGTACATACTCCATCTTTAAAATCATGTCCTAAAGCTGGAATGATCTCTTATTTTTTAATAATCTTATTACATATTGAACAATGTATTCCTTCTGTTAAACCTGTATTTGTACATGTTGCTTCTTTTGCTGAATCAAGAACTTCTTTATGTCCTGTTGATGGTATTACTTCTTGTTTTTTGATAACTTCTTTACATACAGAACAATGTTTTCCTTCTGTTAATCCATCTTCTGTACATGTTGCTTTTTTACCTTGATCAACAACTACTTTATGCCCTGTTGCTGGAATCACTTCTTGTTTTTTGATGACTTCTTTACATACAGAACAATGTTTTCCTTCTGTTAATCCATCTTCTGTACATG
>OGWT01000349.1_pt1 | contig 36865 bp, 24 predicted proteins | sample 1576101 | NCBI WGS metagenome assembly OGWT01 (sample SAMEA3541481, study PRJEB24748) | human gut metagenome | biome: human gut; feature: human-associated habitat; material: faeces | place: China | collected 2012 | reverse complement strand
CCTACTGCCGCAACCTGAGCAAGAACCAAAGAAAATGCACCTAATTTTCTTAGTTTTTTCTTTGAATTTTTAAGCATTTAGTTATCCTCCCTCTTTTATATATACTTTACCTATCCATTAAAGCATAATAATAATTATCTATATAATATCATATTTCACAAACTTTTTAAAGTGTTTTTCATAAATTCAATGTATAATTTACAGTGTTTTTTGTTCAAACTTTCTCACTTGCATTGCAGAGATTATCCAATACAACAACATCATAGCCTGCCTGCTGTAATTCCACTACGGTATGACTGCCGATGAATCCGGCACCACCTGTTACCAAAATTCTCATACTCTCTCCTATCCGCCGCATACCGGACAATACCATTTGTTCACTGCTGCGACCGCACGATCTCTCATCTGTCAGATCCGGATGAGATTATTTCTTCGTTTCTTACAGTATCAGATTACTGTAATTCTATCGATTCCTCAATAACCTTATGTTGTGAAAAGCTGTCGAAATGTTTACAGCACCACACCATTCTCGGTGAGCAGTTCTCTGGCACTTTCCACAGAGTCCACACCGGTCTTGTTCTTGATCGGCGCAAATTCTTTTCTTCTGACTACCTCAAAAGGCAGGCAGCTGTCCATCTGATGGATCATATCCAGCACCAGACTCTCGAATTTATAACCATTGGGAGTATCCGGCTTTACCGGTTCTCCGTTCTCATCCACACCCTTGCTCATAACAAGTGCCGCGCGCTTCGGTGTAATCATATGATTTGCTTTAACAATTACATTTCCATCTGCATCATACATTGTTTCTGCTGCAGTTCTGCCTGTAATTCTTTCTTCAAGGCTTTCGATAACTTCGCTACCGTCCATTAATGACTCAATTTCCATATATGGAATTGCCTTGCCTTCACAACAATCAACATCACGAATAATTAAATCCTGTGATACATCAACAAGACGTCTTGTTAAGTATCCTGAATCGGCTGTTCTTAACGCTGTATCTGCCATACCTTTTCTAGCACCATGAGCTGAAATGAAGTATTCCAAAACGTCAAGCCATTTCAAGAAGTCGGGAAAGGCGTTCGGCACAATAACATTCGCCGTCTTTCCCTGCGAGCTGAAGAAGTGCCACAAGCCCAGAGAAGAGCCGATGGCGTCCCCGTCGGGACCCACATGCGAAACGATTACTATCTTGTCTGCACGGTCAAACCATTTGGTGAAATGGTCTATCTTGGATTGTTCTATTACTTTGGTCAACATATTTTTATTTACTATTTGACGATTGACTATTTACTATTTGGCGTTTATAACAAATTGAAGGGGCAAAAGTACGAAAAGTTTGTGATTTATAACAATATGCGGTAAGAACCTTTTTGAGAAAGAAGAAGATAGGGAATACCTAAGCGAACGCAATCATTGGCAATCTTATTCTGATAATAGTCTGAAAGAGAAGCGTCAAGCACCACCATGCCCATGGAAAAGAGCGAAGTAAGTTCCTCTATCCCACCTTGATACCCCTTGGAGACATACAGATAATCAACTGAAAGGGGATGGGAAGAGCTCTTGTTTCTCCAACGGTTGTCGGAAAGAAGACAGATGCGCTTACCGGCGTAAGAGACAATCTGGTTGCGCATGGATAAGCCGGAAGTGGTATAATCTCCGGCAACCAGTCGGGGAGTCTCCAGACGCAGGCGGTTCCAATGCGGAGAAAGGGCACGGCACAAACACGGCATATCCGGCAAGCTATCGGCACATGCCAACCAAGAATGACGGTTGTCTGCCATACAATGGACAACGGGACAGCCTCTCACGCTATAAAAAGCAATCCCCTGCCGGGAAGCATTGGACATGATGGAAAGGGAATGCCAGGAAACCACTGCCAACAATGCCAGCAACGCAAAGCAGACTCTACGTACCGTAAGGCGTAGAAAGCCATAATATGCCATCCCCAAGAACAGATAGACGAGCAGAACACCCCATATATCCAACCAAATATCATCGACAGCAGCGCCGGGAAGACGCTCTATCCAGCGGAGCACTTCATTCTGGACATGTACCAATGCCTCTACTACCCTTGCAAACAGATGTTGTACAAAAGGCAGCGGCGTAAGCATCAACAGAAAGACAGCAGAATACAGAACGAGCGACACCATGGGAATTACCCAAAGATTAGTCAACAGAAAATGAGTGGAAAAACGGGAGAAATAGAAAATGACCAAAGGGGCCGTACCCAGCTGAGCCGCCACAGACACTGTCATAAGTCCCCACAAATATCGCAGGAAACGATTGTCAACCTTCCAAAGGGCATATAACTTAGGCTGTACAAGTACAATAGCTGCAACCGCCGAGAATGACAACTGAAAACCGACATCAAACAACCAGACCGGCTTGCACAGCAGCATCAGGAAAGCAGTTGCCGCCAGCGTATTCAGAGTCAGCGGCTTTTCCGGCTGCAAACCGGCAAACGCCAACAAAGAGAACATGATGACCGACCGCACCACCGAGGAAGACAATCCCGTGAAAAAAGCAAAACTCACCAAGAAAAGGACCAGAAGCAAAAGCAACAAAGGTTTCAACCGCCGCCATCGCCTCCACAAAGGACGAAGCACAAACAAGAGCAAAGCATACAGAAACCCTATATGCAATCCCGAAAGTGCCAGTACATGGCTGGCTCCCGAGACGGAGTAGGTCTCCACAATATCATCACTCAGTTCCTCTTTATCCCCCACTGTCAACGCAGCAAGTACCGCCAATTCATCAGTTTCAAAACCCAAACTCCGGTATAAGCCAATCACTTTCTCCCTATAATCCAGTGCCACCTGGCTGACAGTGCGGGAGGCATCATGCCCCGTCTTCCGCCAATGTCCGTCAGCCACGTAGGCCGTGCCGCTATAACCTTTCCGCCTCAGGTAGCGAGCATAGTCAAACTCGTCGGGATTACCATTGTTCGCCGGAGGAGCAAGCCGGGTAGATACCAGCAACTCATCACCACGGCACAAAGTGACCGTAGCAGAATCTTTCGGGAAATAAGCCAGAAAAAGATGATTCCGGGGACAACCCGTAACTGTATCCTGCTCCACCTCTCCCAGCAGGGCAACCCTGCACAATATGCTGCGCTCCCTCTCTTCTGGATGCTCACGGATACAAACCCTATAAACAGCAGGTTTGCCCGAAAAGGGAAATACCGTCTTTCCCTGCTGCCAACTCATCAAGCAGAACCCCGTACCACCCAAGAAAAGGTATACCGCCGCTCCATACACCCATCCGGTATGCTTGTATCTACCTATAATAAAAAGAAAAAGCAGAAAACCTGCCACATACTCCCATGCAGAAAGCACATGTGGAAACGCATCTCCACACAAAATACCAACTACCAACGGCATCAACAGTCGAAGGAAAGGATGCCGTTGCCAGCTGTCGATTATCAATCCAGAAGACGGATTACAGATTCCTTAATGCACGGATGGCCTCTTTCGGGTCGGGAGCCGAGAAAACGGCATTGCCTGCCACCAGTACATCTGCTCCAGCCTCTACCAGACGCGAACCGGTTTCCAAGTTTACGCCACCGTCCACTTCTATCAAGGCCTGCGAACCGGTAACCGTAATCAATTCACGCAATTCGCGCACTTTATCAAGAGAATGCTCTATGAACTTTTGTCCGCCGAAGCCGGGATTTACGCTCATTATCAGCACCATGTATACATCATTAATAATATCCTTCAACAAGGATACGGGAGTTGCCGGATTAATTGTTACCGCCGGCTGCATCCCTGCTTCGCGGATTTGCTGCACCACACGGTGCAGATGCGGACAAGCCTCGTAATGCACATTCATGACATGTGCCCCCAGAGCCTTCACCTCCGGAATAAACTTCTCCGGCTGTACAATCATCAGATGCACATCCAAAGGTTTCTGCGACAGTTTTGCCACATACTTCAGTACCGGGAATCCGAAAGAAATATTGGGGACAAACACACCGTCCATGATGTCGATATGTACCCACTCAGCCTCACTTTCGTTAATCATTTCAATGTCTCGTGCCAGATAACCAAAATCGGCAGAGAGAATAGAAGGGGATATGATTGGTTTCATAATGTTATGTTCTAAAGTTTACGAACTTTGTTATGTACAAATATAGAGAAAAGATTTAATTCAGCCTAACATTGGAAATCAAAACTCTCACTGCAAACTTACTGCATACCTTTTGCAGCGTCACTGCAAACGTGTTGCAGTGCTACTGCAAAGCAGTTGCAGTCACACTGCATATTAGTTGCAGCAACACTGCAAAGTGGTTTGCAGTGACGCTGCAAAACGAGTGCAGTAGTTTTGCAGTAGGAAGTCACTGAATGACAATCAGTTATTTCATCACGTATCCTTCCGTCAACCGGAAGCCGCGCAACAGTTCATCCGTTTTCAGTCTCTTCTTGCCCGGAAGCTGGAGGGAGCAGATGCCGACAAAGCCATCTTCGGCAGCAACGCGGATATAGGTCTTCCCGTCTGTCTGCAAGGTTCCGGGAGTCAGTTGATGGGATTCCCCTATTTTCTCCGTCTCGAAGATTTTTACCACAACAGATTCTCCACCGGGTTGGACCAGCTCCGTCCAAGCGGCAGGATAGGGAGAAAGACCGCGTATAAAATCGTAAATACGCTTCACCGGGCGGTTCCAGTCAATACGACAAGTATCTTTGAAGATTTTCGGTGCCGGACGCAGTTCACCCACGACGGCCATTTCTTCTTGAGGAATACTTTTCACTGTACCGGCAAGAATGGCATCTACGGTTTCTACCACCAGGCGACCGCCCAACAGCATCAGTTTGTCGTGGACGATACCCACGTTGTCCGTATCGGCAATGGGTACCCGTACCTGCTGGATAACCTCACCGGTGTCAATCTCATGTTTCAGGAAGAAAGTGGTGATGCCCGTTTCCGTATCACCATTAATCACCGCCCAGTTGATGGGGGCTGCGCCGCGATACTGCGGAAGCAGGGAAGCATGCAGGTTGAAGGTGCCCAATCGCGGCATGTTCCATACCACCTCCGGCAACATGCGGAAAGCAACGACTATCTGCAAATCGGCCTTCCATGCACGCAACGCCTCCACAAAAGCCTCATCCTTCAGCTTCTCCGGCTGAAGAAGCGGAAGATTATGTTCCAGTGCATACTGCTTCACCGGAGAAAACTGGAGTTTATGTCCCCGTCCGGCAGGCTTGTCGGGCATCGTAATGACACCCACCACATTGTAGCCTCCTTCTACCAGGCAACGAAGAGCCTCCACCGCAAAGTCGGGAGTACCCATATATACAATCCTCAAATTCTTCTTTTCCACCATTTCATTTACAGTTTACCATTTACAATGTACCATTTGCGAGGCAGCTCATTTGCCCATTTACAATTTACCATTTACAATGTACGAAGCATCTTCTTTGCGATTTACAATGCCCCATCACCCCGAACGGCAAATAGTAACTTGTAAATAGTAAAATAGTAAATACCAAAAAGTCCTCAGTCTTCCGAAAAATGTACCAATACTTCACGGTACGAGTTGAATATCTTCGACTTGGACACGAAGCCCAAGTATTTGTTTTCCGCATCCACCACCGGCAGATTCCACGCCTTCGTATCATCAAAGGTACGCATCACCCGCTCCATACTGTCCGTATCATACAGACGTGCCGGAGCCGAAGTCATCAGTTTTCCCACCGTAAAGCGATGATATAACTCCTGGCGGAACATAATGTTCCGGATATCGTCCAACAAGACAATGCCAATCAGCACCCCTTCCTTATCCGTCACGGGAAAGACATTGCGATGCGAGGCAGAAATGGCCTTTACCAGTTCGCCCAAATCCATTTCGGGATGCACGGTCACAAAATCCTTTTCCACCACATTCTCCATCTTCATCAGGGTAAGGATGGCCTTGTCCTTATGGTGCGTCAACAGTTCTCCTTTCTTGGCCAAACGCATGGAATAGATACTATGAGGCTCGAACATGATGATGGTAAGATAAGAACTGACGGAAACAATCATCAGTGGCAGAAACAGGTCGTATCCTCCCGTAAGCTCGGCTATGAGGAACACGCCGGTCAGCGGAGCGTGCATGACCCCACTCATGACCCCCGCCATTCCCATCAAGGCAAAGTTCTTCTCGGGCAGATAAGCCGTCATCTCTATTTCATTGCTGAAATGTGAAAAGACAAAACCGGCAATACAACCCAGATACAACGAAGGTGCGAAGATACCGCCACAACCGCCCCCGCCATTCGTGGCACTCGAGGCAAAGACCTTGAACAGAATAATCAGTATGAGGTATATCAGCAACAGATTGCCGTGCCCGTAGAAGAAGGAATTATTCATCACCGTGTCCCATTCGGCATTGCTCATCCCATTCAGCAACAATTCTATCGTATCGTAACCTTCGCCATACAACGGTGGGAAAAGGAATATCAGGATACTCAGCATGGCACCGCCCATTATCAGTTTCTTATAGGGAGTTCTCAACCTTCCGAACACGCCTTCCACAGAGTTCATGGCCCGGGTAAAATAAAGGGAAACCAATCCACAGAAGATACCCAGCATAATGACATACGGAATACGCTCCAATTCGAAAGCTTGGTCCAGATGGAATTTGAACATGGCATCCGTACCCGTCACGATATAGGAAACAGTTGCAGCCGTCACCGCAGATATCAGCAACGGCAACAAGGAGGACATTGTCAAATCTATCATCAGTACCTCCAGCGTAAATACCAGACCGGCAATCGGCGCCTTGAAAATGCCTGCAACCGCACCGGCAGCACCACATCCCACCAATAGCATCAGCGTACGATGCTCCATCTTGAAGATGGTTCCCAGATTGGAACCGATAGCCGAACCCGTCAGCACAATAGGCGCCTCCGCCCCGACCGAACCACCGAAACCGATGGTAATGGAACTGGCTATGATGGACGACCAAGTGTTATGCCGTTTGATGCGTCCCTGCCGCCGCGAGATGGCGTATAGGATTTTGGTAACACCATGACTGATGTCGTCCTTCACCACGTAGCGGACAAACAATCCGGTCAGGAAGATACCCACTACCGGATAGACCAGATAAAGGTAGTTGGCTTCCGTCGCATTGAAATTATCCGTCAGGAAGTTCTGTATCCAGTGTATGATGACTTTCAGTATCAGTGCGGCGAATGCCGTAAAGATACCTACAAGAAAACTGAGAATCAGTATGAACCGCTTTTCCTTGATATTCTTTTCGCGCCATATGATGAAGCGCTGCAACAAACTCCTCTTGTCCTCTGCCATTTTTCCTTTTATTCGCGAATAATCTTAATGACTCCGCCCTTGCCCAACTTGATGATACTGGACGGTTTCGGGCGTCCCGTTTCCTCCTGGCGGTATCCTACTATATAATCCACCGCAGACTTGATGTCTTCACTTATTTCACTGAAGTTACCGGGAGACGGTTGCCCGCTGACATTGGCAGAAGTAGAGACTATCGCCTTGCGGAACTGCTGACAAAGCCGTTTTGAAAATGCCTCACTGGTGACACGGATACCTACACTACCATCTTCGGCAAGCAAGTTAGGAGCCAGATTACGCGCTCCGGAATAAATTATGGTAAGGGGCTTGTCAGCCAGTTCTATCAAATCCCAGGCAACCTCCGGAACATCCTGCACATAGAAATCCACCTTTACCGGAGAATCTACCAATACCAGCATCGCCTTACTGTCAGAGCGTTGCTTGATTTCATATACACGGCGCACCGCTTCTTCATTGGTAGCGTCACAACCTATGCCCCAAATCGTATCTGTCGGATACAGAATTACCCCACCTTCGCTCATTACCTGGCAGGCTTTTTTAATGTCTTCTATCATTTCTTGATATATAAGTTCACGGATTAACACGCAAAAATAGTATTTTTGCAGCGATTATAAACAAAGTTTAAGAGAAAACAATGGAAGAAATTCAATTTAACCACACCCTGCCCATACAACTACGCTTCAATGACGTCGACAAATTCGGTCATGTAAACAACACTGTTTACTTCTCTTTCTATGATTTGGGAAAAACGGAATATTTCGCTTCTGTATGCCCGGATGTAGATTGGGAAAAGGATGGCATCGTTGTCGTCCATATTGAAGCAAATTTCCTTGCGCAGATTTATGGTTCGGACCATATTGCCGTGCAAACTGCCGTTACAGAAATAGGAACCAAGAGTTTCCATCTAGCACAGCGTGTCATCGATACGGAAACCCAAGAAGTAAAATGCGTTTGTGCTTCCGTCATGGTAGCCTTCGACCTCGCCAAACACGAATCCAAGCCATTGGAAGAAGAATGGATTGAAGCAATCTGCAAATATGAAGGAAAAGATTTGAAGAAAAAGAAATAAAATCCTATATTTGTCAATTAAGCTAACATTTGTATAAGTAACAATCAGTTACATTTAGTCAACTGCTATGATTCGATTGATATTATTGACCGATTTTACAGAGTCCTTTTCGTACAATCTGCTAAAGGGGGTATTGGCCTATTCCAAAAGCCATGAGCCATGGGTAGTATGCCGTATGCCACCCTCCTACAAAAACAGTCATGGTATAGAAGGAGTCTTGAAATGGGCAAAGACATGGCATGCAGATGCAATCATCGGCAGATTTGACAATGATGACAACGTGGAGCTATTCCGTGAAAACGGAATTATCGCATTGGCCCAGGATTATAAATCAAGGTTCAGCAATATTCCAAACATCACCGGCGATTACCGCAAGACCGGCAGAATGGCAGCAGAGTTTTTTCTGAGTAAAGGCTTTCAGAACTTCGCATTCTATGGTTATCGCGATACGGTATGGTCACAAGAACGTTGCGAGGGTTTCTATGAATGTATAGCAGCCCAAGGGTTTGGAAACAATTTCTATTCTTATCAGGACCAATCCCTTGATGACTTATGGTTTTATGAAGCACCGCCCCTGCTCAACTGGTTAAAGTCATTGCCACAACCTACGGCACTCATGGCTTGCGATGACAATCAAGGTAACCGCATTACGGAAATCTGTAAAGTCAACAACATCAGAGTGCCCGACAAGATAGCAATATTAGGAGTCGACAATGATGAGATTATATGCAATCTTTCAGACCCTCCCCTATCCAGTATCAGCCAAAACATTGTAAGAGGCGGATTTGAGGCAGCCGCCCTCATAGAACATCTATTGAATGATGAGGAGGCCACTTATCGGGACGTAGTGCTCCAACCAGTTAATATAATCAACCGGCTTTCGACCGACTTCTATTCTACCACCGATGCCCATATCCAAACCGCTCTGAAATATATCCATCAGAATATAGCAGCTGATATCACTGTATCGGATATAGTGAAACAAGTACCATTATCACGCCGTTTATTGGAGATTCGCTTCAAGCAAGTCACCCAGCAATCCATCCACAAATACATCTTCAACCTTAGGATGGAACGCTTTGCCCAATTGCTGTTGGCCAGTGATGCTCCGATTGCAGATGTGGCGGAACAAGTCGGAATAAACAATCTGAAGAACTTGTCCCGCCAATTCAAAGCTTTGAAGAAAGTCTCTCCCAATGAATATCGGAAAGAGTACCAGACAAAGAGTTACCAGCGCTGATTTAATCCGGTACAAACAACATGGTATCAGGTAACACGGTTTCCAGAACATTCCGTCCCGAATACCCGACTTCCAATTCCTGGCCCATGTAATCTTCGAAATACAGCAGATGCAACTCGTGGTACCCTGCTTCGAGAGCGACTTTCCCTTCGGCACGGCGTCCGCTGTGTCCACCGTCGTTATCAACAATCAATTTACCGTCTATGTATAGTTTAGAACCATCATCGGAAAAAGTATAGAAACGGTATACTCCCCTTTCTGGAATTTTCACCAACGTACGGAAATCATAAGCAAAATGATCAGGGACGGCTACTTCTTCAATCGAGAAGTTCTTCATCACCCCTTCCTTCACTTTATTGCAGGCGGCAATATCGGCAACACGTTTACATTTGCCTTCATAATAGGTATATGCCACGCCCTGCTTCTTGGGAGAAGTTCCCGTAGCCGGCAAATAAGCCATACTCTGCTCCTCATCCGAATTCAGACCTGAAGGGTAATAGTAGGCAGCCTCCCTTCCCGAATGAGTGGAAATCCATGTGTCAAATTTGAATTGGTCTTCGTACAGTTCAATGATACGGGCTCCTCTCGTCAACTCTCCATACGCATCCGCACCGGTCACCCGTCCGTATCCCAATGCAATACCTTTATCTATTCCTATAAAATCGTTATCATGGTCATGTCCTACAAATACTCCCATTACATCCCTCATGTCAAGGAAGGAAGCAAACATACCGGAATTGATATTAGCAGAGGCAACTCCACCTTCTTTGTCATTGCCATAAGTTTTCCCGTCACCTCTGATTTCGTTGTATTCAATCAGCGGAATATGGAAAAAGGCCAAAGCAGGAACGGGATTACCACCGTTCTTCTCTGCAAAGTGTTTACTTTGCTTTCTGTACCATTCTATTTGGTCGAAATGAATCCAGTCGTAAGCACCATAGATTTTATTAGGCTGATAGTCGTTGGAATCCATGCAATAGAGCAATGCCTCTACCTGGTCCTTCTTCTCCGGACTATAAATAGAAATCACACAATTACCACATCCCATAATATCTTCAGGGCCTTTTGCCCCCACATAGTAGGGAGACTTCAAGAGGAAATCATAGATTTCATTGCGCGTCAAGTATTCTGCATCATGGTTTCCCATCATCACCACAAAAGGCATCTTGGCTTCATTGAAAATATCCACTACACTTTTCCATCCATCCATAGCAGGGTCATCGGTCACCACATCCCCACTCAGTATAGCAATGTCCGGATGTTCGGCTGCCAGGACAGCACGGATAGTAGCTGCCGTTTCGGCACACTTTGCAGAACCCGGCATCCAGTGCAAATCTGTAAACTGTGCTACTACAAACCTGCCATCCTTAAAAAAGAATTGCTTCTGCGCAAAAGCCGTTACCGGCATACAGCCCAACAGTACAACTAAAAGAACAACTATTTTCTTCATAATTTCTTGAGATTAATATATTTCTATTTCATCTATTGCCAACTCACTCTGCAACCCTTCATGAAAATATCCTTTCGGGCACAAGCCACCACTCAATAATTCCAAGCGGACAAATGTAGCTTCCGTTTCGGCAAATGAAAGAGATGCCGGAAAACGGGTGCCTTCCGTCAAGCTAAAATCATAAGTCAGCCGTTTAGTGCCCACCGGAATAAAAGTCTGACCATCCATTGAAACAGAAACACTCATCGCCCTTGCCGGCCATATCTCATTTACCGGCCGCCATAAAGAAGAAAAGGCCACTTCCTTGACTTTTTGAGGTTTCTTCAGTTCCACTACAATCTGTACAGTATCCTGGTAGAAGCTAATCCAGCGACGCATGTCGCGGGCATAGCCACGTCGTCCATCAGTCAGCCCGAAGCCTTCATTCAGGTGTTCCCATCCTGCTTCAGGATTACAAGTATAGTCACATCCGGTTGCCTTGTTTACAGCAAAGCTCTTGCGGGTCACTTTCCCCAACGGCTTACCGTCTCTGTAAACTGCCGAATAAACAGTTGCATCCTCGTCCAACGGTATCGGAGTCTTATAAAGGGAAGATGAAGTGTTGACCGTTGAATCATTTACCGCATAGTAAATATCGGCATCCGGACAGAAGGTTTTCAAAGTCACCTCATAAGTTTGCTGCGACTTGTTCCATGCACCAATCTGATTGACTTCATAGAAGTTGCGGCAAGCATTCACTCCGCAATAATCCAATCGTTCAAACTCCTTATCCAGCCTACGGGCAAACGACTCGAAGTCCTTATGTTCCGGCAGTGTCCATTGCACCTCTGACATAGCCAGCAAACGGGGGAAAGCCATATATTCAAAATACTCGGGAGTCTGTATGTACTCTCCCCAGATATTGGCTTGTACACCTATTATATAAGCTTGTTCTTCCGGAGTCAGTTCAGCAGGAAGCGGGTTATAATTGTACACCGTATCCAACGGAAGAAAACCGCCGATAGCCAACGGGGCAAATTCCGGACTTTCCTGGTAGTAATCCAAATAACACTTTTTGCCGGGTGTCATAATGACTTTATGCCGTTGGTGAGCCGCTTCGATACCTCCTTTTTCGCCACGCCATGACATGACGGTAGCATTAGGAGCAAGCCCTCCTTCCAGAATCTCATCCCACCCGATGATGTCACGCCCTTTACTGTTCACAAATTGCTCAATCCGATGGATAAACCAACTTTGCAGAGCTTCTTCGTTGGGCAGACCTTCCCGCTTCATCAAATGCTGGCAATGGACACACTTCTTCCATGCTTTCTTGGGACACTCATCTCCACCAATGTGGATATAATGGCTGGGGAAGAGTTCCATAACTTCGGTCAGCACATTTTGTAAGAATTCAAATGTATGCTCTTTGGGACAATAGACCTCATCAAAAACATCAAAATAATCACACACCACATAAGTCTTTCCCAGTCCGCAAGAAAGTTCCGGATAGGAAGCCAGTGCTGCGGATGCATGTCCCGGCATTTCAATTTCGGGAATGACCGTAATGAAACGGTCGGATGCATACTTCACAATTTCCTTTATTTCTTCCTGCGTATAATAGCCTCTCTTTTCTTTTCCATCGTAACGCCGTGGAAAATAATAATCAGAGTGTCCTATCTGAGTCTGTTTACGATAAGAACCTATTTCAGTCAGTTTCGGGTATTTCTTTATTTCTATTCTCCATCCTTGGTCATCTGTCAGATGAAAATGGAATTTATTCAATTTATAGAATGCCATCAAATCAAGAAACTTCAGCACTTCCTCTTTGGGCAGAAAATTACGCCCTACATCCATCATAGCCCCACGATGAGGGAAACGGGGAGCATCCGTAATGCTGACAGCAGGAATCCTAATCTTTCCTTCGTATTTCCGGTCACCATCATAAATGGCTGCCGGCATGAGCTGCAGCAAAGACTGGACACCATAAAAAAATCCGGCGGCAGTTTCATTGGAAGATATATTTATCCTATCGGAAGAAACCTCCAATGTATAGGCCTCATCGGGCAAGGAATTATCTATAGATAAGCAAATATCGGCCTTTCCCGTTTCCGAAATATCCTTCAGCGTTACAGAAGTGTTTTTCAACGCATCCTCCAAATAATGAAAAACTTTCATCGCGGCTTCCCCGGAAGGGACAGCCACTGTTTTTTTCCCTTGCAAGACATACACTCCCTGCATTGGAGCAAGTTCATTCGGCATGGGTATAATACCATAGTTTGCCTCTACATCATCAGCCACTCTCCCACAAGAGAGAAAAATGAATGACATAGCCAGTAACCAATATCTTATCTTCATAGTATTTGGGATAATAAGTTGGGATATTCCTTGATTGTATTCAGTATCAGTTCACCGAACAAAGTATTTGTCCAGGCAAACCAGGAACGAGTAAAGTCCGCGGCATCCTCCGAATGGAAAGACTCATGCATAAAGCCCGTCCCTCCATCCGTATCACGAAGTTGCTTCAGACAAGCACGTATTTCTTCGGAATCATCCGTTGTAAAAGCCTTCATAATGATGCTCATCGGCCAGATATAATTCAATCCCACATGAGGGCCTCCTACCCCTTCACCGGCTTTTCCTTTAAAGAAATAAGGATTATTGCCGCTCCATATCATTTTACGGGTATTCTGATAAATCGCATCTTTAAAAGAACAATAACCCAGATAAGGCGCAGCCAGCAAACTGGGTACATTGGCATCGTCCATACAAAGCGCGTTACCAAAACCGTCGACCTCAAAAGCATAAATACGCCCACAAACCGGATGATTGAAAGTACCATACCTACGGATAGCTGCATCCACTTCATCTGCCAATGTTATACATTCTCCGGAGAAGTCCTTGTTTCCATAAACTTTATCCTCTATCTCAGCCAATTGGCGCAATGACACAACCGCAAACATATTAGCAGGAATCAGAAAACCGTATTGTGTAGCATCATCTGACGGACGGAAAGAAGAAACGATTAAGCCGACCGGCTTTACCGGTGCTCCCCATCCGTTGTTAATCTGCGAATCTGTAGGGCGGTCGCAATCGCGCGTAAAGCTATAAGGTCCTAAGCCTTGTTTCCTCTGTTGCTCTTTAAAGGTCTTGACCACCAGCAGCATAGCTTTATGCCAATTTTCATCGAACACAGACGTGTCTTCCGTGTATTGCCAATAATGATAAGCCAGACGAATGGGATAGCACAAAGAATCTATCTCCCATTTGCGTTCATGCAGTTCCTTAACCATATGTTGTGTATGGTCGGTTTCCCAATAGCTGCCCAACGGCCCGTCGTTGAAGGCATTGGCATACGGGTCTATCAAGATACATTCAGTCTGTCTGTTGACAAGTCCTGCCACCATCAACTGCAAGTCCTTATCTTTCTTCATCAACGGCAGATAGGGCCATACTTGCGCTGAAGAGTCGCGCAGCCACATGGCATCTATATCACCTGTAATGACGAAAGTATCTGGTCTGCCATTCTTCACTCTATATCTGACAGTAGTGTCAAGCGTATTGGGAAAACAGTTCTCGAACATCCAACGCAACTTCTCGTCCTTTATTTTAGGCTTTGCTTCTTCAATAGCAGCATCTACTGCCTTCGAAATGAAGCTCCTTTTGCTTGCAGAAGGACGCAACGAAACATATCTCTGGCTGAAAGTCCCGGATGAAGATAATACGGAAGCGGGCTGAAAGGTCATTGCAGCCAAGGCAAGCCCGCCAGTCTTCAGAAATTGGCGTCTTGACATATTGTTTTTCATGATTGATTTCTTCTTTAATAGGTATGCTTACCGGATGTCACATTTATCTTTTTCTCTTTTCCACCATAGAGTACACACAGTTCAAAATCGATATTGGAATCTACTGTAATACGAGGTTCATCACTTGCAGAACGGCGTGCTTCAGCTTTTAAGGAGATAAGCCCTTCGGGACCAAAAGGATAGCGTTCTATGCCGTTAATCTCCGTCAAATTCATATCCCAGATAATCTGCTTTTTGGCATAATCTCCCCGAATACCGATAATAAATTCTATCAATTCAGCAATAGGAGGAAGTCCTGCCCAACCCACAAAATTATCCCTTGCCATAAATCCCGGCTCAGCACTTTCCGGAGCATAATATTCCCAAAAAGTTCCAGTCTTCTTATAGACCTCAAACACCTGGGCATAATGATTCAAACAAATCTCCCGTGCCAGTTTACCATAACCTTTCTGCACAAGGCCCTGCATCACCATGTAATTAGTTCCCGGCCATACGCCACCCTGCCAATAACGGCCATTCTCCTTGTACTTGGGATTATCGGCAGACAAAGAAGGAATACGGTGTTTCCGGTTGAATGTGGCAGGATTATCCAATTCCTTCACCATGCGGTCCAACTGTACAGAATCCAATACATCAGTAAACAGAGCCCAATAGGCACCTATTCCCTTGGTTGTACAGAGCGTACCGTCAGCATACTGGTCATAAAGGAAACCGGTCTTTTCATCCCAAAGATTGTCATGGATATATTTTCCCAGCATTTTGGCTTCGTCTTCAAACTCTTCTATCTCTTGCCAACGTTCCAGATAAAAGCCCATCTCAAGTAGTAAATTGGCAGTAAATAATTGCTGTAGGTTTGTATCTAACCAAATCATATGCCCGTGACTGTAGATAGGGCTGTATTCCGACGGAACACGGGGCATATTATCCATGCCGGTCCCCCATCCGCTTGACCAGTAGGTTCCATTTCTCCAAGTATGGTTCAATTTCAACCACTTATAATAAGCACAAAGTACCGGAAATATCTTGTGCAGGCGTTCCGTATCACCAAACTGATGGAAATAGACCATCTCACACCAAGGCATCAAATTCGGTCCGGTACTCACCGGATCATAGCGTTCAAAGCAATCGGCACCATCCGCCTTTATTTCACGGCAAATGAAACCGTCGGGATGCTGCTTGGCGTAAAAGTTGTTCAGCGTATTCTGGAAAGGAAAGAAACGGGTACCATAGCGGGCAAACATCAGAATGAAAGAGGAATCCCACATAAAGATATTACCATTATAAGCTGTATCCAAATAGCTTGAGACAAAACCCGAGCCTGCTTGAGGAGCACGAATATTGCCGATAGCTATTTCCCATGCCTTCCAATACATTTCAAGTTCCTTGTCATGTCCACCCCAAATGGGATTGGGAAGAATCTGCCGAGCTTCTTCGAAGCTTTTCGGCACAATCGTCTCAGGTTTTGCCACACGATACTCATTTTCAGTGACCAGCGGTTCCTTTACATATGTATTTTTATAAGGCAAATGATACTTTTCATCATTGCCACAGCTCTGAGCTTTCAGCAAAGGGAGAGTGGAAAAAGAAAGCAAGCTTACCAATAAAATGTGTTTCAACATAGGAAATAGTTATTTTTTAAATTACAAATTGAGCAGTTTTTTTATCTTGTCAAAGATAGCAGTATTTTCAAAAATCCCTGTAAACTCCTCTGCACCGGGACCAAAAGCATACACTGGTACCATTACACCGCTATGACCACCGGTAGAGAACTTACATACGATTCTGCCTTCTGCCAAATCTCCATCAACCAACGTAAGTCCACCAGTCTCATGGTCTGCAGTAACTACTACCAATGTTTCTCCATCCTTGGCAGCCCATTCATAAATGGCACCGATAGTACGGTCAAAGTCATGTGTTTCCTGCATCAGCAAATCAATGTCATTGAAGTGTCCGTAGTCATCCAGCTGCGAACCTTCTATCATCATAAAGAAACCGTTTTTATTTTGGTCCAGCAATTCGATACCTTTCAATGAAGCACGTGCCAAAAGGTCGCCACGTTCAGCAGGAAGAGGAGTATCGACGGGATAAGGTACGGCAAATACCTTACCACTCTTTATGCCAGCCAATTCATCCCAACTGCGAGGAGTCTGAAATCCTTTATCGCGTAGTTCCTTAAACAAGTCACGTCCATCTTCACGGTTTTCGAAAAGCTTGGCACCTCCACCGAATACATAATCGGCACTGCAATTAACGTAATCTGCTACGATTTCAGCTTCCGCATCCCTATCCTTGTTATGGCAACAAAAATCAGCAGGAGTGGCATCCCACAGACGGCAAGTCACCGCTATACCGGTCGATTTACCTTTAGCAGCAGCCAGGTCTACCAATGATTTCAAAGGACGTCCTTCGGTATCTACACCCACAGAATGATAGTTTGTCTTCCGCCCCGTAGCTATGGCTGTTCCACCCGCTCCCGAGTCTGTAATCAGCTTGTTGGCACAATAGGTTTTAGACAAACCCACTACCTGGCAGTTATCCAAAAACAACTTGCCTCGATTGGCTGTCCAGGCAGAATATACGTGCATAAGACTCATGCCATCACCAATCATCAAGATGACATTCTTTATCTTCTTGCCCTGGGGAGGGGTAATCTTTGTCACCTCATAAGGTTGGTCCAAAACATAGGTCTGTTCTTTATCACGGCGGCTTTGTGCCGATAACTCTACCGGCAGTAGCAAGACTGCCAAGAGCATAACGATACATATTCTTAATATCTTAGTCATAATTATTGTTTTATTATTCAACCGTTACTAAAATAGGGGCATGGTCGGAGAGGAAAGCATTATTCTCTGTTTCAGCCAATACACCATACCTCAAAACTTTCAGTCCATTACGTACAAAAACGTAATCAATCAGCGGACGTTTATCGTAAGGAATCTTTCCGAAATCATGGAAACTCCATGCCGGACCATAAACAATTGCCGATGCCTGGCGTGCATCTGTCAAGTGTTCCGGATTGGAAGGGTCAGTCACGTGTTTGATGACATCCGATTCCGGACTAGCATTAAAGTCGCCCGTTACTACTACGGGTAAGTTACCACTCAACTCATTTACTTTATCCAGCATAAGGCTTATACCTTCACGACGTGCAGCAACACCTACATGATCCAAGTGGGTATTCAATGCGAAGAACTCCTTGCCACTTACTTTATCTTGCAGTTTTGCCCATGAAGCGATACGCTCACAAGCTCCATCCCAGCCCTTGGAACCGGCAACTTCAGGAGTCTCGCTCAACCAGAAATAGCCAGAATCCAGCAAGTTGAAACGATCTTTCTTATACCAGAGTGCACTATATTCACCCTTTTCCTTTCCATCTTCACGACCTACACCGATGACTCCGTATTCCGGCAATCGTTGTTTAAGGTCTTCCAACTGATTATGAAGTACTTCTTGCGTACCCAATATATCCACATCATAAAAACGGATGGCATTTGCCGCGCGGTCTTTACGGTATTGCCAGTTGTCCAAGCTATCTTCCAGATTGTCATAGCGAATATTGAAACTCATGACATTAACGGGCTCTGGTGCAGGTGCCTGCTGCTTCACCTGTCCGCATGATGCAGCGAACAAAGGTAAAAATAACAAAAATAACTTTCTCATAGCATATATATTAAACTATTATTTCACAAATAAAGCCGATGCAGGAATGGGTGCCAACTTCTCGGCAGAAGGCAGTTTCCAAGCCCAGCTCAAATACTCACCTTCATAATCTTCAAAGTAATAGAGCTTGTAAGGATGAAAACCTTTCTTCAGCGCGACCATTCCGGTAGCAGGAATTGCAGCATGGGAAGCATCATTATTGACTACCTGCTCATCGTGAATGTACAAGACACTGCCATCGTCCGAACGGGTCTGGAAAGTATAGACTCCATCTTCGGGAACATTTATCAATCCAGAAAAGATATAACCGAAATGATCCTCCTGCTTAGCACCCTTAATAGAAGGTTCGGGCATGACACCAGACTCCAGCAACGGTGACTTTTCTACATCAGCCACTTTCTGGTAAGTGCCTTCAAAGTACTTATAAGATGTACCATTCTGAGTAGGATTTACAGAAAGAGCAGCCTTCAATTCAGCTTTCGTTGCCGATATGGATAATGTTCTGCTTGAGCGGAGACCTTCCTTGAATCCTTTGGCTTTTATTAAAGTGGTCTTGTCCAGTTCAAAAGGCTGCTCGTACAATGCCGACTGCTCTGTGGGCTCGCTGCCATCCAATGTATATCTGATTTCGGCATCCTTGGTTGTTGTGGCCAATGCAACCGTTACCTTATCCATAAACAAGTTCAAATCCTTATCCACATAGGGAATGGAAACGACTTCATCTTTAGTATAGGAATAAGGGGATGCTTCAGAGGAAACACCTCTCTCCATATTCGGCTTGTCGGACAAAGTAAAACGAAGTTCTCCACCTTCCATCAACTGTGCATAAGTAATAAAATTTACATCTATCGGTTGTCCGTTCAATTCTACTTTTGTGATATAGACATTCTTCTTCGGATTGTTGGCAAGGATGGTCAAAGTCTTTCTATTTGCCAGGTTGACAACCGCTTTCTCAAATAGAGGAGTAGTCAGTGCAAATTCATTGCTTCCCGGACAAACTGAATAAATACCCAAGCAGGATAATATATACCAACCGGACATCTGTCCACAATCTTCATTACCAATGATTCCTTCAGGCGTAGGAGCGTACATTTCATGGAGCAGACGGCGTGTCATTTCCTGCGTCTTCCAAGGCTGTCCGACGTAATCGTACAGATAGGCGATATGATGGCTCGGCTCATTGCCATGAACATATTGACCTATCAGTCCGGTAATATCCACTAAATCGCCATGTACATCCGACTCTACTGTAAAGATAGAATCGAGTGCGGTAATAAACTCTTTCTTACCACCAAACAGTTGTGCCATACCGCTTACATCGTGAGGTACAAAGAAACGATACTGCCAGGCTGTGGCTTCCGTATAGGCACGACCTATCTCAATAGGATTGAAGGGAGTTTCCCAGTTCCCATCCATCCGCTTGGGGCGGAAGAATTTTGTATTACCATCAAAAACATTGATATAGTTCTGGGAACGTTGAATATACTTTTGATAAATATCATCCTTACCCATTTCCTGAGCCATACGTGCAATACACCAGTCATCATAGGCAAACTCCAGCAAACAAGAGATGGACTCTTTCTTTATATTAGAAGGAATAAAGCCATTCTGAATATAGTAATCAGCTCCCTTTTTGTTCTTTTCAGAAGAAACTACCATAGCTTCCAACGCCTTTTCCGCGTCAAATCCTCTAATACCCTTCATATAAGCATCTGCTATAACGGACACTGCATGATAACCAATCATAGTTCCCGTCTCTCCGGCAGAAAGCGACCAGATAGGAAGTTCACCCGAAGATTCGTAAATGTCCAGAAAGGAATTTATCATATTATTGACCAAAGTTGTATCAATCAAAGTCATCAACGGATTCCATGCACGGAAAGTATCCCAAAGCGAAAATGTAGAATATTGCACTTTGCCTTTTGGCAATTGCCCAATTTCCATATTATGACGGCGGTACTCACCATTGATATCACTCACGACATTGGGTACAACCATAGAATGATACATGGCTGTATAGAAATTCTTCAAGTCGTCCGTATTGCCGCCTTTTACCGTAATAGCAGAGAGAGCTTGTTCCCAAGCGGAACGGGCAGCACTACGCACGGCATCAAAATCGAAACCTATCACCTCGGTTTCCAAATTCTCACGTGCATTCTTTTCACTGACAATGGATAATCCAACTTTGGCTATAACCGGCTCTCCATTACTATTATCGAAGGACAAGCAAGCCTGCAAATCGGTACCGTTCAACTTAACTCCTGCAGAAACCATCTTTTTATTCTGTATAAAGTCTATGGCCTGAAAAGGTTTCGAGAACTGGGCTACAAAATAAACGTACTGATTGTCCGTCCATCCCCTGGTTCTGCGCATACCTGTTATTTCGTTGGCGGCAGTCTGTTCAAGTTCAGCCTCATAAATATATTCGTTATCAAGCAAATGAGTCAAATCTATAATAATAGATGCTTCTTTGCCGGAAGGAAACGTATAGCGGTGCATACCGGCGTGTGCCGTTACCGTCAATTCAGCTTTTATTCCTTCTTCTTTCAGAACAACCGAATAATATCCGGCAGAAGCATCTTCGTCTTTATGGGAAAAAGCCGCTGGCTGGTAAATGCTTTCCGTAGTCAAATCCGGTTTCAGCGTAGTAGGACGAAACAGTATATCCCCAAGATCAATGCATCCGGTCCCACTTAAATGTGTGTGTGAAAAACCTTTTAGAGTCGTATCATTATAATGATACCCCGAACAAGCATCCCAGTTTCCGGCACGCGTGTCAGGACTTAACTGTACCGCCCCGAACGGAACGGTTGCCCCCGGATAAGTATGCCCATGAAAGCCGGTACCTATAAAAGGGTCTACATAGTCTACGGGAGATAGTTCACCGGATGTACAAGAGCAGCAAGCCCAAAAGGCAGTAGTTGCACATATAAGAGTTTTTAATTTCATCAGACTGTATATTTGAAGAGCGCTGCAGACTGTCGGGAATGCCGTCTCTCCGTATATTAAAATGATTTTATGAATAGCCTTTGCAAATGAAAGAAAAAGAAGAAATATCTGCAAGGATCAATACCCGAAAATACCAACCCCTGCAGATTAGACCAATGGCAATGAGGTCTTTTTTTATATTTTATCTCTTTCAGAGAAAATATCAATCATAATGAGGATTCTGTTTTAACTTACCATCAGATTTGGTAATCTGAACCGAAGGATAAGGGAATACGATCATGTAATCCTGATAAGCAATCTTATCCGTATAATCCTCATACTCACCTACAACGAATGTGGAAGCAGGGTCCTGGCGGTTGGCATAATGACGTACGCGCGGACGGGCATTCAATTCGGCAGCAGCCAAAGCCTTTATTTCAGTATTGCCTGAGCGATACCAGCGTTTCAAATCATATAAATGGTCTGTAAACTCAAATGCCAATTCACAACGGCGTTCATGATATAGGTCAGCCATAGTAGCAGTGCCCGTCAATAATGCAACATTGGCACGTTTACGAATGCGATTCAAATCAGCCGTAGCCAAGTCCGCTTTATTAGTCATCAAATAAGCTTCCGCACGGAAAAGTAACATTTCTGCAAAACGGATAACCGGGAAATTAATACGTACCGTCGGCCAGTCTCCGTTTGTATTGATATACCCCTTATTGGCTGCATCTTCATACTTAAAGGGATCCATGTATTTATTAATCATAAAACCGGATTCAATATCCGAGCTTGAATAAAAAGCACAGGATTCACCCAAGAATTGAAATTCCTGACCATACTCTAAAACCGTACGAACCAAACGGTCATTACCAGCTCCGTCTTTCAACATCTCTTCGTAAATATCATAAGACGGCTTGTTCTGTCCCCAGCCATTATATTGTCCCCAGCCTTTGTTCTCAAGGACAACTCCCGGAAACTCCGAACCGCCACCTTGAGAGCCACCATTTCCAGGAATAGTCCAAATATACTCTTTATTCCACCATTTAGAGAAATCAGAAGAGAACAACTCTTCATAAGTACCGGCTAAATCACGTCCGTAAGCAGTTTCCAGTTCATTGACCATACTGATTACATTTCCCCATTGTGTAGCATCCCAAGTTGCCCAATAAGCATAAACTTTAGCTTTAAAAGCTACTGCAGCCGCATCGTGCGCGCGTCCTCTATCATTATCTCCATACTCTTCAAAACGGGGCAAATACTCTATTGCCTTGTCCATATCCGAGATAATCAATTTATAATTATCGATGACCGAAGCTTGCTGAGGAGGAATAGAATTGTCATAGCCACCTTCAAAATCTTCATAACGGACAAAAGGTACCCCTTGTGTATCAAGACCGTAACGATAAGCAATCAAGAAATGAGCCCATCCACGAGTGAAGTAAGCTTCACCGAGACTTCTCTTTTCAATATCACTCAAAGTGGTGCTTTTCCCTTTCTTAAGCAACTCTTGTATTACCCAGTTGGAACGTGCCATCACTTTGTACATAGTATCAAAAATAGTACGCAAAGGGGATTCGTCTCCTGTATATTTCAATGTAGCAAGTGTTGGAAAATCACGGGTCTTTCCCCACACAACGTCGCACGCGGCACCTTGTTCCCAAAACAGTTCGCGTCCATATACAGCTTCCTGATGAAATCTTTCATACAATGCATCTACAGCATCAATAGCCTGCAGGTCATTGGTAAAATAAGTCGTTGTAGTAGCATCTCCCTCTGGTTGCACATCAAGGAAGTCACTGCAAGAACTCATAAGCAATGTGGCAGACATCGCAAAAAATAATATATTTTTTTTCATAATCATTCTTCTCTATTAATTATTAGTAAGTCAATTTTACACCAACAGATAATACGCGAGATACCGGATATTTCAAAGCATCCCAGCCACCACATTCAGGATCCATACCAGAATATCCAGTGATAGTAGCAAGATTTTCACCACTGAAGTACACAGACAAACGGCTGTTACGGTCATTCAAATGAGACCACTTGCGGAATACATCGCTTAAATCATAAGAAAGGGTTACATTCTTCAAACGCAGATAAGAAGCATTCTCCAAATACCAATCAGATGCAGTCGTAAAGTTTCCATTCGGGTCATTCTTTGACAAACGAGGAATATCAGAACCGGTATTTGTAGGACTCCAAGCATTCAATATCCCGCTGGAACGGTTAAAGTTTCCTTCTACATCACTCAACAGCATGTACTTTCCTACATATAAAGCTTTTGCTCCACCTACTCCCTGGAACATGGCACTGAAAGAAAGTTTTTTCCACGTCATTCCCAATGTAAAGGCAAAAGTCGTCTTCGGAGTCGCACTACCCATATACTGACGGTCTGCATCCGTAATTTTACCATCGCCATTATGATCCACAAACTTCAAGTCACCAGCCTTGGCATTCGGCTGAATACCTACCCACTCTTTTTCACCATTATCATTGGTCACATATGTTCCATGTTTAGCATTCCACTCGGCAACTTCTGCATCACTTTGGAACAAACCATCTGTCTTAATCAAGTAGAAGGAATTCAGAGGTTCCCCTTCCGTACTCTGCATCATATAAGGGATGCTACGGAACCTTTTATCATTAGGCCACAAACCCGGATTGCCATCCGCATCCTTCACACCTATATCTGATACCCAGTTCTTTAAATACGAGAAGTTACCCGATACGAAATAAGAAAGGTTTTTGTTAATCTTATCGCTCCAATTAGCTTGAATCTCAAAGCCACGGTTACGCACTTCACCTTGATTGATTAACATGGCATCGAGTCCCATAGTAGAAGGCCACCCCATTGATTGTGTCTGAATCAAATTGAAAGTACGTTTATCAAAATAGTCTAATGATACCGACAAACGGTTTTTAAACATCTCAACATCCAAGCCCAAGTCAGTCTGTTCTGAAGTTTCCCAGGTCAAATCAGGATTTAACGCAGAGCCGTTGTAAATCAAAGTATTCCAGATATTATTTGCCTCAGGACCATATTGTGCTTGTTCTGTCCACGAGCTTTTCTTCAACAAAGCAGACTTATAATTAAGCCCTATAGAGCTCAAATTACCTACACGCCCCCAAGAAGCACGCAATTTCAGCAAACTGATAAAATCACTCTTCTTAAAGAATTTTTCATTAGATATTTTCCATCCAAGGGTCACTGCAGGGAAATCACCATAGTTATTTTCCTTAGGCAAACGTCCAGCATAATCACGACGCCAAGATGCAGTAGCAAAATAACGGTCATTATAAGAATAAGCCAAACGGGCAATCAACGACACATTGGCATCAGGTCCAGTCAAATAGTCAGATGCTGTCACTGATCCTGCATACGCCATGTATTGTAAAAATTCCGATTCATCCGCAAAATCCTTACCCGTCACTTCCAGTCCACGCGTTTCAGAATGATCTGCCGTAGTCGAGAACAAGGCACCAACCGTATGTTCACCGAATGTCTTATCATAAGTCAGGGTATTTTCCGTCTTCCAAGCATCTCTACGGTAAGTAGTTTCTTGAAGATTATTCGACAAAGCCGGTTTACCTACTTCATCACGAATAGGATTGAACTTCTTGTAATGATTAGTCTTCATATTATAAGTAAAACGACTCGTAAACTTCAATCCAGGAAGTACATTAGCTATCTCCAAGCTGGTAGTGCTCCATATGTCACTTATCTTGTCATACAAATTCTCTGCTTCCAATAGACGTACCGGATTTACAGCATCCCCGTGGATATCAGAGAAATTCGAACCATATTTTTCAATATAGGCAGGATCTTCCGTAGTCACACCACCATAACTTCCGTCCAACGGATTATAGACAGTGGCACTTGCCGGCATGTAGATAGCCGAAAGGATAGGTCCTGTATAAGCATCGTTATCCGTAGCTTTGGAACGTTGGGTAGTGTTCTGCCATACAAAATCCTCACTGACGCTCACCCACTTGTTCAGCTGCATTTTACCATTATAACGTAATGTAAGATTCTTCTTGAAAGTATTAATCAAAACACCTTCATCATTATCGTAAGCAAAAGATATACGATTTGAAAAATTATCAGAACCTACATTCAACGCTACGTTATGACGTTGGTAGAAGGCAGTGCGGAAAATCTCATCCATCCAATCAGTACGAGTCGTACCTATCCATGGATTTTTGGTAACATCCCAACCGACTGGAAGCGAAAGTCCTGCATTTTGATGAGATATCTTACGCATCTCAATCTGCTGCTCCGCATTCAGTGGTTCTATCAAATTGGTAGCCTGACGAATACCAAAAGTGCCGTCATAAGTCAACGAAGGAGCACCTTGTTTCGCTTTTTTGGTAGTTACCAACACAACACCACCTGCACCAGACTGTGCGCCATAGATAGCAGCAGAAGCAGCATCCTTCAAAACAACGATACTTTCAATATCATTCATGGATGAGATAGGTGCACCGGGAACACCGTCCACAACCCAAAGTACATTGTCTCCATCTTGTGAGCCTTGACCACGAATCACAATGTTAGGAGAAGAAGTTGGGTCGCCACCATCGGCCGTAATGGTAACACCTGCCAGCTGTCCCTGCAGCATGCCTTCGGTAGAAGTTACCGGGCGAGCAGCCAATTCTTCAGTATTACTTACTACACCCACTGAAGCAGACAAGTCCTGCTTACGTGTATTCGCACCATACCCTAATACAACAACCTCATCCAGAAGTTCTGTATCCTCTTTAAGCACAATTACCATTTGTTTTTCTGCCACTGGTACTTCCTGAGTCACATAGCCGACAAAACTGATTACCAATACGCCGTTTTTATCGGCCGAAACATTAAAGTTTCCGTCAACGTCCGTAATCACTCCATTAGTCGTCCCCTTTACTAACACATTGGCACCAATCACAGGTTCGCCAGTCTGATCCTTTACTGTTCCTTTCACAGAAATCTGCTGTGCATAAGCACCTGCCGACAAGAACAGTCCCAACAATAGGGTCAGAATCGTTCGATAGATTCTAAGATTTACTTGTTTCATGCATTCAAAATTTAAAGTTTATAATATAGAAAATTATAATTCCGCCACAAAGGTCAGAAAGCAGAATTACATAGTTATTACAAAAGGAACAATTCTCTAACAGTCCTTATTTATGCGTAAAATAATATAACTGCAAAATATTTATTATTTTCAATCAAACCGTATAGGGATTATTACTCAAGAAGAGCGGCAGCACCCAATAAACTGGAATCCTTTTGATGCGAAGCCACCACACTCACATTATCCGATATAATCTTGTAGGGAAAACTTTGCATTGTTTGTTCCATAGCATTTTTAAAGAAAGGAAAAGCCGATACAATACCGCCTCCTAAAACAATAGCCTGGGGAGCATAGGCAAAAAGAATTGCCTTTATAAGATTACCCAAATGCCTCCCAAACTCTTTCCAAATCTCCAATGCAGCTTGTTCTCCTTGCTGGGCTTTTTCAGCTACTACCGCACCGGTAGTGCCATAACGTTTAAACAAGAAACTACTGCAATAGTGTTCAAAATCAGAGTCCAAATAAGGAAATGAGCCTATCTCACCGGCTCCCATATATTGCCCACCATACAAACGACGGCCAATGACAACGCCAGCTCCAATTCCGGTCCCAATAGTAACGCCTACCATGTTGGTATAAGATTTTCCTTCGCCGTATAGGCTCTCCCCCAAAGTGAAACAGTTGGAATCATTATTAATGGCAACTGCCACCTTGAATTCGTTCTCCAAAATCTCCTTCAAGTGTATTTCTTTCCAAGAAGATATATTTGCTACATTATATACAATTCCTTTCTCCGGATCAACAATTGAAGGGACACCGATACCGATACCATCTACCTGCTCATTCATCATATTCCGAATAAGCTGGGAAAGCTGGTTTAGCACAGTAGAAGCATCTTGCTGAGCTAAACATGGAACCGACACTTTATTCAAGCAGTTCCCTTTTTCCACTTGGGCTATTCGAATATTGGTTCCTCCTAAATCTATTGACAGTTTCATAGTATATAACATTAAGGTGTTCAACATGTGCAAAATTAAGAAAATGCTTTTTTTTCAGTATTCCCAATTGCGCATATAAATCTTCATTTTGCGCAAACATTACTGTCAATCAAATATTCCACCAAATCTTTTCCTCCAGGTTCACTGACAAAATCGATAAAAACAATACCGCAATTCCGGCTATTCTTTTGTTTTAAATAGTCAGCAATAGGCTTGTTCACCTTATCAGCAAAGACTTTAGGGGTTCCCAAGGGCAGCCCCGTCGCACTTACAAAAGTAATTCCCCACCGACGTGAGGAAACCGGCTCAGCAGACATCCCTTCAATATTACGGACACAAACCCCTACCTTCTTCCCGGCCTCCTCACCCGATTCATATTGATATTCATCTTCGAGCAAAGCCACTCCTTCCTTACCATCTTTATTGCGAAGAGTGAGCAGGCAAGTACTGTCATCCTCCCAACCTACACATGCTGCTCCAGGATAATTATCCATAGCATGATCCCTATGCAGGAAAAGAATCTTTCCACGGCAATCTTTCAGCGTCAGTTCAGGGCGAAAGTCCATCACGAAATAACTTTGATACTCAGGGCTGCTTAAAGAAACGGACAGCAGAGAAGCATAATCCCGCAATTCTCCCCCTTCCTTTTTCAAGGAAACAATCAAAGTCTCAGAAGGATATGTTTGCAGAAAGTGTATAAAAGCAGGTAAAACATCATCTTCCCAATATATATCCTGAAAGGCATGACTGTGAAACACCCCCAGTTTATTACCCTTCTTTTCCAAACGGATATCGAAAGCACGGATGCCTTGCCGTAATTGAGCGGGAATATCTGTTGCTTGTGTTTTCAACATATGCCCTCCTTTGATACTACCGCTATCGTGTGAACCAGGAATAGAAATCTTACATATAGGAAGCGTATCATGGAGAATCCTCATCCACTCAGGCCGCAGTGCAACCTCATCCCGCGCCTCCGCACAAGTATCCTGCAATCTGGAAGCTGTAGCACAAACCGGAGCATTCAATAGAAATATGGTCAAAGCTAATACAACAACTGTTCTTAATCTGTTTCTCTTCATAGTATATTGCTTTTAAGTTTACTGCATGCAAATGTAGAGGGTTCATTCTTTTCCCTCATCCTAAATTGCGTATTTAGTTCTTCATTTTGCGCAAACATCGAAAGCAACATATAGTAACATCTGAGCCAAACGTAATGTACCTTTTCATTACATAAATGTACCTAACGAAAAATGCCATACATTCTCCGTACTGCGTATCTCATCCCAGACGAAGCCCTCCCAAGAAAAGGATTTCAACTCCTCAGGACACTCCAGACGGTTCTTGACAATAAAACGCGTCATCTCTCCGCGACACATCTTGGCATAGATAACGACAGTCTTCGGCTGTCCGGCCTTCCAAACTTGAAACTCGGGCGTAATAACACGCACCTCTTGCTCCACCCGCTTCCAGTCGAACAAATCTTTCATTTCAGCACTTGCCAAATTAATGAGAACACCGCCACAGTTTTTAATTTCCTCTATGAAGTAATCCGTCAACAAAGGCTTCCAATAATCAAACATGGATATTCCACCTTTTTCGGGCAAACGGACATCTCCTTCCAAACGATAGGGTTTGATACCGTCCAGCGGGCGAAGCAACCCATAAAGAAAAGAAGTGATACGCAGATGTTCTTGCGCATAACGAAAATCCTCCGCTGAAAAATCTTTCGGAAGAATGCGTTTAAAAACAGCTCCCGTGTAGGCGCAAACGGCTGGCATCGAACGATTCTCCTCCGAACAGAAATCATGAAAACGCAAACGGTTCTCGGCAGCAATTTTGGTATTCACCCGAAGAAGCCTTTCCAATTCGGATACTGAATACTGCGACATTTCCAACGCATTCCGCACAGCCTCCGTTTCGAATTTCGGGACTGTGACTTCGGGCACGACAACAGAGCAGCGCGCTGCCATGGTCTTTGCACAAGAGATAAAAACAAGCATAGCGATATTTTTTAATGGATACAAAAATAAAGTTTTTTAGTGGAGAATACATATACTTATAAAGTTTTTCCGCAGAATTCACCTCCGTTTCAAGAGTTTTTCATACCTTTACACCTTGTTGGAGAAAAGTGCACGTATTGCCCCCCTCTACTCCCCCAACATCTTGAGATAGAAAAAGAAAAAATAATATATAAAATGACTCACAAATGGAATTATCAACCCATTACACCCGAACAGGCAGAAGCAAGCCAACAACTGGCCCAAGAATTGGGAATTAGCCCAATATTGGGAAAATTGCTGGTGGAGCGGGGAATAACAACGGCAGCGGATGCCCGGAAGTTTTTCCGCCCCCAACTACCGGACTTATACGACCCATTCCTGATGAAGGATATGGATATAGCCGTAGAGCGCCTGAACAAGGCAATGGGAAAGAAAGAGCGCATTCTTGTTTATGGAGATTATGACGTAGACGGTACCACGGCTGTGGCATTGGTCTACAAGTTTATTCAACAGTTCTATTCGAACATCGACTACTATATCCCCGACCGTTACAATGAGGGGTATGGAGTTTCAATCCAAGGAGTAGACTATGCCGCAGAGAGTGGTGTAGGTTTGATTATTGTATTGGACTGCGGTATCAAAGCCGTCGAAGAAATCACATACGCCAAGGAGAAAGGCATTGATTTCATCATCTGCGACCATCATGTCCCCGATGATGTACTGCCCCCTGCTGTAGCCATTCTGAATGCCAAACGGGAAGACAACACCTATCCTTATGAACATCTGTCCGGATGCGGTGTAGGCTTTAAGTTCATGCAGGCATTTGCCCTCAACAACGGTATCGAGTTCCATCACCTTATCCCTTTACTGGACCTCTGCGCCGTCAGTATCGCATCGGATATTGTCCCCATTATGGGTGAAAACCGCATTCTCGCCTACCACGGTTTGAAGCAGTTGAACAGTAATCCCAGCGTAGGCCTGAAAGCAATCATTGATGTCTGCGGACTGACGGACAAGGACATCACCGTCAGTGACATTGTATTCAAAATAGGTCCCCGCATCAACGCCTCCGGACGTATCCAGAACGGGAAAGAAGCTGTTGACTTGCTTACTGAAAAAGATTTCTCTCTTGCCCTGGAGAAAGCCGGACAAATCAACCAATACAACGAGACACGCAAGGACTTGGACAAGACCATGACCGAGGAGGCCAACAAGATTGTAGCTGACCTGGACGGACTTGCCGACCGACGTTCCATCGTATTGTACAATGAAGACTGGCATAAAGGCGTCATCGGCATCGTAGCCTCCCGGCTGACGGAAATCTATTACCGGCCGGCAGTAGTACTGACACGTACGGATGACATGGCAACCGGTTCTGCCCGTTCCGTCTCCGGATTCGATGTCTACAAAGCCATTGAATACTGCCGCGACCTTCTGGAAAACTTCGGAGGTCATACCTACGCCGCCGGTCTTTCCATGAAGGTGGAAAATGTACCGGCCTTTATCGAACGCTTCGAAGAGTTCGTATCACAAAATATCCTGCCGGAACAGACATGCGCCGTCATCGACATCAATGCCGAGATTGATTTCAGAGACATCACTCCGAAATTCTTCAGCGACTTGAAGAAATTCAATCCATTCGGACCGGACAATGCCAAACCCATTTTCTGTACGCACAATGTCTATGATTATGGTACCAGCAAAGTCGTAGGCCGCGACCAGGAACATATCAAGCTAGAACTGGTGGATAATAAATCGAACAATGTAATGAACGGCATCGCTTTCGGGCAAAGTTCCCACGTACGCTTCATCAAGACCAAACGTTCCTTCGACATCTGCTATTCCATTGAAGAGAATACCCATAAGAGGGGTGAAGTGCAGTTGCAGATTGAAGACATAAAGCCGAACTGAAAGCCTCTCCCCTAACCCCTCCCCCACAGGGAGGGGAATAAGAATAGTCTCCTTATATTAAGGAAATGATGAAAATTGGTTGATGCTATAAGATTAGTAATCACTACTATTAGCATAGAGAAGGAAAGAATATCAATTCAACGATAAGAAGTAGCAAGAAAGTTCAATAAGACCATGAGCAGCAGTAGTAACTTCAAAACTCCCCTCCCTATGGGGGAGGGATTGGGGGTGAGGCTTCTGAAGCAATACTGGGGATACGATACCTTCCGGGGAATCCAGGAAGATATCATCAACAGCATTACCGAGGGACGGGACACTTTGGGACTAATGCCCACGGGAGGAGGAAAATCCATCACTTTCCAAGTTCCGGCACTTGCTAAAGAAGGACTTTGCCTGGTCATCACTCCGTTGATTGCCCTCATGAAAGACCAGGTACAAAACCTGAAAAAGCGGGGAATCAAGGCGCTTGCCATCTACTCAGGCATGAGCAGGCAGGAAATCATCGTCACACTGGAGAACTGTATATTCGGCAATTTCAAGTTCCTCTATATCTCCCCCGAAAGGCTCGATACTGAAATCTTCCGCACCAAACTGCAGAAGATGAAAATCAGTATGATTACGGTAGACGAAAGCCACTGCATATCGCAATGGGGCTACGACTTCCGTCCTGCCTATCTGAAGATAGCCGAGATACGCACACTGCTACCCGGTGTACCCGTGCTGGCACTGACAGCCACTGCCACTCCGGAAGTAGTGAAAGATATCCAGGCCCGTCTGCATTTCCGTGAGGAAAATGTGTTCTGCATGAGTTTCGAGCGCAAAAATCTCGCCTATATCGTCCGTAAAACGGAAAACAAGACGGGAGAGCTGTTGCACATCCTGCGCCGTATGCCCGGAAGCGCCATCATCTATGTGCGCAACCGTCGCCGTACCAAGGAAATTACCGAACTGCTGCACAACGAAGACATCACCGCCGATTTCTACCATGCCGGACTGGATGACGCCACCAAAGACATCCGCCAACAACGCTGGCAAACAGGAGAAAGCCGTGTCATGGTCGCCACCAATGCATTCGGTATGGGTATCGACAAACCGGATGTACGGATTGTCATCCACATGGATCTGCCCGATTCCATAGAAGCCTACTTCCAGGAAGCAGGACGTGCCGGAAGGGACGGACAAAAAGCCTACGCGGTCGTCCTTTACGCCAAGTCGGATAAGGCAACACTGCACAAACGCATTCCCGACACCTTTCCTGAAAAAGAATATATAAAGGAAGTATATGAGCATCTTCAATACTATTACCAGATGGCAATGGGAGATGGACAAGGCTGTGTACGCGAGTTCAATATAGAAGACTTTTGCCGAAAGTTCAAGTACTTCCCCGTTCCCGTGGACAGTGCCTTGAAGATTCTGACACAAGCGGGATACTTGGAATATACAGACGAACAAGACAATGCATCCCGGCTACTGTTCACTATCCGTCGAGACGAACTTTATAAACTGAGAGAGCTCGGCGAAGATATGGACAAACTCATCCAAACCATTCTCCGCTCCTATACCGGGGTCTTCACAGACCATGCTTTCATCAATGAAGATTCACTGGCCATACGCACTGGACTCACACGCCGGCAAGTGTATGAACAGCTCATCCACCTAGCCAAGCTACGTATCGTCAGTTACATCCCCCGCAAAAAGACACCATATATAATATACACGCGAGAGAGGGTTGAAATGCGCCACCTGCAAATCTCTCCCGCCGTGTACGAGGAACGCAAAGAGCGGTATGAGAAACGCATAAGTGCCATGCTGGATTACGTGAGCAGCGATACCGTGTGCCGTAGTCGAATGCTGCTACACTACTTCGGAGAGAAGAACGAGCATAACTGCGGGCAGTGCGACACTTGCATCAATTTGAAGAACAAGAAACCTTCCGGCCACCTTTCGGAAAAGGAACTTTCTGAAAAGATTCTTCAAGCCCTATCTGATAAACGACAAACTCCAGCCACTTTGGCAGAACAGATAGCAGACGATAAAAACATGCTCATCGATGTGTTACATGGATTGTTGGACGAAGGCAAGGTAATTGCTGTCAACGGAATGCTTCAAATCAAAAAATAATTCATTACTTTTGCCGTTGGAAAAGAATGTCCTGCCGCTGAGAGGAACATCTCCTATCAGCCATGCCCCTCCTTTTCCTTTTTAATTTTTAATTCTTTAATTTTAATCACCTATGGGATTCTTTAAATCTTTTTTCTCCGGCAAGTCAGACAGTCCGGCAAATGAGAAACAAAAAAACGAACAGAAGAATTTTGAGATATTCAAGTATGACGGTATGCGCGCACAACGCATGGGCCGTACAGACTACGCCATCAAATGCTTCACTGAAGCCCTTGCCATTCAGGAAGACTTCGAGACCATGGGATATCTCGCCCAAGTCTACACCCAGACCAGCGAACTGGACGAGGCGCACAAACTACTGGAACGCATGACCGAAATAGAGCCGGAACATATCTCCACCTACCTCAGTCTTGCCAACGTATGCTACATGCAGGAAGACTATCCCGCCATGGCAGGAGCGGCAAAGAAGGCTATCGAAATAGAAGAGGGCAACGCCATGGCACATTACCTGCTCGGCAAAGCAGACAATGGGCAAGGGGACGGCATCATGTGCATCGCCCATCTTACGAAAGCCATCGTACTGAAAGATGATTTCATCGAAGCACGTCTGCTCCGTGCCGAAGCCCTGGTCCAAATGCAGCAATACAAGGAAGCGATGGAAGACATAGACACCATTCTGGCACAAGACCCGGAAGACGAAAGTGCCATCTTGCTCCGCGGAAAGATAGAAGAAGCTACGGGAGACAAAGAAAAAGCAGAAAGCAGCTATCAGAAAGTGACGGAGTTGAATCCCTTCAACGAACAAGCCTTCCTCTACTTAGGACAGCTTTACATCACCCAAAACAAACTGGCAGAAGCCATCGAGCTCTTTACGGAAGCCACAGAACTGAACCCTAATTTCGCAGAGGCCTATCATGAGCGCGGACGTGCCAAGTTGCTGAACGGCGACAAGGAAGGTTCTGCAGAAGACATGAAGAAAGGACTGGAACTCAATCCTAAAGAGATACAGAACTTTAACGGACAATATGGTAACCAACCGGGGGGAAGTACCGGTAATATCCTGGGATTATGACAAATTCAATTATTGCCGCCAATGAAACGAAATTTATTTCTATCAGTACTTTTTGTACTGATGTTCGCACCTGCCCATGCACAGCAAGTGAACATATTGTCCTATAACGTACATAATTGCATAGGTATGGACAAGGAGTACAATTACCGGCGCATTGCCAATGTTATCAGTCAAACTTCTCCGGACATAGTCGCCCTGCAGGAACTTGACAGTGTAACGGTGCGCAACAAAGGAATCCATGCTCTCGGAGAACTAGAAAAACTGACCGGAATGCACGGGACTTATGCAGCAGCCATTCCTTTTCAGGGTGGAAGCTACGGCATCGGAATCCTCTCCAGAGAGATACCCATAAAATACAAAATCATTCCAATGCCCGGACGGGAAGAAAAACGTACCCTCATTATTGCAGAATTTAAAGATTATGTATTTTGTGCCACACACCAGTCCCTCACTCCAGAAGACCAGCTCCTTGCCGTACCATTGATAGAAAAAGCCTTGCAAAACGTCGATAAGCCCATCTTTATGGCAGGCGACATGAACTCTGCACCAGCAAGCGTTCCCCAGCTGGAATTGGCAAAACATTTTGCCACCCTCAATGACACAACCTCTTATACTTTCCCGGCAGACCGTCCCAACCGATGTATAGACTACATCTACGGCTATTCCAAGAATGGGTATCGGTTTGACGTACAATACCGGAAAGTCATAGAAGACACCATTTCATCCGACCATCGTCCGGTTCAAGTCATTGTACAAGTTAAAGGGAAATAAGTTAAATTGCTACTATCCCTAAAAAAAACATTGTTTTTTGTTTGTATATAAAAGAAAAGCATTACTTTTGTCACGTAATTCAAAAACAGAGAATACAAGTATGAAGTCATTTACTTATGCATATTACTTCTTTTTTTACTTTTACTTTAGCCAGAAAGTAGAGCGGGAGTTTGTATGTATCAAGTGACAGTGATGCTTAAGGACTGAATAGAGAAACAAGTAAATATACAGAATCCCGCTCCATCGTATGGAAGCGGGATTTTTTTTATAGCATAACCAAGAAAATAAAAATAATGAAAAAGGTAGCCATTCAAGGAACATTAGGCTCGTATCACGACATCGCCGCACACAAGTACTTCGAAGGAGAAGAAATAGAGTTAATCTGTTGCGCCAACTTTGAAGACGTGTTCGGTGCCATCAAAAAAGACAGTCAGACCATAGGAATGCTGGCGATAGAAAACACCATTGCAGGTAGTTTGCTGCATAACAATGAGCTATTACGCCAAAGTGGCGCACAGATTGTCGGCGAGTACAAGCTGCGTATTTCCCATAGTTTTGTCTGCCTGCCCGATGAAGACTGGGATGATATTACCGAAGTCAACTCCCACCCTATCGCCCTGATGCAATGCCGTGAATTCCTGGGACAACACCCCGGAATCAAAGTGGTGGAAGGCGAAGATACCGCCCGCAGTGCCGAAATCATCCAACAGGAACATCTGAAAGGCCATGCAGCTATCTGCTCCAAAGCTGCTGCAGAGCGTTATGGCATGAAGGTCCTGCAGGAAGGTATCGAAACCAACAAACATAACTTCACCCGTTTCCTGGTCGTAGCCGACCCTTGGCAAGTAGATGAACTGAACCGGCATCGCAGCAAGGACGTCAACAAGGCAAGCATGGTATTCACACTTCCCCATACTGAAGGAAGCCTTTCCCAAGTATTGTCTATTTTGTCTTTCTACCGCATCAACCTGACCAAGATACAATCACTGCCCATCATCGGGCGTGAATGGGAATACCAGTTTTACGTAGATGTCGTCTTCGACAATGTACTGAGATATAAACAATCCATTGCGGCCATCACACCGCTGACCAAAGAACTGAAAATATTAGGAGAATATGAAGATGGAAAATCAAACGTGTAGAATAAAGCCTGCCGACCGCCTGGCAAGCGTAAGCGAATACTACTTCTCGAAGAAGCTGAAAGAAGTGGCACAAATGAATGCCGAAGGAATGGATGTCATCAGCCTGGGAATCGGAAGCCCCGACATGCCGCCTTCCGAAAAGACAATCCGGACACTTTGCGAAGCTGCCTGCAATCCGGACGGACATGGTTACATGCCCTACGTAGGTATCCCCGAACTGCGCCGCGGTTTTGCGGACTGGTACCAAAAATGGTACGGTGTAGCATTGAATCCCAACACAGAGATACAACCGCTCATCGGCTCCAAAGAAGGCATCCTGCACGTGACGCTGGCCTTTGTCAACC
>OGWT01000322.1_pt1 | contig 38529 bp, 33 predicted proteins | sample 1576101 | NCBI WGS metagenome assembly OGWT01 (sample SAMEA3541481, study PRJEB24748) | human gut metagenome | biome: human gut; feature: human-associated habitat; material: faeces | place: China | collected 2012 | reverse complement strand
GGTGGCGCAAACCTATCACAGTGATGTGACAAGGCGGTGCTTCCCTACTCCACCATATCATTTGGAGTTCAGTTAATCTTAATTGTGACCGAAAGTTCCGCAACTTTTGGGGCAGTACAAAGGCTGTCCGACATTTGAGTGATACTATCTGCATTGAAAACGGTTTATCCATTTTGGAGAATCCACAACCTCATGGAAAGAGCTACAACAAGTGGCTGGGAGATAAGGCAAAACTCTCACATCGTGAACTTCTGCGTGCTGCCATTGATAACGTTTTATCACAGAAACCAAAAGATTTTGATGAATTGCTGAAGCGACTTCAAGAATCAGGCTTCGAAGTATCAAAACGAGGGAAATTTTATCGCTTGAAGCTTCCTGACTGGGATAAGGCAGCACGAATGGATGGCTTGGGTGAAGGTTATACGCAGGAAGATTTGCAGTCCATTATTTCCGAAAACAAGAAGCATACATCACAGAAGAAACCTTTCGTGTCAGCAGATCAGCCAAAGGTTAATCTGCTGGTGGATATTCAGGCGAAATTGCAGGAGGGAAAAGGCGAAGGATATGCACATTGGGCAAAGGTCTTTAACCTCAAGCAAATGGCACAGACTATGAACTATCTTACAGAACATAACCTGCTGGAATATAAAGTGTTAGAGGAAAAGGCTGCGGCAGTCACAGCATATCACAGTGAATTGTCTGCACAGATTAAGGCAACGGAAAAACATATGGCAGAGATTGCCGCACTGCGTACTCATATTATTAACTATTCCAAGACCCGTGAAGTCTATATGGCTTACCGAAAAGCCGGCTATTCCAAGAAGTTTCGTCAGGAACATGAGGAAGAAATTTTACTTCATCAGGCGGCGAAAAAGGCTTTTGATGATATGAAGGTTAAGAAACTGCCTAAGGTTAAGGAGTTGCAGATAGAATACGCTAAGCTATTGGAAGAAAAGAAGAAACTCTATTCAGAGTACCGACAGTCACGCAAAGAAATGCGTGAACTTTTAACTGCTAAGGCTAACGTGGATCACTTGCTGAAGATGGATGCTGAACAGGAAAAGGAGAAGGAGAAGGAGAAGGAAAAGGAAAAAGACCACATCCTGAGCTGATTTGGTTGTGGTTAAAAGCGTTTGCAAAATGCGTAGCCTCAGAATATAATTCTGAGTTAAAAGGGGATTGGGGGCGCTGCTCTCAACAAGCGGTTTGTGGCAATGGATAGCCACAAGCATTGCTTGCTACATTTGCAAATAAATGAAAAGGCGATTTTGATATGTAATTTGTTGATACACAGATATACATTTGAGTTTTTTGTCATAAAGTGGTAAAATAAATCGAATTATATATTGATTTGTAGCCGAAAGCATCGAGCAAATTTGCCATTTGCTTAAGTGAGACGTGGATGATATTCTGGAGTTTGTTCCGGAGGAAAAGGAAGGTAAAGAAGAATGAGCCTGAGTGCCAATGTAAGTGAAAAAGCTGCCCTGATCTGGGCGATTGCAGATAAATTGACCGGCGTGTATAAGCCCCATGAATACGGCGAGGTGATCCTGCCTCTCACGGTGATTCGCCGTTTTGACTGTATCCTGGCCGATACCAAGGATGCGGTGCTGGAGAAGTTCGAAACCGTGAAAAATCTCCCCATGCGGGATGTGCTGCTGCGCAATGCCTCCGGCAAGGCGTTTTACAATACCAGCAAGTTCACTTTTGAGCGGCTTCTGGACGATCCGGACAACATCGAAGCCAATTTCCGTGATTATCTGAATGGATTCTCTGAGAATGTTCTGGACATTCTGGAAAAGTTTAAGTTCGACGGCCAGATCACCACCATGGCCAACAAGGGTATCCTCTACATCGTCATTAAGGAGTTCACCACCCCCAAGGCTAACCTGCACCCGGATGTAATTTCTAATCTGGAAATGGGCTATATCTTTGAGGAAATCATCCGCCGTTTCTCTGAGTCTCACAACGAGGACGCTGGACAGCATTACACTCCTAGAGAAGTGATACAGCTGATGGTCAATATCCTGTTCTACGATGACAACGACATTCTGTCCGGTAACAATGTGGCCAAGACCATCTATGACCCTGCCTGCGGCACCGGCGGTATGCTGTCGGTGGCAGAGGAGTATTTGCATCAGCTCAACGCTTCCACTGAGCTGATGGCCTTTGGGCAGGAACTAAACGACCAGACCTTTGCTATCTGCAAAGCGGATATGCTTATTAAAGGCAACAACGCCGATTTTATCAAAGACGGCAATACCCTTTCTGACGACCAGTTCGAGGGCCAGACCTTCGATTATGTGCTGTCCAACCCTCCCTTTGGACGGGAGTGGAAAAACGAGAAAGCGGCGGTGGAAGCCGAGTCCAAGCGGGGATTTGCCGGACGGTTCGGCCCCGGTCTGCCTGCTGCCAGCGACGGACAGATGTTGTTCCTGCTCACCGCCATTTCCAAAATGAAAGAACCCAAGGACGGCGGCAGCCGCATTGCCATCATCCACAACGGCTCGCCACTTTTTACCGGTGACGCCGGTAGCGGTCCCTCTGAGATTCGCAGGTACATTCTGGAAAATGACCTGCTGGAAGCCATCATCGCTCTACCCAATGATATTTTTTACAACACCGGCATTGCTACCTATATTTGGGTGTTGTCCAACAAGAAGGCTGGAACCCGCCGGGAGGGCAAGGTGCAGCTCATCAACGCCAACGGTCTGTATGAAAAGCGCCGCAAGGCTTTGGGCAACAAGCGCAACGATATCCCGGAGAGCGCCATTCAGGAGATCACCCGACTGTATGGCGACTTTGTGGAGAGCGAGATCAGCAAGATTTTTGATACCGCAGATTTTGGCTATACCAAAATCACGGTAGAGCGACCGCTGAAAGACGAGAACAGTCAGCCGGTACTAAAGAAAGGCAGACTCCAGCCGAATACCGCCTTGCGAGATACGGAGAATGTGCCGCTGAAAGAGGACATACAAGCGTACTTTGAACGGGAAGTGCTGCCATTTGCACCGGACGCATGGATTGATGAGAAAAAGTCCAAAGTGGGCTATGAGATTCCCTTTACACGATATTTCTATAAGTACGAAGCCCCCAAGCCCTCGGCGGAGATTATGAAAGAGATTCTGGCCATTGAAGCGGAGCTGGACGGAGCTCTGGCGGAGGTGTTTAAAAATGAACTATATTTCTGATTGCCTTTGCCATTTTGTAGGCAGATCCTGTGCAAATGATGATGAACGGTTTGAGTTGCTTGTGAAAATAATTAAGGAACATCAACTCAAAGCAAACCTTAAAAATCCAGATAATCCTGAGATGTGTACATCCAGCAGATACAAAGGAGAACGATTAGGTGAAATTTTAGAAAAATGCGATTGCGTTTGTTTTTGTGATATTCCTGATGAAATGCTTCAAATTCACACATCCAAATACAGCAGATTTGGAATGGGATTTAATAAGACATTTTTATCTCAAAATGGTGTCAGACCTGTAATGTATGTGCCTTCTAGTGCAAAAATAAAAGAGCCTTGTAAAACAGATACACCTAAGGAAAATCCAAATGAATATTATTTATATCTACATAAAATTTCTTATAATGTTAATCCTATTTTGATGCTTTTAAATGGTATACTTAATTTTGGTGAAAAGTTACACGCCATTATTAAGGATAAAGAGTTAATAAATCGTACAGGTATACCTCTGTTTGATAAAAGTATATTGCGTGATTTGGTTAATGGTAAAGCGCATTCGTTTATATTCAGTGAAACAATTGCCTTGTCAACACAATGTGCGTATATCAAAATTTTTGATGAGACATTAGCGGATGATGATCCTGATAACTACTATATGGAACGTGAATGGCGTAGTTTAAAGAGCGTTGATTTTGAGCTGTCAAATATTCAGAAAATATATCTTCCTTCCAATTTATATAGGGAAAAGTTTATGACAGAATTTCCCGAGTATGCAGGCGAGTTTTGGTTATTTGATGAGCAATAAGGGAGTGGGCATTTGAGACAAATGAAAGACAGCGGAGTTGAGTGGATTAGAGAGATTCCGGCTGATTGGGACCTGAGCAAAATTGGTGCAGTATATGAAGAACGGAACGAAAAGGTTAGTGATGCGGATTTCTCGCCTCTTTCTGTAACGAAGCAGGGGGTTGTTCCACAGTTAGAGACTGCTGCCAAAACAAACGATGGTGAGAATAGAAAGCTGATTCGCAAAAATGATTTTGTAATCAATAGTCGTTCTGATAGGCGGGGATCTTGTGGTATATCGGAATACGATGGTTCCTGCTCCCTAATCAATACGGTACTAAAACCCAGAAGAAATATGTGTAATGCATATTATAGTTTTGTATTCCGCTCAGAGCGTTTTGCTGATGAGTTTTATAGATGGGGTAATGGGATTGTTGATGATTTGTGGTCAACAAAGTGGTCGAATATGAAGCGGATTTATATTCCTGCGCCTTCTATGCAGGAACAACAACGCATCGCCGACTACCTCAACCGCAAGTGCAGCCAGATTGACGCCATCATTGCCCGGCAGCAGGAAGTGATCGAGAAGCTGAAAGCCTACAAGCTGTCCGTTATCACCGAAGCCGTTACAAAAGGTCTGAATCCCAATGTGCCTATGAAGGACAGTGGGGTGGAATGGATTGGGGAGATACCGGAGCATTGGGTGGCTTCTGTGTTGCGTTATGGATTAGAAAACATTCAAACAGGTCCCTTTGGAAGTCAACTCCATGCGGAAGATTATATTGAAGATGGGATTTTTGTCATAAACCCTGCTAATATTGTTGAAGGGTGTATTGTTCCAGACAATCAGTGTTCTATTACTGAATCGAAGGCTCAAGAATTGTCTCGACATATTCTTAATAAAGGCGATATTATATTTGCGCGTCGTGGAGAAATGGGGCGATGTGCTTATTTTGGTGGTAGTTCTCAACAATATCTTTGTGGAACGGGATGTATTAAAATACAATGCAATTTAAATTTGATGCCAGAGTTTATCTCATGGTTTCTTCATACATCGTGTGTTAAGCAATATCTCACATTAAATTCTGTTGGAACTACTATGGCCAATTTAAATACAACGATTATATCTGGTATTCCGATTGTATTTCCACCAGTATCTGAACAAAAAGAGATTGTCAAATATATCAAAAATAAGATCCGTGAAGTTGATTGTGTTTTGAAAAACAAGTCAAGTATTGTTGATAAACTGACGGAATACAAAAAATCTCTCATTTATGAGGTCGTGACGGGAAATAAGGAGGTGTAAACCTGTGTGGGAATCTTTGGGCGAGGTTGTCAAAGTTTTCTTTGATAAACATCTTATTCCAACAATTTTGAGTTTAGTTTTAGGTACGGTTGTGCTTTTAATAACACCAAAAGACTTTTGGATGCTTATGGAACTTACAAAGGCTTGGTTTTGGCTTTTTGTTTCTGGATGCATTTTCTTGATTATTCAGCTTGTGATTTATCTATATAGTAAGTGGAAGGATTGGAGGTATTCCAATTATCTCGAAGCTAAAAGGAAAACGGCTCAGGAACAGGAAAAGGAAGAATGCATCAGAAACTTATGGGACTATATTGATACATTGAACATAGAAGACAGAGAATATGTGAAACGCTTCCTAAAAAATAAAAATCAGCCAATTACTATCAAAGGAATCGTACATTATAGTTATGGAAGATTGCTTGCATCTAAGCATGTTCGGAAACAAGAAGCCTGGGATGGAAATTGTTTATATACTAAATATATATTAGAAGAAGAATTTTATAATGCGCTTGTATATTCCGCTCAAAGATATGGAAAGATAAGTAGATTTGAGGAGGTGTAATCATGCCCGATTTTGATGTAAAAGAAAAACGCTTTGAGCAGGATATTGAGGAATATCTTATTACATACGGCGGTTATCAAAAGGGCAACCCCGCCGCCTTCAACCGTGAAAAAGCACTGGATACCGGCACATTTTTCTCTTTTATTCGCACCAGCCAGCCTAAAGCATGGGAGCGGTTTGAGAAAATCTACGGCGCTGACAGCGAGCGCCAGCTCATTGACCGTTTTTGCAGGGAAGTGAAGTTGGTAGGGCTCTTGAAAGTGCTGCGCCAGGGTTTTACCGACCGGGGAATCAAGTTTCGGGCCGTGTTCTGGAAGCCGGAGACCTCCATCAACGAGACCAGCCAGGCACAGTATGCTTCCAATATCCTCCACTGCACTCGACAGCTCCACTACTCCCTGAGCAATGAAAACAGCATTGATATAGTCCTGTTCCTCAACGGCATCCCGGTGGTGTCTATGGAGCTGAAATGCCAGTTCACTGGACAGGATACAGCTAACGCCATCCAACAGTACAAGTTTGACCGGGCGGGCAAAGATGCTATTTTCGAGTTCAAAAATCGAGTCCTGGTCCACTTTGCTGTGGATCTGACCAATGTCTATATGACCACCCGCTTGGAGGGTGCGAAAACCTATTTTCTCCCATTCAACCAGGGCAGTAACGGGGCCGGAAACGTGGGCGGCAAGGGCAACCCCATCAATCCGGATGGCTACGACACCGCCTACCTGTGGGAGAACGTGCTCTGCAAAGATCGTCTGCTGGAAATCTTACATAAATACCTTCACTTGCAGCAGGAGAGGGACGATAAGACCGGCGAGGTGAAGTCCGAGCGGATGATCTTCCCCCGGTACCACCAGCTGGATGTGGTGACCAAGCTGTTGGCCAATGTAAAGGCCAACGGCTCCGGCAAGAACTATCTCATTCAGCACAGCGCCGGTTCCGGTAAGTCCAATTCCATCGCCTGGCTGGCCCACCGGCTCACCGGCCTGCACGATGACCATGACGAGAAGATCTTCCAGTCTGTCATTATCGTCACTGACCGCCGGGTGCTGGACAGCCAGCTGCAAAACACCGTCTATCAGTTTGACCATGTGGCGGGCGTGGTGCAGAAGATTGACAAGAACGCCCAGCAGCTTCGGGAGGCCATCGAGGCCGGGACGGGCATCATTATTACTACCCTCCAGAAGTTCCCGGTCATCTATAAGGAAGTGCGCACCGGCAATAAGCGGTTTGCGGTCATTGTGGACGAGGCCCATTCCTCCCAGACCGGTGACGCCGCCCGCAAGCTGAAGCGGGCGCTGGCCGATACCGAGAAAGTTCTAGAGGAGTACGCCAAAGAGGAGTACGAGGAGGAGTCCAAGCGCAAGGACGATGAGGACAAGCTGCTGGATGAATTGGCTGCCCAGGGCGTTCACGAAAACCTGTCCTTCTTCGCTTTTACCGCAACCCCCAAAGACAAAACACTGCAAATGTTCGGCCAACGGGATGAGAATGGCAAATACCATCCCTTCCATGTGTATTCCATGCGTCAGGCCATCGAGGAAGGTTTTATTCTTGATGTGCTGCAAAACTACATGACCTACAACATGTACTTTAAGATTGCCAAGGCCATCCCCGACGACCCGGAGCTGGACACCGCCGCCGGTGTCCGTGCCATCCGGCAATTTGAGACGCTGCACCCACACAACATTTCTCAAAAAACGGCTATTATGCTGGAGCAGTTTAACAATGTCACCCGGCACAAAATCGGCGGCAAAGCCAAGGCTATGATTGTGACACCTTCCCGACTTCATGCCGTGCGCTATTTGTTAGAATTCAAGCGCCAGATCAAGGAAAAAGGATATACTGACATGGATGTGTTGGTGGCTTTCTCGGGTGAGGTAGAGGATAACGGTGAGCCTTACACTGAGGAGAAGCTGAACAAAACAAAATCAGGTGAGACCATTAAAGAGAAGGCACTGCCGGAGGAGTTCCACACGGATGAATATGGAATGCTGATTGTGGCGGAAAAATATCAGACCGGATTTGACGAGCCGCTGCTGCACACCATGTTTGTGGATAAGAAGCTGTCAGGAGTAAAGGCCGTCCAGACCCTCTCCCGATTGAACCGGACAATGCGGGGAAAGAAGGATACCTTTGTTCTGGATTTTGTCAACTCCGCTGAGGACATCCGAAAAGCCTTTGAGCCTTACTATGAGGAGACGGTGTTGGAGGAGGAGACCGACCCCAATGTGGTGTATGACCTGAAAAACACCCTGGATGAGTATCGGCTGTATCAGCAGATGGAGATAGACCGGTTTGCAGAGATTTTCTATTCCTCCAAAGATCAATCCGGCGGCGATTTGGGCAAGCTCCAGGGGACCATCCGCCCGGCACTGGATCGTTTCGAGACGCTGGAAGAAGAAAAGCAGGATCTGTTTAAGTCTACTCTGGCCCGGTTCAACCGTATCTATGCCTTTATTACGCAGGTCTGCCGTCTGTTCGATAAGGATATTCACAAGTTCAGTGTGTACGCAAAATTCCTTTATACCATGCTTCCCAAGGGCGGGCGAGATAAGGTCTATGTGGACGACAAGGTGTTGTTGGAGTACTACCGTTTGGAAAAGGACTTCGAGGGAGGTATCCAGCTGGAAAACACCCCGGAGGGCTTCCGGCCCATCACCGGCGAGGCTGGCCGCAGGGAAAAGAAACGTGATCCGCTAACAGTCATCATTGAGAAGATCAACGAGAAGTACGGCACCGACTTCACCGAGATGGACAAGGTGCTGCTTCAGATGGAAAACGACTATGCCGTTCAGGACAAATGGCACAGCTATGCCCAAAATAACGACCGCAAGACCTTTATGCTGCTCTTCGAGAAAGACTTTCCCAATATGGCGGCTGCTCGTTATGAGCAAAACGAGGACTTCTTTGTAAAGATGTTCTCTGATCCTGACATGATGCGGCAGGTCATGGAAACAGTGGGCACGGTGCTGTATGAGAGGTTGAGGGGTAACTGATTATGGAGTCGATGGAAATTTTAGAAAATGTGGATGAAAAATGTGCTTGTGGGGACAATCATAGCCGTCGCAATGAGAGTCATATACCTAATATGGGAGATGCACAAACATGTGATGCGAATGATGCCTTCACAATTGAGGATTCATTAAATCTTAAGCAAATTGATCAACTACACAATGCCACACTGAATTTTAGCAATAATAGTTTGGAAACCAAAAAGTTATGTGTTACGGCCGAAATCGCTTCGATAACACTGCTAATAGGTTTGCATGAAAACGATAAGATTAACAATTTATTTCTTGTGCTCGGTATCTCCAGCTTGATAATTGCATTACTCTTTTATATTATTGATGTTTGCTTTTATTATTATCAAGATAAACTGAGAGATATAATGGTCAAAGAAGAAAATAAAATAAGATGTCGTCATAGACTTCCAATACAAGAATTTAATAGACGGACGGTGTTAGGAAATAAAATATGTGATAGAGTCATCCGTTCACTGTTAAATGGTTCGCAAATAATGTATTGGATTTTAATAGTTGTTTCGGTAGCGATTTTATTTATATTTTAATCGAAATAACCTGATTAAAATTTTGGATGGTGATTATTTGAGGCAACGTATCTTTATCAGTTATACCATGCGGGATAACGAACTTACTATAGAAATTTTAGCACAACTTAAAGAAATGTTACAAAAATTAGAAGTTGATACTTTTGTTGATGTTATTGATAATAGGATCAGTCAAGAACACCAGAGAAAGTTATATAAGTGGTTAATTAGTGCGGACTATCTGTGCCTTATAGAGACAACAGAAACATATCACTCACCGTGGGTAAAAAAAGAACTGGATCTTGCTAATAGACTCAATATTCCTATTATTAAAATTTCACTTTCTGATATTGAACATTTTATAGCACGCCCAATAGATATGTGCACCAAGGTATTGTTTAATATTAAAAATACATATGAGTGCATTGCTGCTGTCAATTAAGCTACAAAATTAAAATTTTGTATGATTTTAGAAATGGAGAATGTATATCCCATACAGACTTTGTAGACTTGCCAAATATGTTGAACAGATGTAACTTAGAATTTCTGATACATCTACCTGCCTGCTGTTCAGAATAGATCATCTATTTAGTGGACTTTAGGGTTATGACTTAATTTTTTCCTGCGTAGCAGGGAATAGGTATAATTTAAGTTTGCGCATAATCTAAAACAAATTTTTTGTATGGTGAGTATATCTTCGATGTATCTTTTTTCTCAACTGTACATATTTACTCATAAAAGTTGCGATAGCTAATAGGGTAGATATAGTTTGAAATAAACTGCGAACTATGATATAATACCTTTAAGCCACCCAATCGTCCACTTCAAGTAAAACCTTGATATATGATATCCTAGATAGGTTTTTAATAGAGAAAGTCCGAATGGATCTTAAGAAAGATAATCTTCAGAGAATAGAATTACGGTGAATCAAATCTCTATGCAAAAGGTTTAGGAATTGGTTTGACTTGGTGAATGGTAATAATATCCTACTGCTTGTATAGCTATACAAATTAAACCCGACAATGAGTTAGCGTTTACGCTTACTGATTGCCGGGTTTAACTATTTTTATATTTTTGGAGTTAGCAATTATATTTTCTATTTGTGTGCTGAATAATCCCTTAGTAACGGAAAATAATTCATACAATTTAGTAAGATTATTGGCTGAATCTGTGTCAGAAAACTCCTTAGGCGTTCTATTAAGACACTTGTTGATATAAAAAACAGACATAAATGCAAAATTAATTCATTTTTATAGGGATAGCTTAATTGCATAGGTATGCAGATTAAAATATTATATTTATCATATATTGAGACACTTATTTTTCCAATGTGCCGAACTGTAATCTAAGGAGTCTATATAGGAATGCATCTCTGCATTATGTTAGCAGGGACGGCATTCCTTTTTGTTCGCGAGAAAACATTCATCAAATATTGGATAATTGATTTTTACACCATCTTAGAATAAAATAATAAACGTACGGTTAAAGTGTTTAAGATTAATTTCTGAAACCGAAAGGAGTGTAAAAGATGGACAAAACAAGAACATATATTGCCATAGACCTTAAATCCTTTTACGCTTCTGTGGAATGTATAGAAAGAAATCTTAATCCTATGACCACTAATCTGGTGGTAGCGGATAAAAGCAGAACGGAAAAGACCATATGTCTTGCAGTTTCGCCGTCACTGAAAAGTTTTGGACTTCCTGGTAGACCGAGACTTTTTGAGGTAGTACAAAAAGTAAGAGAAGCCAATTCTATCCGAAAGTGGAAAGCGCCTAAGCGAACTTTTACTGGTTCTTCCTGTAATTATGATGAACTGCAGGCTGATCCATCGTTGGAGATTGACTACATTGTCGCTCCTCCTCGCATGGCTCATTATATAGAGTACAGTACCAAGATTTATAATGTATATCTCAAATATATTGCTCATGAAGATATACACACTTATTCTATTGACGAAGTGTTTATGGATGTCACAAACTATTTGCAGAGCTACAATATGACGCCGAGAGAATTGGCTATGACCATTATTCAGGACGTTTTAAGGACAACAGGCATAACTGCTACTGCCGGTATTGGTACAAATATGTATCTTTGCAAAGTGGCTATGGATATTGTGGCAAAGCATATTGAACCCGATAAGGACGGAGTGCGTATTGCTGAGCTTGACGAAATGTCATATCGAAGACTTCTTTGGAGTCACAGACCTTTGACGGATTTCTGGAGAGTAGGCAAAGGCTATGCCAAGAAGCTTGAGGATCACGGCCTATATACAATGGGGGATATTGCCAGATGTTCAATTGGAAAATCGTCAGATTATTATAATGAAGAACTGCTGTATAAATTGTTTGGAATAAATGCAGAATTGCTCATTGACCACGCATGGGGATATGAGCCTTGTACCATAGAGTATGTGAAAGCATATAAACCTGAAACTAACAGTATCTGTTCAGGGCAGGTGCTTAAATATCCATATGATTTTGAGAAAGCTCTTTTGGTAGTCCGTGAGATGGTTGACCTTATGGTTTTGGATTTGGTCGATAAAGGGCTTGTAACCAATCAGATTGTTCTGACTGTCGGATATGATATTGAGAACCTGACAAATGCGGAGCGGAGAAAAAGATATAACGGAGAAGTTACCACAGACCATTACGGACGCAAAATTCCGAAGCATGCACACGGAACGAAGAATCTCGATCGATTGACATCCTCAGCGACTTTAATAACAAATGCCGCAATGGAGCTTTATGATAGAATAGTAGATAAGAATTTACTTGTCAGACGAATTACTGTTACTGCAAATAACCTGGTGGATGAAAGCGGGACAGAGGAGAAAGACTGCTGTGAACAGCTGAATTTGTTTACAAATTACGAAGCGGATAAAAAGAAAAAAGCACAGGAAGAAGCCTTTTTTGAGAAAGAAAAACGTAAACAGAAAGCTGTACTAGATATTAAGAAGAAATTTGGAAAAAACGCAATTCTAAAGGGTATGAGCCTTCAGGAAGGCGCAACAGCTAAAGACCGCAACGGTCAAATCGGTGGTCACAAAGCATAGAAAAATAAATTTTACAGACTTATAAAAGAAAGGACGTTTGTGAATATGGATAACGACACACATATTTATGATGATATTATAAATCTACCTCATCCGACTTCACAAAAGCATCCTCGTATGTCGCTATATGACCGTGCTGCGCAGTTTTCGCCTTTTGCTGCTCTTACAGGACACGATGCAGCTATTAAAGAAACTGCACGTTTTACGGAAAAACAGACAGAGAAAAGTGAAGATCTTATAAGCCGATTGAATGAGAAATTACAGATAATAAGCGATAATCCCGGCACTGAGATAACTGTGACTTACTTTGTGCCTGATGAAAGAAAGAAGGGCGGTGCGTATGTTTCCCATACAGGTATAGCAAAGAAAATAGATGATTATAAACATACACTTGTTATGGAGGATACAACGATTATTCCTATAAGTCAGATAAGCGAAATAGAATGCACGCTGTTTGAGAAAATGGGAATATATAAATAATAATGATAAAAGGTGTATAGTTGATTTAGCGATATATATATAAAGTAATCCCCGAAGGCTTGTATATGGCTTTCGGGGATTTGTGCATTAAGTGACATAATTCTTTCGGGATGCAATAGGTCATTTAACCGTAAAATATAATTATAGGAAAGAAAATTTTGCTTTACAGTAAACAAGTATTAGACTGTTTGACTACCATCTAAAATAATACAATAGATTCAAATACAGCGTTCTAAAAACATCGGTATGATCTGGTTTGCAGTGTGTGAAGTCAAAGTTCACTAAAAAGTGAGCTTTTGTATTTTGCAAAATACAGTGCTCAGCGGTTGTAATCATTATAATTTGTTCATATCTATTATTTAAATTGCAATTAAATAGTAATAATAATAAATTTATAGTCGCAAAATCAAAATAATTATTTTTGTTGATGGTAAGATAAAAACATCATGTTTTGGAAGACTTAGTGATAATTCAATTTCAAAAAAATATAATGTCAGATACATTACTAATCTAAATAATTGAATAGAGATTTTCCAACTAAAATTTAACACATAGGCATCTTTAAGCAGCGAATAGGTACATTGACTTGAAAAAGAATATAAGATTACTATACTCTGTACATAAAGGTACAGAGTTTTTTTGTGTATATTTAATATGTATTAAAAATTGCCATATGAAATTACAAATGTTTTTGAAAAGCAAAATATTAATATGTGGATAATGTAGAAATATATAAATACTGTATTGAAAGTATATACAGGATGCAAATTGGGGTTGTGTTATCAATTACTATTGTTAGTTTTCAATATATTGGCATGTATTGTGTCCTCACGGTATTTATTTCGTTAATTGCAGAAAAAAAGAATCTCGATTATAAAAAACACATATGTCGAAGAGTAAAGAAGTGAATAAACTTGGGACGTAGCTGTGATTAAAAAACAAGTTTGCACGCTTTGTTCTATAAAAAGTTCATCTCAAACTTTCTGTGAACATCTTGAATGGTGTAATAGGGAGATTATACAAGTGGTTTTACAGATGGTGATTTTATGGAAAGGGAGCTGGATGACGAGTTTAACTCTATTAACTATTAAGAACGTAATAAGTTGCTGTATTGTCAGTAATATCGTGAAGGTTTTTGTTGTAAGGGAGGAGTGATTATAAAGAATTTTTATACTTGATGTTTTGGTCTCAATAATATGAATAGTCATACTAGTACAATTTTCATGCAAACATTGTAAGTGCAATGTGATGTGGATTCATATTTTGAACGTATTCGAGTGTTTTTGTTTTAGAAGTATAAAATTAAGGAAGCGATTATAAAAGGAGGATGAGTAAATTATGAAAATGGTATTAAAAAGAATTTTAGCTGGTGTGACGGCAGCCGTTATGATAATGACATTTGCTGTTACAGCGTTTGCAGTAAAATATTCAGATACCAAGACAAAAGCAACTTCTGAGTTTGGTACATTGACGGGAGTTCAAAAATTTGATCTTGGTAATGGTTATGGAAGAAAATTATTTAGACATAAAACTTCAATTTCTAAATTATCGAGTACAAACATTACCACTACTTTATATACGCAAGTTGATATACTCGATTATAAAACCGGTAAATTGGTTGGGAGTGACCAGCTTGGCGGAGTTAAAAATCAGTTGAGTGTTGAATCCGTTTGGGTAGATAGAAATGATGTTGGAAGAAATAATTTAATTAGTGGTTTTGGTGCACATGAAGCGCGTCGCTCAGGTTCTGCTGTTGTGTATACACAGTTGATTGGTTTCTAAAATAATAAAACTATGTTTAATCGCTTCCTTAATTATAATTCAGGAGATGATATTTTATGAAAAAACAGAAAGCAGCAATTTTAGTTTCGATTGCAGTCATTTTAGTATTAATCGCTGCAATTTTTATAGGCATCAAAATAAAATCAGAACATACACTATCTTCTCATGAACAAAGTTCGATGTCATCTTCTGAACAAGATCCGTTTAGAGAAAACGGGACCGCTATTGAAAGAGCACCCGGAAGCAGTAATTATATTACCGCTGATGTTATTACTCCTAATCCTGAAAATATGACACTTACTTATAATGGTAGTCCTGTTTTAGTAACATACCAATTTCAATGTGAGAAACCCTGTACAATGGGTCTTATGATTTTTGTAAATGGAATATTGCAGCCTTATACAGTCGTCTCGACAGGTGAAGAGACAACTATGCATACAGTGGAAATGAGTGAAAAGGATACACAACAATTTCAATTTGAATTTACACCAGTGTGTGGTAAAAGCGGAGATGAATTAGTAGTTATTTTTGCAAATGTATATAACGCTAAAGTTATGGAATTATCGGGTGATGTTAATACTTTTGGAAATAATCATAAAATTTCACAGCCTCAGCCATGGACATTGAAACTTAATGCAGATAGTGAAAATATGGCTTTTGGTATTTCAAATGATTTTAAAACAAAAGAATTTTCTGCAGAAGATAAATCTAACTTTATCAAAACAGATCTTAACGGAAACAGGAGAGATCAGCTTGATAATTGTTGTTATATAGAAATAAGGCAAAATGGTGTATTGCTGGATTCACAAGCTACTATGAGCCAGTCATCTGGCAATAATCTCGAATTATATATATACGGTAATTTGACTGGGAAATATCGCATTTCTCTTTATGGGGATTTTTCACGAATTCCTATAAACGGTTATGATTATATTGAAGTGGACATAAAAAAAGGAGAATATACAGTTGTTCCATTTGTTTTCAGTGCTGATGATGTAAAAAAATATAAAAATGTCTTTGCGATTTTAGCACCGATGGAATTTGAAAATTCATTATCAAAATCGCCTTCAATCTATATTAAGAATAAATAAACTAAAAGCATAGAAGCAATGGAATGGCTATTAAATAAGAACATAATGAATTAAGAAAACATTAAAGAAACTTATGACAACCGTATTTGCAGTAGTAATGACAGAGACTTCGGCAGCAACGGAGTTTGCGGTGTGAACCACAGATACTGAGACGAAAAACAATGTTCGGATGTGGTGCTCTGACATAAAAGTGATGATATGCCGAGTGCATTGGACGGGATAAAAAAGTGGACTTATCTGAAACATTTATGCTATAAAATTTTGTTTCTATGAAATCTCTGTACCGTGACAGAGTAGAAAGAAGATATATGAAGAAGTTATTATCATTCATGTTAATTTTTACTTTTATTACCGTTATGTTTTCAGGATGTACGGAAGAACTAAAGAATGTAGAAAGCAATGTTTCGAACAGTACAGAGAAAACACAAAAACAGCAGTCGTATAATTTTGATGAATCAGATGGTTATAAGCTTTTTAAGGCAGAGTTAGTGTCGGACAGTCGTATGGTTTTGTTTTATATCAATATCGATAAGGACACCTGTCGGTTTCGTCAATACGATTTAAAGAGTAAATCATTTACTCATAAGTCGAAAGAGTTTAGCACGAATGATTTTAGTCTGGAAACAATATATTTTCTTTCGAACAATTTCTATATTCTCTCTGAAAACAGTTGTTTTGTGTTTGACTTTGACTGTAATTTAGTAGAGCAATTACCTATTCCCGAAAATGTTTTATCTAATTTCGAAATGGCGGCGTATTGGCTGTCTGATGATTTGAAAACAATAGCATATGTAAAGAATCCTAATTTACAGGCTGACTATCTCTATATCGCCGATTCGGACGGAAAGAACGAAAAACAAATCCGAGAGCTGAAAGATGACTTGGTAATGATAACAAATATGTTCTTTTCAGAGGATTCCACTTATATCGGTTTAGAGAGCGGCACAATACCTCAGGGCAGTGATACAAGTGTCGATTGTTACGGTTACATAAATTTAAAAAATTATGAGACAACTGTTTTTCAGGATGACAGAACATATGCGATTTATAAAGACGATATGATGTTAATTTGCGATAAGATGGTCGAATATGGTGAGCCGAGAAGAGGTATTGTAAAAACACTTGATCTTAAAACGAAAGAACGTAAAGAAATTGCGACATTTTATGCTGATGAATGTGAAGCCATAAATTTTGCTTCTGATACTTCTTATATGGTTGGTATGCATAAGGAAGAAGAAACTCATAGTTTTGCATTTACGATTTATAAAGACCGTAAAAAAGTAAAAGAAGCCGAATATGTTTGCCCATCGGAGAATGTGTATACAGATATCTGTTCCATTTCGACAGAACTTCGAATGGATATGGAAACAAAGCAGATAATGGTATTCTATTATAATTCAGAACAGCAAAGATACGACATCTTAACTATTCCTTTTGAGTGATAAACAGGAGGGTAATATGAAGCTGACTATTCGGGAGCTTACAAAACAGTACGCCTCTAAAACAGCTTTGAATAAATTGAGTTTAGAGCTTAATAACGGTATATATGCGTTGTTAGGTCCGAACGGTGCGGGCAAAACTACATTCATAAATATGTTGGTTGGTATTTTGCATCCTACATCAGGCGAAATCCTTTGCGACGGAAAGTCAATTTTAAGCTGTGAGCGTGAATATTTAAGTCGAATTGGTTATCTCCCGCAAAATCCGTCGTTTTATAAACAGTTTACGGCAGAAGAATTCCTGAAATATATGTGCCTTTTGAAAGACATTCCGAAAGATGAAATATCGTTAAGAGTAGATAAACTTTTGGAAGAGGTTAATCTTTCTGATGTGAGAAAAAAGAAAATAGGTTCTTTTTCAGGAGGAATGAGGCAGAGGATAGGTATAGCGCAGGCGCTTATTAATAACCCAGCTCTTTTAATTCTGGACGAGCCGACCGCAGGTTTAGACCCTAAGGAAAGAATCCGTTTTCGGAATATTCTGTCGAAATTGTCAAGAAACAGGATTATTATTCTTGCAACTCATATTGTATCGGATGTTGAATATCTGGCAGATCGTGTAATTCTTTTAAAAGAGGGTCATCTGATTGCTGAGAAAAAGCCCACAGAGCTTCTTGAAGAGATTAAAGAAAATGTCTGGAGTCTTTCTGTCAAAGAGGAGGAGCTTGAAAACTATATCAACACTTTCGGTGTGAGCAACGCAACATTTGAGGATGGATTATATCATCTTCATTTAGTAAGCAAAGTAAAACCGTCTGATAAAGCGGTTCTCGCTCCGCCGACGTTAAACGATGTTTATTTGGATTGCTTCGGAGAGGATGAAACGGCATGAGCCTCTTTTCTTATGAAATAAAAAAAGTTTTTTCCAAGCGGCTCATATGGATAGTTTTAGGTTTCTTTCTGCTTCTTGATATTGCAAAAATTGTGATGCTATATAATGACACTATCGTCAAAGATACATTGTCGGACGGTAGGCAGGCTGTTATAGACGAAATAAAAGGACCGATTACGAATGAAAAAATATCATTTGTAATCGGTAAAAAGCGTGAATTAGATGATCTTGTAGAAAACCGCACATATAAAACAGAGTATGACAGCTCAACGTATACAGGTTACCAGTTTGGTGATTCAGTAGTATTTGATAAAATCTACGATGATTTGGATTATGCGTATCATTATACCGAATCATTAAATAAGGTTAAAACAAAAGCGGAGGAAAACCTCACCATATATCCGAAAGGTTCATATGAAGCGGCTAGGTCGCAAAAGATTTTAGATACATACGGAGAAAGAAAAATAGAAAGCTATTACGATACCACAGGTTATGAAGCATATTTTTCCTACGATTTTTCAGTTTTGCTAATTTTATTATTTTTACTTATTTCAATCACACCTGTTTTTTCGGAAGAACCTGAAATCGGAATGAATTTGCTTATATTATCTTCCCCAAACGGCAAACGTTCAACAACAAAAGCAAAGTTATCATCAGTTGCAGCAATAACTTTTGGTGTTACAATTCTTTTTTTACTGCTTGATTTTTTCTTATTCTTTTTCCTGTTTAATTTAGAAGGTGGGAGCAATCCACTATACAGTTTAAAAAGTTTTGCGTACACTCCATTGAACGTGTCGATTTTGCAGTATGTATTTTTATCATCATTCCTAAAGCTTATAGGAAGTCTGTTTTTCAGCTTGCTTTATGCATTTTTTTCATCTGCTTTTAAATCGGTTTTGACGTCGATGGTAGGAGCAGTGGGAATGCTGTTGTTGTTAATTTTATGTAATGAATTTATTTCGATTGATTTATTTGAATATTTATCTCCCGTTTCGCTTCTTACAAATCGTATTCTGTTTCAGTCATATACGTCGTTAAATTTTTTCAGAATACCTGTTGACAGTAGCGTTTTGCTTTTGCTGTTTACAGTTGTTTTGATCGGTGTCATGTTTGTTATGATTCTGAAATTCCAAAATAATATTGGTATTTCAAAAAGGGAAAATCAGAGGACAAAGATATGAGAATTTTTTTAGCCGAACTTAGAAAAAGCTTTATCCATAAAAGAGGATGGATGATTTTATTATTTCTGCTCGTTTCTCAAATTTTTGTTTACGGCTTCGGTACTCAAAGCTATAATTTCCAAGCAGAACGGTATCGTGAGCAATATGAGTTTTATCTTGCTTCCTTTGGCGGAAAAATAGATGAGCAAAAGGAAAAAGCGTTAAGCGAAGAGGAAGAACGAATTTCTTCCGCTGAAGAAGAGTTGCTTTCTTTGTTTCAAAAAATGTATTTTGGTGAATGTACACCTGAGGAGTATGATAAAGGTCTAAAAGAGTATCGGAATCTATATCAGGAAAAAATATCGTTCCAGCAAATTCAAAACCAGTATGATTATGCAAGGCAGGACGCAGAACATCGTTATATAATTGATGAAAATGGCTGGTTTGCATCAATGCAGGAAAACCGTTTGAATTTTTTGCTTACTTTTTGCGTTATCCTCTTGACAGTGTATGTTCTTTCCGGTGAATATGAAACGCAAATGTACGGTATTATTTCTTGTACACCTAACGGAAAGAGACGTACGGCAGTGGGTAAAATAGCTGTCTGTTTAATGTCAGTCGTTATGTTCGGTATTATCACAGCCGCAGTCTGTATTTTATCAGCTTTTGTCAAATACGGACTTTCTAATGGTTCATATCCCTTACAAAGCGTTCAGTATTTTTCTGCCTGTCAATATAACTTAACAATTTGGCAGGGGTATTTATTATCATGGTGCTTTAAAATTTTTGCATTGTGTATTATCAGCATGATAGCTTCCCTTTGCACGGTGCTTTTAAAGTGGGGTGTATATGCATTTTTTATAAGTGTACTTGTTGTTATTTTACCATATTTCATTTTTGATATTGATTTTATATTAAAGTTTATTCCGTATTTAGGTTTATCCTTTGGAGGACTTTATTTCAGGGGTACCGAAGCAATCTCACCGGAAACAGATATGATTCAAATGCAGCCTATTCCTTTGACGGAGCTTTTAATTGTTTTGGCAACAGGTTTTGCACTGTTTTTAATCTGTTTGTTACTAACCATAAGAATATGGAATAATCGTCCGCTGAATCGGAGGAAAATGAAATGAAGAAAAATAGATTACGAAACATGGTTTGGATATTTTTAGCATTTTTCTTGTTTTCGTCCTGCGGTGCAGAAAATGATTATGCGGAAAAGAATTCTGATTTTATTTATAACGGATTATCTTCCGATTGGATGACATCAGATAGAAATTACATATACAGTCGTACTGAAACTCCTGTCCAGATGATTGATTTGCAAACTAAGAAAAAATATGATTTTGTTCGTGATCCTTTTTTTGAAGAAGATGTACAGGCACCACCAATTATATATCTTTTTTCTGATGAAAAGAGTGTTTATTATCTTCTGTCAGATGATCAAAGTGAATATCAGATAATTCGTCGTGATAGCGAAACGCTTTCAGAAAAAGTAATATATGAAAAAGTTATTTTCAGAGAACAGAGGAATTTATTTTTGGGAGCAGTTGAGATTCCATCGCCTGATATGGGAACATATGGTATATCGGATATTCCCAATAGATTCGCCGTGTTTGAAAACACACTCTTTTTGTTTCAAAATGATTCAATCAAAGCGGTAAATCTTAAAACTAAAAAAGAATTTATTGTTTTGGAAGATGGAATTTATAACGGGAATTACAGCTATTATAATGGGAATTTGTATTTTATCAGCTTTGCTTATGATATTTATATTTATCACATCCAAAGCGGAGAGCTAAAACGACTTAATGGTTACAAAGCGCAATCGCTTTTGGTAACGCCTAACGGAATTTATTTTGCAGCTGCAAACGATGAAGGAAGGCTTCACTTTATTGATTTCAGCGGTCACAATGAAAAGATGTTCCCCAATAAAGCAGTTACTTCAATGGATTTCAGCGGCAGGTATTTATATTTTCTTTCTGAAGGTGATGACGGGATCTATCGTATGAATATGGATAACGAAGAAATAGAGAAAGTATATGATTTACCGGGAGCTTTTGATGTTTATTGCTTGAAAAATAATAACACGAACATCGTGCTTTATACAGATTCAGATGGAAAATTTACGGTGCATCTACTTTAATAAAATTGTATTAGTCGATTTATTAAAATCATGCATAATCTAAAACAGTTTCTGAGCAATTCTAATTTTTATCCCCAAAATATCAAAAAATAATAGCAACTTAAATTTTTCATTTGTATATTCAAAATGCTTAACTATATTATGCAACACATCAAAAATTATTATCTATAAAAATGGCCCTGATAAGGTGGATAATAAGCAGGATTTATTGTTGATTTTATTTTGTGTCTCTAGACGTGGGAGCAATTATCTGTTTTTATGCTTATCAATAATGTACTCATATTTAAATTTTACTTTATTCTATATAGAAGTATAGACTAATGTCTTGCAATATTTAAATTCTAAAATGATATTTATATACACATGATGATATATTGATTATTTTGTCTAAATTAAAAAGATTAAATAGTTGCAAATAGGTCTTGAAAACTAACGAATAGGCGTCAAAGTTTGAATACCCAATGGATCTATGATATGTTTCAATTGAATTAAGATATTTACTTATTTAAAATGTGTTTTTTAAATAGTACATTCTATTTTACTTGGATTAAAATTTTATATAGTAATATTGAGATACAAAATATTGTATAAAGGCGGCGGTGATTCCAATGTGCTAATATTATTAAATTAAAGGAAAAGCTTTAAAACCAAGACATGAGCAAAGGAGGTAATTTGAATGAAGAAAATATTAAGAAAAATGAGCGCTGTTATGCTAGCTTTAATGTTAGTTGTTGGCTGTGCAACATCTGTTTCAGCAACTGTTACTAAATCAAATTTTGAGGGTGTAATTAATTATGATGGTTATCATAAATTACCAGCACGCGCTCAACTTGCAAAAGCTACTATAACTAAAAATTCCAAGACTATGACTGGATATCATTATACCATGCGATCATATGATAATGAATGGTGCCTTGTATGGACTTCTACATCTTTCCCGGAAGAATGTACTAATATAAGAGCTGTATATGAAGTTACTGATTATCTGACAGGAGCTACTATTTATAAGAATCGTGATGATAGAAATAATTCGGTTATAGCATATGCCAAAATGCATATTTGGCAGTATTCAAGAAAAATTTCCAATTTTGGTTGTGTTGAAGCGGTATATAATGGTGTTGTTTATACTGAATATCCTACAACAATTGGTTGGTAAATTAACTAATATTTATGCGTCAAGTGCGCTCCACAATGTGGAGCGCACATCATAAAATATATAGAAGAGAGGTTATCAAGTATGCAAAAAAAATGTTTTTTAATTTTATCAATATTTTTGATGTTTATTTTAAGTAGTTGTAATATAACAGATGAATCGAAATCTGAGCATACAAAAAGTGATACTTCTCAACAGAAAATTCAGGATGATTCTGATGAAATTTACTATTCTGTTTCACATGGTTTTACAAGCGAAGAAAGAGAATTTATTTTTGATGGAGAGCATCCAGTCACTATACCTTACTTTATAAAAAATGGACAGTTAGACAGCGAAATAGGGCTGTGTATTTATATCAATGGAGTACAGCAATTATACACATTGGACGTACAACCAGAACAGTCATTAATGCACATATTTTCATTTTCTCCTAGTGAAGGAAAAGAATTCGAAATAAAATTTATTCCGAACATTGGGCAAAAAGGTGATGTTTTAAGTGTTAATATTTGTACGATGCTTAATCCCAACTATATGCTTTCTAATACTAACAATGTGAATTTTTTGCCAAATCATAATCTCTCCAGTAATACAGCGGTAAAGCTCATCATGAATGAAGCTTCAGTGCAAACAAAAACTAATAATTTAGAATCAAGTAAAAATTATACAACAAGTCAAATCAATTCTGAATTAAAAGAATCCTTTATCAGAAAAGATGATGAAGAAAATACAGAGAGAAATATGTTGGATACAATAACTTTTTATTATATATATCAAAGGAATTATGATGATGGTTTACTTGAAGTGAAAGACGATATATTTAGTGGAAATGTCGATATTTTGGGTAAACCCGGTAAATATAGGGTTTCAATTTATTATAATCACACTCTTGTACCTGATGCATTTAATGGATTACCTTTTTTGGATGTTGAACTTGAGAAGGATAATGTAATAACATGTAATGTGCAATTCAAAGTTGATACTACTAAGAAGTTAAATCATATTTATATAATTGCTACACCTATTCCGGAAGTTTTTGATGAACATACTCAGGTTGAAAAAACAAAAACAAAATTAGTGGAGGTACAGCAGTGAAAAAGCTTTTTTTGACTATTTTCATTTCCGTATTGCTTACGATGATTTTATCGTCGTGCGGAACATATTCAAAAGAATCGGAAGAAAAATCGCTTTCGAATTCAAAAGGACAAAGCGATGCAGGAAATTATGCACACGATTCAAATGTACCTTTATTATTAAGTAGTGAATGGACAGGAAGCAGCGGCATTTATAAGTTAGTAGGTCTTGACACAAGTCAATCTAGGTTATTGCATTATATTGATAAAGAAAATAATAATGAGTTTGTTCTATGTAATAAGCCTAATTGCAAGCATGATTCAGAGTCCTGCAATGCTTATTTTGTTCCTAGTTATATATCATATTATGTAGATAACAGCTTGGTTTTTGAATACAAAAATAATATTTTTGTAAAGATAGGAAACCGAATTGTTAAAATGAATATGGACGGTACTGATCACGAAAATGTCATAGATATTCCTGATAAGTACAATTTGTCAAGTGCATATTTACGGGATTCACTGTTATATATTCAGGCTACAGCATGGCCAGATGGCAATGATTCAAATTTAAATGACGATTCGCCGTTGAGCATAATGCTGGAAGTAGATTTGGAGGATGAAAGCTGCCGTGAATTGTGGAGTTTTAAATATAAAGAAGAAGAGTCGCTACTGGGGATTTACGGCAAATACGGCTACTACCTATGGCACACTCCGACGCAGCCATTATCAGGATATAATCAGGAGGCTTTAAATGCCGAAGAAAATAACAAAGATGTTATTTTATATTCTATTAATATGGAAAACGGAGAACGAGAAGAGCTTATTAAAGCCACTTCATTTAGCATCGATCCGGTTGTCATGGCAGGAAAGTTTATTTTTTATCACTCCAGAAAAGATGAAAAACTGATTCAATTCAACGTAGAAACGAAGGAAAGCATCGAATTGGTATGCGATCTTCCCGGTTATATTCGATTTTTAGGCAAAGGTAATGACACTATTCTCAATAATAAATTGTTTTACATTATGGCTAATGATATGACAGATGCATATGCTGACCCTCCTAAAGGAAACGATACCTTTTATGTAGATCTTGAAAATGAAACCAATACAAAAATAAATTTCAGGACGAAAAAAAGTAACGGAAAAAGTGAAAACTTAACGACATTACCCGAAGAAAAAGATGGCTACTATATTTTACCTGTACAAAAAGAAGTCAAGAAAGAGATAATGCAGGGAGGAGAAGTTCCTGTAGAATCTACACTTAGGGTACAATACGGCTGTATTAAAAAAGAAGATTTTTGGGCAGGTAATTTTGATAAAATTACGAATTTGGAATGGAAAGATTATATGTCTCAGTCCACTTATACTCCTTGATTTTTAGTAAAGCGGTATCTTATGCTTATTATTAGCAGGTTTGTAAGCTGTAATGAAAGATTATTTTATCATTGATAAAGATAATAGCGGAAATTTAGTGGCAGTTTCAAAAAATGCTTTTTATAAAGGCGCTGAGAATTTTATTTTCATTGAACAGAGGTGAAAGAATGCTTAAAACAGAAAACCTTACAAAAAGGTATGGAAAAACTCTTGCCCTCGATAATGCAAGCCTTTCTCTGACACCGGGAATATACGGTTTGCTGGGGCCAAATGGAGCAGGAAAATCTACTCTTTTGAATATAATCACCCTTGGTTTAAATGGTGATTCAGGTTCTGTTTTATGGAATGGGGAATCAGTTTATAAACTCGGAATAAAGTACCGCTCAGTTTTGGGGTTTATGCCGCAGCAGCAGGGGCTTTATGACGGATTTACAGGTTTTGAGCTGCTCAATTACCTTGCAGTGCTCAAAGGCATTCCCAAAAAAGAGATTAAGAATGAAATAATACGAACTGCCTCTCTTACAAATATGACGGAGCATTTAAAAAAGAAGGTTTCGGCATATTCGGGAGGAATGAAGCAGAGGATACTTTTATCCTGTGCTGTTATGGGAAATCCGCAGCTTCTGATTCTTGATGAACCTACGGCGGGACTTGACCCAAAAGAGCGTATAAGAACAAGGGAGCTTATAAAATCTGTTTCAGAAGATAAAATTGTAATAGTCGCAACACATATAGTATCTGATATTGAAAAAATCGCAGATGAAATAATTCTTCTTAAAAACGGCACAGTGGCGGAAAAGGATAAGTACAATGTGCTTTGTGAAAAGTACGGCGGAGGAAAAGGTCTTGAAGGTGTATATATGCACTTTTTTGCCCAAGAGGATTTTTAAATGGAACTGATAAGATTTGAGCTTAAAAAGGTCTTTTCAAACAGATTCTTTTTAGGGATACTTGTTTTTGCGGTTTTCCTCAATCTGTTTACTTTATATCAAAGCCGAAATTCCGGAGATTTTTCCGAAGAAAAGTCGGCTTACAGTACATACGATGAATTTTTGAATTCAGTTAAAGAGAATGCAGAGCAGTCGCTTTCCATATCGATTTTCAGCGACTCCCTTTCCGATTTTTCAAAAAAGAATATTGAGAAAACAGCCGCAGATTTTGAAAAAATGCAGGGTATTGAAATAACTTCCGACAAAAATGGCGGAGTTATGATGCTGCTGGATTTTGCGGTTTCAGACCTTTGTTTTTTGCTTCTTCTGATTTCAGCAGGGTTGTCTCTTATTGTCACGGAAAAAGAAAAGAAGCTTTTTAATTTAATCAGAAGCACGAAAGAGGGGATCATACACACTTTTTTAGCAAAGCTCGGCGCTCTTTTTATAATCTGTTTTTTTATAAACGCGGTGATTACAGCCACAACGGCGGGATATGCCTTTTTTGCTTGTGGCTTCGGCGATCTTTCGAGAAGCATCCAGTCTGTTCCAGAGCTTATAATGTGCTATGTAAAGCTCAGTGTACGGGAATTTATTCTTATGTTTTTTTCTGTTAAAACCTTAGGGCTTTTTGCTGTGGGAACAGTAATTTTGCTTTGCTGTCTTTTTGCAAAGCGAGCCATAACAATGCTGGTTTTTGTTTTTTCCTTGGCATCTTTAAGCTTTGCAATGACTTTTATCCCCGAAACATCAAAGTTCAGTTTCTTTAAATACATAAACCTTTATTCTTTACTTAATCCCTATGAGATTTTTCGCTCTTATGTAAATCTCAATATATTCGGTGAACCTGTAAACGTAATCACGGTTTTCGGGATTTTTCTCTTTCTGATATCTGCGGCGGCGATTATTGCAGCCACTATCTATTACGTTAAAAAGCGTCCCCTTGAAAACAGCGATAAAAAATCTGTGAGCTTTTCTTTTAAAAGCAAAGTTCACACAAAGCTTTGGTTTTTTGAAGTAAAGAAAATACTGGCAATAAATAAAGGTGCGGTAATAATTCTGCTGTTTCTTCTTCTGCAAATATATTCAGTTTTTAACCAGGTCAATTTCCAAAGTACTGAAGATTATTATTATAAACACTATATGGAAATGCTTGCAGGACCTCTGACTGAGGAAAAGGAGAAAATTATTCTTTCTGAAAAGGCTAAAATAAATGAGGCTGAGGAAAAAATATATACATTAAATGAGCAGAGGAGACAGGGCAAAATTTCAATACAGGAGTTTGTTTCCCGTCAGGAAAAGTATTCGGAAACACTTGAAAAAGCCGATATGTTTAATAAGGTCTATGAAAAGTATCTCTATGTTAAGGAAACTCCCGGAAGTGAATTTATTTATGATTCCGGCTATGAAAAGCTTTTCGGAATCAGCGACAGGGATTTTTCAGCTGTAAATACCATTTTGCTGCTGAGTATATTTTCGCTCCTTTTCTGCTGTGTTTATTCTTCAGATTACAAAAATGATATGTACAGGATTATCTGTGCAGCAAAATACGGAACCGATAAAACAAGGAAAGTAAAAACAGGGGTAACAGTGGGATTATCTGTTCTGATTTTCCTTATTGCCTATATTCCGGAGCTTATTTATATTGGTCGGTTCTACGGCTTTGACGGAATCGTCAGCAAGCTTATAAATATTCCCTCTTTAGCTTACTTTAGCTCTTTGCCCATATGGTTTGCAGTTTTTGTGCTTTATGCTTTAAGGCTTGTGGTTTTTCTCATGCTTATTCCCATTATATCCGCGGTTTCTCTTAAAACTAAAAATAATGTGACTGCGGCAATTATATCGCTTCTTATATTTGCGGTTCCAATAGGAATATACTATGCCTTTCATATTGAATTTTGGTCAAAATTCAGTCTTTGGGATCTGTTTTCAGGTGCTGTCTTAATAAATGAAGGTTCGGTATATTTATTTATAGTCGAAATGATAATTTTAGGATTGTTTTCCGTTTTAAGCAGAGTATATGTAAAGAGCAAGTTCGGTAAAAGTGAAACATAATTATATCTTTAAATAAGATAAAGTAAAAAGCCGCATTTTAAATTTATTCTAAAATGCGGCTAAACTAATTTTCTGTATGTATGGTGAGTCGAAAGCATTGAGCTGATAACTCGCACAGTGTGTTGATGTTTTCTATTTAAAATGGTTAAAAGGAAAAACAGCTAGGTTTCTAATTGATTTCAATATACAAGTGCCTATTCGTTTGTTTTTACGCCTTATTTGCATGAATTATGATATTGATACGCAGACATTTTTTCTGTACAATTAAAATAAGTTGATATATTTCTGAAGAAGGAGACTTTACATTGAAAATTGCTGTTTGCGACGATGAAATCCGCGCAAGAGAACAGATGAAAGAATATATTGAAAATTATAACTGCGGATTAGATTTTGAAATAGAAGAATTTTCTTCTGGGGAAGATTTGATATTTAAATTAAGACAGGAGCATATTGATATCATTTTTCTGGATATTGAAATGGACAAAATAGATGGCATAGATACTGCGAAATTGATTAGGATAAATGATAAAAAGGCTATTATTATTTTTGTATCCAGTCATAAAGAGCGTGTTTTTGACTCATTCGATTGTGAAGCTTTTAATTTTATTACAAAACCTTTTACCAAAGAAAAATTCAATGATGTTTTTACCAAAGCTATTGAAAAATATAAATTCTTAAATAAATCACTCACAATAAGTTGGCGAGGAACAACTGTTGAATTGCCGATAGAAAAAATCAAATACTTTGAAAGCTATAAGAAGCATATAATTTTTCATACATATGATGGTGAATTTCAGATGGTTGCAAATTTGTCGGACAAATTAAAAGAATTGTCTTCATATGGATTTTTGCAAATTCATCAAGGGTATGTTGTAAATATGAATTTGATAAGCAGATTTGATGGTTTGGATATTATTTTAGTTGATGGAACAAAAGTACCTATGAGTTTAAGAAAAAAGTCAACTGTATTATCAGAATATGCAAAATATGTTGCGAGGTATAAAATATGAATATAGCCCGAATGCTTATTGAATATGCAAGCTGTTTTTTAGAAGTTGCTTTTTGTGTTTACTTTTTTTCATCTTTTGAAATAAAAAGATTTAATTCAAGAATCATATTACTTATACTATCCGTTATTTCACTGGTATATGGAAGCGTAGTGGTATTTTCTCAAATAAAAAATGGAGAACTGATTTTCTTTAGTCTGATTATCACTTGGGCTGTTTCTTTTTGTTATCATTTTAAATGGTATACGGCAATATGTATGTCACTAATATTTTCAGTAATATCTGTGCTTTCAGAAATGCTGGTTATGCAGGGAATAGCTTTTATAGGTGACGAGAATTTTTATACTTTAAATGCAAATGTATATACATATATTTGTGGTTTGCTTGCGTGTAAAACTATAACATATATAATTATTCTGATTATCAGAAAACAGAGACACAGATCTTTTGAAAGTGTTAAAGGTATGCGATTTGTAGGATTATTAATGCTTCCTTTATCTACAGCTTTTTTGTCAATGATATTTTCATATATGATGTTTGAATATGATATGAACAACTTTTTGAAAATATCGAGTATTATTGCTTTGATTTTTTTGCTGATTTCTAATATTATGATTTTCTATATAGTTGATAAACAGTATGAAATTATCAGTGCTAATGAAAAGTTAAAAACAAGCGAAATATTATTTATAAATCAAAAACAATACTATGACGATGTTTTTAAATCACAGCAAGAAGTTCGAAAAACACGCCACGATTTGAAAAACTTATTCATTGCTTTACTAAGTGAGCTTAACAATGGTAACGTATCTGATGCCAAACATATAATAGAGAACAAGCTTAGTGAAATGAATCAAACTGTTGATATATCAAATGACATAGATAATATGGTAGATGCCGTAATATACTCAAAAATAGAGGATGCAAAAAAATCTTATATTGAGTTAAACGTTAAGAAGAATATAGATAGACCTGTAAATATAGAAAGTTTAGATTTGGCTGTTTTAGTTGCCAATATTCTGGATAATGCAATAGAGGCGACTGCAGCTGTTTCGAAAAAAAGAGAAATAGAATTTTCATTGTTTACGGAAAACGACAGTTTAATAATATTATCTCAGAATCCTACTGTTAATAGCTTTTCTGGGAATAAGCCTAAAACAACTAAGAAAGATAAAAAGCATCACGGCTTTGGAATATTGAGCATAGAATCAGTGACCAAAAAATATAACGGAGATTATATTCTTGAGTGTGAGGATGGAATGGCAACTGCTACAGTAATTTTGACTAATGATAAGCGAATAAGCATTTAGAATAAGCGAATAGGCATTTTCGCTTGAAATATTATGATGACTTTATTACCCTGTAATTAGTTACAGGGTAATTATATTTTATATGAATCAATAACATTGTCTTGGTGAAAAATATGTATCAATTATTATCTGAAAAAATTACTGTTTCACTAATTAAAAAAAATATAATACATTATGCAGATAGAAAAATTTATGAATACAGTATCGAGGTATTACTGTCTGATGTGGTATATTTTTTAGTTGCTGCTTTAACTGCTATTTTTACAAATTCCATTTTAGCATCTATAGTTTTTTTAATATCATTTTTTTCAATAAGAAAATTTGCTGGTGGTTATCATGCAGATACTTATTTGCGCTGTCATATTATATCTTGGGTGAATCAAATTTTAATGGTTTTATTGTATAAAATTGTTCCAACTATATTTTTAAAACCCCTAACTTTGTTTTTTATTTTAACTGGTACTATTTTCATTTTTTTATTTGCACCGGTTGAAAATAAAAATAAGCCTCTAAGTGTAAAAGAAAAAGAAAAATATGCTGTTATGAGTAAATTAATAGTGGCTTTTGCTGCAATAATGGTCATAGTTCTGAGTTTCACAAATACTGCGTTTCGCTATATGTTGATAGCTGTATTTGGGATATTTTCAGTATCTATTTCGTTAGTTGCAGAAAAAATAAAAAATCATAAAAAAGGAGAAAAAGAAAATGACAAAGAAAGAGCAGACAATTAATCGAATCGGTAAAACATTTGCTAAGGCAGCGTTAAAAGTTGGAATTACTTCATGTAATTCTGCTTGCAGAGTGGGATACTATCAAAATAAAATACCTAACGAAATGAACAGATTTAAAAAGTAATTATTACACATTAATTTAGAGAAACATATTTCTAAGCTTTGACAAAAAACATTATTGGATCTTTTCTAAATTTGTAGTTTTAGGAAGAAGGTATAAAATATGAAAAAAAGGTTAATCAGTATGTTATTGTCTACATCACTGATTTTAGTTTTTTTATGTTCATCAATTGTAACGTCATATGCCTATTCTGAAGAGCTGTATGCGCACTATGGCCCTGGAGGTTCCACTAATTCTTGGGCGTCAACACGATCTGATCCTTCATATATGACTGCTACTCGGGCACCGGTTACACCCAATAAAGTATCTTTTTATTATAAGCCAAGTACTTTAAGACCACTTCCTTCGTCTTTTGTATCATCCAATGATAGAAAAATAAGGATTTATCTTATGGAAAAAGACACTTTGTCTGATGATGATTACGCTAAGTTTTATGAAGGAAAATTTAATGGTAAGTATATTAGCAGTATTCAGTTCCATTCTACTGTGAGTGAAGATGATCTGGAGGTAGGCAAAAGTGTGGAACTCTTTATTAAGCAATATGTTGAAGCGATAAAAGGTGACAAAGATTCAAAGTATACATCTCTGTTTAGTTATTACTGTGGAATAGATTAAGATTAATTTTCAGATTGGAGATAAGCAGAAAATGGATATCTAATTTTTTGCTTATCTCCAATCGAAGTTTATATTTGAGGTATTTTTATGAAAAAAGTATGTGAATTAATTATAACTGTTCTTTTTTTGATGATTCTATGTGCCTGTAGTAATACTGAAGCCGAACCTGAACTTGAATATTCGAGGCAAGATAAAAATGCTGTTCTCAAGTTGTCAGATGGATGGTACTTATATTATGAACGTGAGGAAGTATATGATTCAAATGGTGCTTTTACTCAAGCATATTGTTCTTGTGACGGTGTTAATTTAAAATACAAAAATCTTACCGACTTTAATATACCCTTAATTGATATGGATTCAGGAAAGGTTACGGGAAGTGTTCCGCCTTCAGTACATTTCCTTAAAATGAATAAAATTTACGAAGAAAAAATGAAGCCGATAGAAAAGGTTCTTAACAGCCGTGCTACAGTAGATAATTTAACCGTAGAAGAACTTCAAGATGTAGATATATCAGGCTTGATTTTCTCTTTAGATGATGTTGTAAATGTGTATAATAAGGCAATGAGTGGTGGAACAAAAGAATATGGGAAATATATGAATATAAGTTCGTCCAATATCGTTAGTGATACATTGTTGGATGGGTATCAATGGCAAGTAGGATATTTTATTCTCAGCGGACATATTGTTGCGATTGATATTGAGGTGATTTACGATGACGGACGTTATTTATCAGATATAAATGAAAATCAGCTGTCTGACTCACAAAAGGAGCTTTTACAAAAAATAGAAGATATAAGAGATAACATTCTTGTGAATGGAAATTTTTTAGGTTCCGATTTGGATTTTGAAGAAGAAATTGATGAAGTAAACTTCATCCGTCTTTATAAACTCTTAAAATCTTTAGAGGTAGAAAATGAAAAGAGTCTTGGTTAATCTTGATAAAATTGTAAAACAATACGGATCAAGAAAAATACTGAACGATTTTTCCTATTCATTTTACGAAAATGGTTTTTATCTTTTGTTTGGGGAGAGCGGATGCGGTAAAACAACGCTTTTAAATATACTTGCCGGAATGACTGAGTTTGAAAGCGGATGTATATCTATAACCAATAAACAGTTCCATAAATGTGTGGATTGGAATCAGATACGTAATTTAGTTGGATATGTTACACAGAATAGTTTTTTTATTGATTATTTAACTATAGGTGAGCAGCTCGAGCTTACAGGATGCGAAAAGTCGGATATACCGATTTTTTTGGCAAAGTTTAATATGTTGGAATATGAACATAAATATCCGCGTCAGCTCAGCGTTGGAGAGAAGCAACGGCTAAGCATTGTTCAAGCTTTACTTCAGAATAAAAAAATTTTGTTGTTAGATGAACCCACTGCATCTTTGGATGAAGAAAATAAATTGTTGGTTTTCAATGCACTGTCTACGGTAAGCAAAAAGGTGCTTGTAATATGTTCTTCTCATGATGATTGTGCCAAACGCTATGCTGATTCTATTATTGATTTCACAAAATTGAATGAAAATAACGCAGAATCACATAGTAAATTTTTGAATCATAATAATGAGTCAGATGTTGTATCTGAAAGAAGAGCAGGTGTCAGCCTATATCCGTATTTTAAGAAATGGTTTTCATATAGTGGTCGTGAAAGAAAATCGACAATAGGAATATATCTTATTTATTTTGCAACTTTTATTGCTGTTTTTTTGGGAGACATTCCGTCGCACAAACTTTCTGAAAGTATAGAACATGTATATAAGATTAATCAATGTGCCGTAACGGTAGAGGATTATGGTAAACAGCTGTTTGAAATTTTAGATGGAACTGAAAATGTATTGGATGTTGGTATGGTCTATAACGGATGTGCGCCTGATATAACGATTTATGGAGAGGCCCATGATACATTAATATACGGTGTATTACCATTAAATTCAGATGCCTTTGCTCTAAAAGATCGCATTGAATTCGGAAGTTATTTTAATTCATCTGATCAGGTAATTCTTTCAGCAAATAAAGCTGCGGAATACGGTGAGCCTTCGGAAATCATTGGACACACAATTACATTAAATACTTATGAGGGATATCGTAAATTTGAAATAGCAGGTGTATTTGAGACATTTTCTGATACAGATATACAATATTTAAGACAGGGAATAAATATGTATGCCAATGACTGTATTTATATAAACACTGGCTATACACAACAGTTTCAGGAAGACAAAAATTTTAATTGGCTGAATCGAAGAACATATGTGGTTTATTTTTCCGATTATAAGTCAATGTGTGAATTTAAAGATAAAGCATCTACCCTTGGAATCAGAGTGGCAGAAGATCAGATCGCAAATGATATCACGGAACAGTTTTCCATTCTCTTTTATGTGCTTATGCCACTAACCATTATTATTATGATTTGCTCTATCTTGTTTTATTACCAGACAAGGCAAATTGAACTTTCCTATAATAAGCATCTTTTGTTGATTTATGATTATTTGGGCTTTGATAAACATGAAATCAAAAAGTGTTTTCTACGAGGATTTTTTACTGAAAATCTTCGTATTCTTTCCATTACATTGATATTCGCTTTGATTTTTTGCTTTATTGTCAACTTTATTAATGAGTATTTCCAGTTGGTTGCGTTTAGGATATTTACATTTAGTCCGATATTTATTTTATCATATTTGTTTTTTAACATTCTATTTTCTCTGTTTGCATCATATCTTTTTGTTTTAAAGTTAAATAAATGGAAATGGTATGATTTGTTTATGGAAGAAAGAGATTTACTGTAAAGGAGATTTTATGCTAGCCAAAAATATCCGAAAGACATATGATAATATTCATTATGTTTTAAACGATTTCTCGTATACTTTTCAGAAAGGTAAGATATATGTCGTTAAGGGTGTCAGCGGATGCGGTAAGACAACACTTATCAACATTCTTGGTGGAATTGATAAACATTATGAAGGTGAAATTTTGTATGAAAAGGATCGTTTTGCATTTGTTACGCAGGAAAATATGTTATTTGCAAAATGGACAGTTTTGGAAAATCTTACCTTTATAAAAAACGATATAAGAAAAATCGAAAATTTGGCTTGTAAACTTCGTGTGGATAATTTGCTTAACAAATATCCAAAAGAGCTGTCAGGTGGAGAACGGCAGAGAATTTGTATTATAAGAGCTTTGCTATCGAATCCTACGGTTCTTTTTGCTGACGAACCAGCTGCATCTCTTGATGCAAGGAATTCTCAAACGGTTGCAGAAGCATTTAAGGAGCTTCGTAGGGAAAACATAACTATAATTATCGTTTCGCATAAAAACTGCTTTGATGGCATAGCAGATGAAGTTATTCATCTCGATTACGGAAAGATTAAAGGGATTCAGTATAATCATCCGGATAATATTAATTATCAGGAACCCGAAATTATCGATACAGAAAATCAGAAGATAAATTATGCATTTATATTTCGCAGCTTATTTAAAAAAAATCGTGAACAGTTTGCTTTTAAAAAGTATTGGGCAATGTCAATAATGTTCTTTCTATTCTTAGCATGCTTGTCTCTTAGGCTGAATTTTGAAAATGAATACGCAAATATTTTGACGAAAGAATATCCGGCCGATGTTTTCTTCGTTTCTTCAACTGTATCTGATTTATTGCAAGATTCCTTTCAGGCTACAATTTATGAAAATTATACGCTGCAGGGTGACGGCTTTAAAGCCTTGGGACTGTTGCCGGGTGATGACAGCGGATTTTACTATAAAGATATGATTTTATTTGGTTCTTTTCCTAATAATGATGATGAAGTACTTGTGGATGAAAGATTTGCAAAAGATGTGCTGCATGAATCTGATTATGCAAATGTAATTAAAAAAACTATATCAATATCCGGTAAAATATTTTTTATAGTCGGAGTTGTTCCTTCATTGAATTTTGATAGTTCAAATGAGTATATAACTTGTAATGTTTATTATCAAATTACTAATGATGAGTTGTCAGGTAGCACAATTTTACCACGAGTTTATATACCTTATGATACGATTTCAAAAATTGGGACATTGTCTTTGGAACCGTTTAAAATGGTTAAAATAGAAAATCTTTATGGCGGCAGAGAAAAAATTTACAAAGATGTACGTGAGAAAATCCAAGAACCAATTTTTCCTTGGGATTCTAAAGTTTCAAACATTCAGTCGGCACTCAATATTATTTTTATTGTAATATTGGGTATGACGATTCTAGTTGGTTTAATTACCTTTTTATTTCAGCAAAACGAAGTGAAACTTGAATATTTTTACAGAAAAAAAGAAATTGGAGGATTAAGGTTAATAGGTGTACGTAAAGGAGTTATATTTCTTTTTTTACTGTCTGAGCGTTTGATTAGATGCTGTTATGCATTGTTTTTTTCTTTTGTCTTCTTTTTAGCACTGTGTTTAATTGTTTATGTAGTGCTTAAAATTTGGCTCTTTATACCTGCTTATTTCCTTGCTGCTGTTTTTGCTATTGTTTTACTCTATAATTCTTTACTTGTTTATTATGCAGGCAGAAAAATTCTTAAAGTTGATTTAATACAATTAATTTAACTTTTGGATGGAGCTTAGAATGTAATATTCAATTGATGAATGCTCATTTTTTCTTAGTTTAAAAATTTTAAAATCAGTGTTTTGTGTTTATAAAAACAGAATAATTTGATTATTGATTGTTTTTATGGCAGAAAGACACGTTCAACATTGTCGTTCTCCACCTCCATTCGATTTACGCTTATAAAGTCTGTAAATCAATGGAGGTAAACTATGAAAAAAGTTAATCTTCGAGAATTGTATCCGGAAATATATAAAACGGATACTTTTATAGAAGTCACTGATGATGTGGAAATGGCATTCAAAGTGTCTAAACGTTTAGAGGAAGCTTACAATCGCAAGAAATATCGATATAAAGCACATTATTCTCTTGACAGAAATGATGGAATTGAATGCGATGCACTTTTGTTACAGATTACTCCTGAGCTGATTTTAGAGGAGATGCAGTTAAAGGAACAAGTTTTTACTGCCGTTATGGCTCTTCCAAAATTGCAGGCAAAGCGCATTTATGCTCATTTTTATTTAGGCATGAGTATTACGGAGATAGCCATTGCTGAGGGAGTAAGCAAAAGCCGCGTCAGTGAAAGCATACGTTATGGGCTTAAAAATCTATCAAAAAAATTAAAACAGGGGGAACAAAGTTAATGTATTTGTCATGGTTATTGAAAGAAGAATTATATATTCTATTTCATGTGTACTTTGATAATTACATATACAACATTTCAGGTACACACCCTATGTGCGAGCGAAACGGGCGCGTCGCCAAGATGGACATGCTGTTCGGAGCGAATAACGTAAGCCTGTAACCTGAAGGCGGCGCTTCAGACGCGATGACTGTGTAGGGTTTTAAAGATACTTGTTCACGCCTGCCCACAGACTTGAGGCAGAACCCTACGGTATACGGGAAACGATTCCGCAGAGTTATGACGTCCGTGCCAGCGGAGACCTGAAATGTTCCCAGCACCAGGGGGCGTGGCAAATATGGTGAGAAAGTAAATATCATAATCAGTAAAGCTGCGCCTGTTTTTTGTAAGTAATATTACGTCAAAAAGCGGGTGTAGCTTCCTTTTCGAAGTCAGATACCATGCGACGATAACTTATGTTATCACCGTATTAATGTGATTTTGAAAGCTGCAGCATTATCTTTAACGGAAAGGAATGAATATTTATGAAGGATTTGTTTACTCGCAATCAGTTAAGCTGAGGTTACCGATGACAAAATATTTACCGTGATTCCCCAAACATATAAAAGTGTCCTGAACCTATTTCCATTACGCATTTGACGATCGCAGAGTGACTTGCTTTAAAGCAGGTCGCTTTTCTTTTACCAGAGGACAGGCAAGATAAGTCGATTTTTTGCATACGATGAATACAAGGAGGGAACGGGTTTGAAAAAGAAAGATTTGCCTGTTGTACATTGTACTTACTGTAATACTGAAAAGAGCGTATCCGAAATTTTGGAAAAATCTTTTCGGATTTACCTTGGCCGTATCCTTGTGTCAATGGAGCAACCCATTGTACAATGTAAGCGATGAATGGCCGCTTATCTCAGGAGGTATATAGTATGTACTTAGAGATAAGCAACCCCATGGATTACCATGTGGCTTTATACATCAGACTGTCAAAAGAAGATGAAAGCGAAGGACCATCCCAAAGTGTTCAGAATCAGGAATCCCTGCTACGGGAGTTTGTGCAGCAGCACCGTCTGTCAGTATTTGACACATACGTTGATGACGGATGGAGTGGTACAAACTTTGACCGTCCAAATTTTCAGAGGATGATTGGAGACATTGAAACCAAAAAGGTCAATATGGTTATTACAAAAGACCTTTCACGCTTGGGACGTGACTATATTATGACCGGACACTATATGGAGAGGTATTTCCCGGAGCACCGTGTGCGGTACATTTCTTTATTGGACGGCATAGACACCGGTGTGGACTCCACTGCAAATGATATCACTCCATTCCGTGCAATCATGAACGACATGTACGCTAAGGACATCTCTAAAAAGATAAAAAGCGTCAAGCGAGATAAACAGCGGAAGGGTCAGTTTATCGGCGGCAAGCCCATGTATGGGTACAAGATGCACCCTACGGAGAAAAACAAGATCGTCATTGATGAGCAAGTAGCTCCAATAGTACGACGTA
>OGWT01000307.1_pt1 | contig 39448 bp, 34 predicted proteins | sample 1576101 | NCBI WGS metagenome assembly OGWT01 (sample SAMEA3541481, study PRJEB24748) | human gut metagenome | biome: human gut; feature: human-associated habitat; material: faeces | place: China | collected 2012 | reverse complement strand
GGACGGAAAACAAAGGCTGTCCGGGCTGCGGGAAAATCCGCAAAGAAGAATTTGAACAATTCATTTTCTCGGCCATGCAGGAGAAGTTCAAGGATTTTCAGATACTCCACAGCACAGAGGAAAAGGTCAATCCGAAACTGACAGCCTATCAAGTAGAGCTGGCGCAGGTGGAGGTAGAAATTGAAAAGCTGCTGGACACGCTGACCGGAGCCAATGCGACCTTGCTTGCTTACGCCAACAAGAAAATCGAAGAACTGGACACCCGCCGTCAGACCATTTCAAAAGCAATAGCCGATTTGAGCGTCGAAACCATATCGCCCCAGCAGATAAAGAAATTGTCCTATTATCTCGACAACTGGGAGAGCATAGATTTTGACGACAAAAGAAAAGCCGCCGATGGCTTGATTTCTACAATCAAGGCCACCAGCGACCGTGTTCAGATAGAGTGGAAAATCTGATATTTCCGCTCTATCGCCCCTCATTTCTATTTTATCTCGTTTGTACCCCTTGTACACCGATGCTTAACTTTTTCTATACACATTTTAAGAAACATTGCTGTCCCGAATGTGGCAGAAGAGTGCAGACAAGGTATATTGATAAAAGTGTGAATTCAAATTCGCCTGAAGCTAAGGAATATGATTTTTCGGATACTGAAGGCGAAATAAGATTCAGGACAATTTATTTTTACTGCCTTGATTGCAGGAAAGATATATCTCTTGATGATATGAAGGGTTTTGAAAAAAACAAGAATTTATAATTTTTCAAAAACAGTTTTGTTTTACGACAAAGCTGTTTTTGCTTTGTGGGAAACTTTTTCATTGAAATTGGAATTTTTTAATATTTTTAAGCTATAAAAAAGTAAAAATCGTTGAATTTGCCGTAAATTATGATAGAATAACATCATAACAACTTGCATAATGCTGCTTTGGAGGTAAACGATGCACCTTGTATTAAAAAATGTTAAAAAGAATTTTTCAGAAAAGGAAGTACTAAAAGGTATAAACTTTTCTTTTGAAAAGGGTAAGATTTACGGACTTCTCGGAAGAAACGGAGCGGGAAAAACAACGCTCTTTAACTGTATAAGTGAAGATATAAAAGCTGATGACGGAAAAATAACCGTTGAGGAAAACGGAAGGGAAAGAGATATAAGTTCTGCCGATATTGGTTATGTCCTTTCAACGCCTGTTGTTCCTGAATTTTTAACGGCAGGGGAGTTCCTTAAATTTTTTCTCGATATAAATAAGCCAGAAAAATCAAATCAGCAGGCGATGGATGAATATTTTGACCTTATGAAAATTGCCCCTGAGGACAGAAATAAGCTTATGAAAGATTATTCTCACGGCATGAAAAATAAAATGCAGATGCTTGTGAATTTCATAGCTGATCCGGCGATTTTGCTCCTCGATGAACCTCTTACATCCTTTGATGTTGTTGTTGCCGATGAGATGAAGCAGCTTTTGAAGAGCTTAAAGGAAGAACATATTATAATTTTTTCAACTCATATTTTGGAGCTTGCACTGGATTTATGTGATGAAATTGTCATTCTAAACGACGGTGTCCTTGAGGGTATAGAGAAGGAACACCTTGACAATGCAGAACTTAAAGAAAAAATTATAGCTGCTTTGAGAGGTGACGGGGATGTTTAAAACTTTTGCTCATTCCTTTCGTCTTGCCAATGCTTATAAAGTAAATACTGTAATATTTTCTTTAAAATCAATACCTCTTGTAAAGCGCCTTTTGCCTGACAGTTTGTATTCAAGTAAGGGACTCAAGAGATTTGCAGCGGTAATAAGTGCCATTTGGCAGTTTTTGATGATATTTGTCGGCAAAGCCATTTACATAGGCCTTATGGTATATTTGCCTGCAAGCCAGATGAAAAATCCAGCTGATGCCTTTTTGAATATCCTCTTTTTCCTTACTCTGGCGGGAGGAATTACAAATATAGGAATGTTTGATCCATCCCGTGATAAGTATTACGCAATGTTTATAATGCGTCTTGATGCAAAAGACTATACTGTTTCAAATTATATCTATTATCTTTTGAAAACATTTGTTGGTTTTACTGTAATCGCACTTGTATTTGGTCTTATTTGCGGTGTGAATGTTTTTTACTGTCTTGTAATTCCGTTTACTGTCTGTGCGGTTAAACCGATTTTCGGCAGTTTTTCACTGATGTATGATTCAAAGCATATAACTAATTTGAAACATGAGGGATTTAAGTATTCTGTGGTAATGGTAGTTGATGTGGTGTTTATTGCCGCAGCATATATTCCTGCTGTTTTCGGTTTTGCAATTCCCGGTGCAGCAGTTGTAGCGGTGACTCTTCTTCTTATGGTTGGTGCTGTATTTGCTTTTTCATATATAGCTAAATTCAAGGATTATCGCAGCATACAGCTTTTTGTTCTCAATCCTCAAAATCTTGCAATGAATAAAAGCGTTGAGACTCAGAGAACACAAAGTATGTTCCAGGGTAAAATTGATAATGATGTAAATATTACAAGCAATAAGACCGGTTATAAATATTTCAATGAGATATTTATGAAGCGTCACTCTAAAATACTTACTAAATCTGCAAAGAAAATAACCGTTGTGCTGGTTGCTATTTTTGCTGTTTTAATTGCGCTGAGCTTCTTTATTCCCGATATAAACGGAGAAATTAATAAGTTTATTTTAAATAAGCTGTCTTTGTTTTTAATTATAATGTATTTTATAAACAGGGGACGTACAATGACCCAGGCTATGTTTGTAAACTGTGATCACAGTATGCTTTTGTATCGTTTTTACAGACAGCCTACGGCTATATTGAACCTGTTTATACAAAGATTAAAGTATATCGTGCTTGTTAATTTGATGCCTGCGTCAGTTATAGCAGTTGGTATGCCTTTACTGCTTTATATAAATGGCGGTACAGATAATATAGCGCTTTATCCTTTGATATTCTTTACAATAATAGCAATGTCGCTTTTCTTCTCAGTACATACTATGGTGCTTTATTATTTGATGCAGCCTTATAATGAGAATATGGAAATGAAAAATGCAGCTTATGGAATCGTTAATACAGTAACCTATTTTATATGTTATTTTGTTATGGATAAAGAGATACCTGTAATGATTTTCGGAATAAGCGTCTGTGTTTTCAGTTTGATATATGTCTGTGTTTCCTTTGCACTTGCCTATCGACTGGCACCGAAAACATTTAGAATAAGACACTGATAATTAAGACACCGACATTACTTTTATTAAAAGACTTGTCTGCAATGCAGATAGGTCTTTTGCATGTAAAAATGAATTCATTAAACCTAATTATTTTTTCAATAGAGAATTAAAAACTGTATTTATTTTGATTAACTTTTTACTATTCAAAAATAAAAGTTTAGTTATAATTTGTTGATTTCAGTTATCGTTTTTTCATGGAAATACATTTACGAAAAAATTTTCGGTTGAGAAAATGATTTATATGCTTTATACTGATATATGTATTAGCAGCGAAAAAGTATATGTTTTGCAAAAAACATTTAGGGAGAAAAAGAAGAATGCTGGTTTTCTATCTGAGCGTACTTGACACTACAGAAGGGAGATCAAAATTTGAAGAACTTTATATAAAATATGGTAAGCTTATGAAGTACGTTGCCTATAATATTCTCTGCGATGATGCCCTTGCAGAAGATGCAGTGCATAATGCTTTTTTGAAGCTGATGAAATATTTAAATAAAATAGATGAGGTTAATTGTCACAAAACTAAGAGTTTCATCGTTATAGTTACTGAGAGTGTATCAAAAGATATGTACATGAAACGTAAAAGGGAAGCGACAGTTAACATTGATGACAATGAGCAGGAAATTTATGTTGATTCTCCTGATTTGGACAGTATAGATACACATGTTATTGCACAGGCAATAGAGAAACTTCCCGATATTTACAGAGATGTACTTATTTTAAGGTATGTACACCAATACAAGGATGCCGAGATAGGAGATCTTCTTGGTATAAGTGCCGTTACTGTGAGAAAAAGATTGCAGAGGGCAAAGGAGAAATTGATGTTAATACTTGGGGAAGAAGGAGATTTTGATGTATTGTAATACGAAGTACGACGAGAAACTAACAGCAGCTCTCATGCTTTATCAGGAACAATGGATGAATTCTCTGCCGAAAGATGAAGAGCTTGAAAATATAACTTTTTCAAAGAAATTCAAAAATAAAATGCAAACTCTTTTATATTGTGAGTATGAAGATAGCAATAAAGGTCATGTAATTTATTTTACTTCTGCATTTAGACGAATAACATCACTGGTGTTGGCATCTGTTATGTTTGTTTCATTGGCGCTGTTCAGTGTAACTGCTTTGAGAGATTCATTTTTAGGCTTTTTCAAAAACACTAATAATGGTATATCTACAACTATAAACCTTAGTGAAGATCCGGCATACGATCCAAAAGCTGTTTTTACAGAGACTTATTTTTATGTTCCTGCTGATTTTGAAAGAACAGAATATAATTGCAGTACTGATTATTTTCGTAAAGAATATGTTAATGGTGCCGGAAACTATATTCATATTTACCAAGGGGCTGTATATGGCGGAGGAGTGTTAACTTTAGATACTGAAGACAGCAAAATAGAATATGTTGAACTTTTCGGAAGCGATGCTTTATATTATGAAAAGAGAGGAAACAGATTGTTTTGGCGGCAAGGATCCTCCTATTATATAATGGTGAGCGATCTTCCTAAAGAAGAAATACTTGAAATTGCCCGTTCAGCGCACAATTGATTTTTTAATTTTAATATTAAAAAGCCTTATGTTTTCATTTAAGAAATCATAAGGCTTTTTATATTGCATATTTTATTATTTATTTAAGAAACATCAAAGAAGAAGCTATTAAAAACTGAGCGGCATAATATGTAGTATGATTAGTTATTATGTCAATTGGTCTTTTCTTATTTTCTCCGAAATATGTTCCCGAAAGGATAAGATCAGAAAGAGCAAAGAATATACCGCCGGCAAACATAAGGTTGAGGGTCATTATTTTAAATCCGTTCATTAAGGCAAATGATCCTGACAAAAATGCCAATAGAGCTACTATGAATGTATATACGACTGTTATCGCTTTGAATTTTCCGTATTTCATCTTTAAAGGTTTTTCTAAAATTAGCATACCCACAGCTGCAATAAGTGAAATTATAACAGGAAGTACAATATAAATAATTTTATTCCAGTCTGCGAATCTGTGTAATATTGCTGCAATAAATAATATGTGACCTACAATAAATGAAAAGAATCCGGAAAAAGTGTATATATCATTATCATCTTTGTATATCCATTTTAAATCCAGCCATATATCGCCTAAAAGTCCGAAAACAAGTCCCATCAAAACTAAAATAGGAAATACACAATATCCGTGTTTTAAGGCGTTGGCGCTTCCGATAGCACCACAAAAAATAAATATTATACTGGTAACAGTTTTCAGCAATAGAGCTTTAATACCACACTTTTTTACTCTTTCTTTCATAAAAAAAATAGCTGAAACGATACCAATAGCTAAAACAGCACTAAACAACATAATTATTCCTACTTTCAAAACTATTTTAGTAATTATAGCAAAAAAAATAATGCAATTTCAACAGAACAAATGGGGACATCATGCATAATTAACAATTATATTATATTCTTTTCGAGGATGTAAACGTATGGGGGTTAAATTGCATGTGTAAATATATTTGATGTATTTTTCTTAGTTTTTCGCTACCATTTTAAATCAGATCAACTATCTTGCTAATTTAGTTTATTCATGCTATCATGATTAAAATCGTTTTGAGCGGAGGGATAAAATGGCGGCGACAATAAATCAGATAGCAGAACTTGCAGGAGTATCACGTGGAACTGTGGACAGAGCCTTAAATCATCGTGGTCGCATTAATCCCAAGGTAGCTGAAAAGATTCTGAGTATAGCCGATGAATTGGGGTATGTTCCAAAACACCGCAAATCAGGGAATAAAACCGTAGACGGTGAGCGTGGAAGCGATACCATGTGCATAGGTGTAGTTACTCAGCTTGCCCGTTCTTCTTTCATGCTCCAGGTAAATAAGGGAATACGTCATGCCAGTAAAGAGCTTAAGGAAAAGGGTATTGAGATTATTCTTAAAGAAAATGAAACTGTGGACGAAGAGCAGCAGATGAAGGCTATTAAGGAGCTTGAAGAGCTTAATATAGATGCCCTTGCTATAATGCCAGTTGACTGTGACGGAATACGAGAAAAAATAAATGAACTTATTGATGTAAAGAAAATTCCCGTGGTTACTTTCAATACGGATATAGTCGGCACAAAGCGATGCTGTTTTGTGGGGCTTGATAACAGACGCAGCGGAAGAACTGCTGCCGGGCTTATGGGTCTGATGATGAGAGGAAAGGGAAAAGTTCTTGTAATTACCGGTTTTTTTTCAAACCTTACAGGAAGCTGCCGTGTTGACGGATTTGTAGAAGAGCTTAAATACGGTTTCCCCAATATGGAGCTTATTGGCGTACAGAGCAGCTTTGACCAAAGCGACGAGGTGGCAAAGATAATTGTGAACGCCATGACAGCTTATCCTGATTTAGAAGGCATTTTTATGGCTTCGGGCGGACAGAGCGGAGTCGGACGAGCTTTTGAGCAGCTTCAGCTAAAGAAAAGGCCTTATGTTATAATTTATGACAGAACACCATATAACGACAGAGCTTTAAGTGAGGGAACAGTGGATTTTCTCATTGACCAGGAGGCATATGAACAGGGATACAGAGCGTTAGGGCTTCTGGCAAAGCTTCTTAAACAGGGGAAAGAACCTGAGTCGGAATATATGTATACGGAAATTAATATAAAAACAAAATATAATTTAAAGTAAAGGCGGTGTGCAAAAGCACATCGCTTTTCGCTTGCGTGCCAATTCACAGCACGCAAAAAGCACGCTAAAAATCGTTTGTAAAAATCACATAAAAAAACCTTTTGCTTTGTCTGAAACATAGAAGTTTTGCGGAAGCACAAAAAGCTCTTGCGGCTTAAATTCAAATATGTTATTCTCTACATGGAAAAATATATACAAAAAGCACGCAATTTTAAAAAGCACGCAAAACCATACAGGAGGAATATTCAGATGAAGTACATTGAATTTGATGAAAGCAGACCCCTTGACCTGGTGCTTCTGGGTCGTGTGGCAATTGACTTTAACCCGGCATATAACGATCAGGTTAAAGAAGATTTTAAACCTTTAAAAAAGGTTCATATGTTTGAAATGTTTTTAGGCGGTTCACCTGCAAATATTACAGTAGGCGTTACCCGTCACGGACTTAAAGCCGGATTCATCGGTAAGGTTTCCGATGATCAGTTCGGCGAGTATGTTGTGGATTATTTTAACAACATCGGCGTTGACACATCACACATTACAAAGTGCAAAAACGGAGAAAAGCTTGGACTTACCTTTACCGAAATGCTTTCGCCCTCTGAAAGCAGCATTCTTATGTACCGTAACTGCATCGCTGACCTTCAGCTCCATGTTGACGATATCGACGAGGATTACATAAAGAGCGCAAAGGCAATTCTTATTTCAGGTACTGCTCTTGCACAGAGTCCTTCCCGTGAAGCTGCAATGAAAGCAGTTCTCCTTGCAAAGCGCAATAATACACGCATTATTTTCGATATCGACTACCGTGCATATAACTGGGAAAACGATGATACTATTTCCATTTACTATTCTGCTGTTGCTAAGGAAGCCGATATTATCATGGGTTCCCGTGAGGAATTCAATCTTACTGAAAAGCTTATTAAACCGGGCATGACCGATGAGGAATCAGCAGCTCTCTGGCAGAGCTATCATGCAAAAATCGTTGTTATCAAGCACGGTATGAAGGGTTCAACCGCTTACACCTGTGACGGACAGAAATTTTCAATTAAGCCATTCCCGGTTGAGGCAAGAAAAGGCTTTGGTGGCGGAGACGGATACGGTTCAGGTTTCCTTTATGGCCTTTACAGCGGCTGGGAGATTATGGACTGTCTTGAATTCGGTTCAGCAGAAGCTTCCATGATGGTAAGAAGCAACAACTGCTCAGATTCACTTCCCGGACCCGATGAAGTCCGTGCATTCATTAAAGAAGAAAAAGAGAAGTACGGCGAAATGATCGCCCGTGTTTAATTAGGAGAGATAGATATGGCTGATACAATTCGTTTAACCACAGCTCAGGCAATTGTCAGATTTCTCGATAATCAGTACGTTTCAATGGATGGAGTGGAGACAAAATTTGTAGAGGGATTCTTCACTATTTTCGGTCACGGCATCGCCGTAGGACTTGGTGAAGCGCTCGATACAAATCCCGGTGAGCTTCGTGTAATGCAGGGCAGAAACGAGCAAGGAATGTGTCACTCTGCAATCGCTTTTGCAAAGCAGAATAACCGTAAGAGCATTATCGCCTGTGCCTCTTCGATAGGCCCCGGCGCTGCAAATATGGTTACTGCCTGTGCAACGGCAACGGTAAATAATATTCCGCTTTTGGTTTTCCCTTCGGATACTTTTGCTTCACGTCAGCCCGACCCGGTGCTTCAGCAGCTTGAGCAGAGTAACAGTCTTGCTACAACTACAAATGATGCATTTAAACCCGTTTGTAAATACTGGGATCGTGTCTGCCGTCCCGAGCAGGTTATGACCGCCCTTATTAACGCAATGAGAGTTTTGACAGATCCTGCCGAGACAGGAGCCTGCTGTATAGCTCTTCCTCAGGACGTTGAAGGTGAATCTTATGACTATCCCGAATATTTCTTCAAAAAGCGTGTACACCGCATTACCCGACCCGTTGCAGTGGATGAGGAGCTTGAGGATTTGGCAGAGGTACTTTCTCAGGCTAAAAAACCACTTATCATAGTAGGCGGCGGCGTTAAGTATTCTGAGGCAGGGGAGACAGTTGAAAACTTCTGTGAGGAGTTCCATATTCCCTTTGGTGAAAGCCAGGCAGGTAAGAGCGCATGTAAATCGAGCCATCCCTATTGCCTTGGCGGTATCGGAGTTACAGGTACACTTGCTTCAAACGTAATCGCAAAGGATGCTGACGTTGTGCTTGCTGTTGGTTCACGTCTTTCGGATTTTACCACAAGCTCAAAGCATCTTTTCCAGAATGAAAACGTTAAGTTCCTCACTATAAACAATAACCGTTACCATGCATATAAAATGGATGCCGTAAAGGCTGTTGGTGATGCAAAGGTCACTCTCGAAGCTCTTGCAGAAAAGCTTCGTGAGAGAAAATATGTTTCCTCATACAGCGGAGAAATCGAAGCAGCTAAAAAGGCTTGGGATGAAGAGTGGGATCGTCTTGCAAATATCGAATATACAGGCGAGGACTTTGAACCTATTGTAAAGGCACGTGATCCGAGAACAATTCCGGAATTTGTAAAACTTACAGACGGAAAAATTACTCAGACAGCCGCTCTTGCAGCTATCAATAATACAATCGATAAGGATGCCGTAATTATCACTGCCGGAGGTTCACTTCCCAGCTGTATGCAGCGTATGTGGCGTACAGATAAACGTGGCGGATATCACGCTGAGTATGGATATTCCTGCATGGGATATGAAATCGCCGCAACATTGGGCGTTAAGTTTGCCGAGCCGGAAAGCGAAGTTTACTGTGTAGTAGGCGATTCAAGCTTCCAGATGCTTCACAGCGAAATCATGACCATTATGCAGGAGCGCAAAAAGGTCAATATTCTTATTTTTGATAACTGCGGTTTCGGCTGTATCAATAACCTTGAAATGAATAACGGTATCGGAAGCCTTGCAACGGAGTTCCGTTACACCGACGGCAAGAAGCCCACAGGTGATCTTATTCCTGTTGACTATGCAAAAATCGGTGAGGGCTACGGACTTAAAACCTATACCTGCAAGACTATCCCTGAGCTTGTTGCAGCTCTTGAGGATGCAAAAAAGCAAAATATAGCCTGTCTTTTTGACCTTAAGGTGCTTCCCAAAACCATGACCGACGGCTATGAGTCCTGGTGGAATGTAGGTATCGCAACAACCTCTGTTAAAGAGAGCGTCCGTGAAGCCTGCGAAGATGTCATGACAGGCCGCAGAGAATCAAGACAGTATTAATAAGGAGTAATTGAAATGGGTAAAGTATTCGGTTATCCGGAATTTGATGCAAACGGCGAACAGATTCTGACAACCTATGACAATGAATATAAAGATATGATGATGGACATTCGTATCTATCGTATGAAAACAGGGGAGAAACGCAGCTTCGGCCGTGAGGGTGAAGAGGTAGCCGTACTGCTTTTATCAGGAAAAATCACATATAAATGGGAGGATAACTCTCAGACAGTAAGCCGTAAGGATGTCTTTACTGAGGGACCCTGGTGCGTACATGTCTGCACCGGCAAAGAGGTTACAGTGGAAGCTGAAAGCGATGCTGAAATCCTCGTTCAGTGCACTAAGAATGAAAAAGAATTTGAAAGCAGAATTTACTCTCCAGAGGATGCTCCATGGGGCTATTCCTGCAAAGGAAAATTCGGAAATGTTGCAAAGCGTCGTGTAAATACAATTTTCGACCACGACATAGCGCCTTATTCCAATATGGTTTTAGGCGAAGTCCTCAACGACAGAGGCAACTGGTCGGGATATCTTCCTCACCGTCATCCCCAGCCGGAAACCTACTATTTCAAGTTTGACCATCCTGAGGGATTCGGAGCAAGTTTTGTAGGTGATCAGGTTTTTAAAAGCACTGACGGCAGCTTTTCGGCGATCCCCGGCGGAGAGCTTCATCCTCAGGCTGTTGCACCTGGTTATCAGATGTACACCTGCTGGATGATCCGTCACCTTGACGGCAATCCGTGGCTTCAGACTGACCGCTGCGAAGATGAACGATATACATGGCTTCATGAAGCTAAATTTGACTGATAGACAGGAGAACATAAAATGGCGAGAGAATTTATTGTCCCGGGAAAAATAATTTCCGGTTCAGGAGCTTTGGAGGCAGCTGAATCAGCTCTTAAAGCCTTTGGTAAAAAAGCTCTTATTGTAACAGATAAAGTTATGATAGACCTTGGCAACTGTGCAAAGGTTGAAGCTGCCCTTAAAAATGAGGGAGTAGATTATGTTATCTATTCCGATATAACAGGTGAGCCTACCGATGTTATGATTGACGGCGGAGTAAAGGTATATAAGGAAAACGGCTGTGATTTCATTGTAGCTTTAGGCGGTGGCAGCCCCATTGATTCCATGAAGGCAATAGCTTCCCTTATAGAAAACGGCGGAAGTATTTCCGATTATATGGGAAAGGTTATCGATGTACCCGTACCGCCCATGGTTGCAATTCCCACAACTGCCGGTACAGGATCTGAGGCTACCCAGTTTACAATTATTACAGATACAAAAAAGGATATAAAAATGCTCTTAAAAGGCGCTGTGCTCATGCCTACGCTGGCAATTATCGACCCGCAGTTTACAATGACCGCACCGCCTAAAATCACAGCTGCAACAGGCCTTGACGCCCTTTGCCATGCAGTTGAGGCTTACACATCCCGTAAAGCTCAGACTCTTTCTGATACTTTTGCGGTTTCAGCTGTTAAGCGTATTTTTAAATTCCTTCCCGTTGCTTTTAAAGACGGTAAAAACGAAGAAGCAAGAGTCGAAATGTCTGTTGCCGCTCTGGAAGCAGGTATTGCTTTCAATAACGCATCAGTAACAGTTATCCACGGTATGAGCCGTCCCATAGGAGCTCTTTTCCATGTAGCACACGGCCTTTCAAATGCAATGCTTATGAAAGAGTGCCTCAAATTCGCTCTTCCCGGCGCATATGACCGCTTTGCAGATCTTGGCAGAGCAATCGGAGCCGCAAAGGCAGAGGACAGCGACGAAGCAGCCGCAGAAAAGTTCCTCAAAGAAATCGAGAATATAACAAAGGTACTTGAAACTCCAACACTCGAAGAGTACGGAATAGACCGTGAAAAATTCTTCAGTGTCATAGATAAAATGTCCTTTGATGCAATGGCAAGCGGAAGTCCTCAAAACACAAAGCGGGATGTAAGCGAAGAGGATGTAAAGCAGATTTACAGAAACCTTTGGTGATTAAACCATGATATAAAGGAGAATGAAAAATGATAAAAGTAGGAATCATCGGCGCAGGCCGTATCGGTAAGGTACATATTACAAGTATCGCTACCAGAGTTAAGGATGCAGTTGTAAAATCAGTTGCAGATCCCTTTATGAACGATGAAACGGCAGCATGGGCAAAGGCTATGGGCGTTGAGGTTGTGACAAAGGATTACAAGGAAATCCTTGCAGACCAGGAAATCGCCGCTGTACTTATCTGTTCTTCAACAGATACCCATTCACCTATTTCCGTTGAGGCAATAAAAGCCGGTAAGCACGTTTTCTGTGAAAAGCCCATTGACCACGATATCGAAAAAATCCAGCAGGTTATAGAAGCGCTTGAGGGCACAAACCTTAAGTATCAGGTTGGCTTTAACCGTCGCTTTGACCACAACTATGAAGCTGTCCAGCGTGCAGTTGCAGAGGGTAAAATCGGTAAGCCAGAGATAATAAAGATTACATCCCGTGACCCTGAGCCACCTTCAATTGACTATGTAAAGGTTTCCGGCGGAATGTTCCTTGATATGACAATACATGATTTTGATATGGCTCGTTTCCTTGCAGGCTGTGACGCTGAGGAAGTTTATGTACAGGGTGCAAACCTTGTTGATCCCGCAATCGGTGAGGCAGGGGATGTTGATACAGCAGTCATTACGATGAAAATGGAAAACGGCGCAATTGTTGTTATCGATAACAGCAGAAGATCAGCATACGGCTATGATCAGCGTGCAGAAGTATTTGGATCTGAGGGAATGGTTGCCTGCGAAAACGACAGTCAGTCAAAGGCAGTTCTCAGCAATGCTGACGGCGTAACAGCTGAGAAACCTCTCTTCTTCTTCCTTGAGCGTTATATGGACGCTTACGGAAAAGAGGTTTCAATGTTTATTGATGCAATTGTAAACGATAAGGAAGCTCCTCTCAACGTATATGACGGACTTAAACCCGTACTTATGGGTCTTGCAGCTAAGAAGTCATATGAAGAGCATCGTCCCGTAAAGATTTCTGAAATCATGTAATTACCTTACCGAAAGGGGAATAAAGTATGTTTGATAAAAGCAAAGTAAAGCTCGGAATAGCTCCTATCGCCTGGACAAACGACGATATGCCCGATCTCGGCAAGGAGAACACCTTTGAGCAGTGCGTAAGCGAAATGGCTCTTGCAGGCTTTACTGGTTCAGAGGTCGGCAATAAATATCCGAAAGATCCTGAGGTTCTCAAAAAGGCTCTCGATCTCAGGGGAATGGAAATCTGCAATCAGTGGTTTTCATGTTTCCTTATTACAAAGCCCTTTGAAGAGGTTGAGAAGGAGTTTCGCAGTCAGCTTGCGTTCTTAAAGGCAATGGGAGCAAAGGTTATCGGCGCATCTGAGCAGAGCCACAGCGTACAGGGGGAGCTTAACACACCTATTTTCGGTCATAAGTATGTTATGAACGATGATGAGTGGGATACATTCTGCAATGGTATGAATAAGCTCGGAAAAATCGCAAAGGAAGAGTATGGAATTTCTCTTACATTCCATCATCATATGGGTACAGTTGTTCAGACTGCCGCTGAGGTTGAGCGCATGATGGAGGGAACAGATCCCGAATATGTAAGTCTTCTTTTTGATACCGGACATTTTGCTTACTGCGGCGAAGATCCCCTTGAGATGGTCAAGAAGTATGTAAACCGCATTAAGCACGTTCACCTTAAGGATATCCGTCCTGAAGTGGTTGAAAAGGTAAAAAAAGAAAATCTCAGCTTCCTTGACGGCGTACGTCTCGGTACGTTCACAATCCCCGGCGACGGATGCATAGACTTTGATCCCATTTTCAAGGTTCTTGAGGATGCAGGATATGAGGGATACATGCTTGTTGAAGCGGAACAGGATCCCGCAAAGGCAAATCCTCTTGAATATGCAATGCGTGCAAGAAAGTTCATCGCTGAAAAGACAGGACTTTAATAATGTAAAAGCCGCCGTTTAGGCGGCTCAGAGCACTTATATTTAAAGTAAGGAAGAGATAACATGGCACTGGTAGAAATGAAAACTCTCCTTGAGGGTGCTGCAAAGAAAAATATCGGATGCGGAGCTTTCAGTGTAGGCAATATGGAAATGGTTATGGGTGCCATAAGAGCTGCTGAAGAAACAGACACACCCATAATTTTGCAGATAGCCGAAGTGCGTCTTAAAAATTCGCCTTTGCACCTTATGGGACCTATGATGGTAAGCGCAGCAGAAAATGCTAAAGTAGATGTTGCAGTGCATCTTGACCACGGTCTTACTCTGGAAACAGTACAGCAGGCCCTTGATCTTGGTTTTACGTCTGTAATGCTTGATGCTTCAACACTTCCCTTTGAAGAGAACATAGCAAAGACTAAAAAGGTAGTAGAGATGGCGAGGGAGTATGGTGCAACCGTTGAGTCAGAGCTGGGGCTCGTAGGCGGAAGTGAGGATGGCAGCAGCGACCACGGAATACGCTGTACTGATCCGGACGATGCAAAAATCTTTGCTGAGGAAACCGGCATAGATGCTTTGGCAGTGGCAATCGGTAACGCTCACGGAAATTATCCCGTAGCGCCGACTTTAGCTTTTGATGTACTGGAAAAGATAAATGAGAATGTCAATATACCTCTTGTTCTTCACGGTGGAAGCGGAATAAGTGACCGTGATTTTCAGAGGGCAATTTCTCTGGGAGTCCGCAAAGTAAATATTGCAACTGCCAGCTTTAACAGCCTTGCAAATAGTGCGGAAAAATATATGCAGGGCGAGGGCAAACACAATTACTTTGACCTTAGTACGGCAATGGTAAACGGAATATATGAGAATGTGATACGTCATATTAATGTTTTTAATACACCGTATCAGAAATAATGATGGAATACATATTTTGAGGGGTATGTTTTCTATATAGTAAGCAAAGGGTGCATCCAGTTTGGATGCACCCTTTGTACATTTAAAAGTAAAAAAAGAAAGGATGCAGTAAAATGCATCCTTTCTTAAGTATAAGTAATATTAACTTATTTGCCTGCTTTGAGAACAAGATCTTTTGTCTCTCTTGCGATAACAAGCTCTTCGTTTGTGGGGATAACAAAAGCTCTGACCTTTGAGTTGGGAGTAGTGATTTCCTTTTCAACTCCATGGAGAGCAGCTGCGTTTGCCTCTTCATCGATCTCAAATCCGAGGAAAGAAAGCTTTGAGCAAACGTCTGTGCGAAGGTCGTCAGTGTTTTCACCGATACCGCCTGCAAAAACAAGAGCGTCAATACCGTCCATAGCTGCAACGTAGCTTCCGATGAACTTTCTAATCTGATACCACTGAATATCTCTTGCGAGCTTTGCACGCTCGTTGCCTTTAGCAATTGCATCTCTGAGGTCTCTGTCGTCGCTGGAAACACCGGAAACGCCGAGAGCGCCTGACTTCTTATTGAGAAGAGTATCTGTTTCCTCAGGAGTAAGTCCCTCTTTCTGCTGGAGGAAGATGATAACTGAGGGGTCGATTCCGCCGCAGCGTGTACCCATCTCAAAACCATCAAGGGGAGTAAGACCCATGCTGGTGTCAATAACCTTGCCGTTTTTAACAGCAGCTATTGAGCAGCCGTTGCCAAGGTGGCATGTGACAATTTTAAGATCTTTGATATCTTTGCCCATAAGCTCAGCGCAGCGATGGCTGATGTATTTGTGAGATGTACCGTGGAAACCATATCTGCGGATTGCATACTTCTCATAATACTCATAGGGAATGGGGAAAATATAAGCCTCGGGGGGCATTGTGCTGTGGAATGCGTTATCGAAAACTGCAACCTCAGGAACATTGTCGCCGAAAACTTTGCGGCAGGCGTTGATACCCTGAATATGTGCCGGATTGTGAAGAGGAGCAAGGTCGCAAAGGCTCTTGATACCCTCAACAACGCTGTCGTCAATGATAACGCTCTCGTTGAACTTGTCGCCGCCCTGAACTATTCTGTGGCCTACAGCTGCGATTTCGGAAAGATCGGAAATAACAGCATATTCGCCTTCTGTAAGATACTTTTTAACGTCGAGGAAAGCGTCAGTGTGGTTGTCCATTTTAACATCGACATCAAATTTTCTTCCGTCGAAAGTGCTTCCCTTTATACGGCCGTCAACACCGATTCTTTCGCAAACACCCTTTGCGAGAACCAGCTCGTTTTCCATATCGATAAGCTGGTACTTAAGTGAGGAACTGCCTGCATTGATAACAAGAATTTTCAAAAAAAAACCTCCAATGTAATTTGTACTTGAACTAATTCTATAACTAATATATTATATCATTGATGAATCATTTTCAATAGTTTTGCGTTAAAGGGGGAGAAAAAAGTGAAAACTTACGGTATAGTAGCTGAATTTAATCCCTTTCATAACGGTCATGAATATTTGATTGAGCAGGGTAAAAAAGCCGGCGCCGAAAAAACGGTGTGTGTGATGAGCGGAAATTTTGTCCAGCGTGGAGAACCGGCGGTTTGTTCCAAGTGGCGAAGAGCCGAAATGGCTCTTAAATGCGGGGCTGATCTTGTTGTGGAATTGCCTGTTTCATGGGCTGTGTCCTCGGCGGAAAGATTTGCATATGGTGCAGTTTCGGTTTTAAATTCCATGGGCTGCGTCGATAATCTGCTTTTCGGATGTGAAAACGCCGACTCGGATTCTCTCTTTTCAGCTGCATCTCTCTGCATTTCAGAAGAATATAGCAGGGCTTTAAAGGAATTTCTTTCAGAGGGTCTTTCCTTTCCCTCTGCCCGTGAAAAGGCGGTACTTTCCGTTGCAGATGAAAGAACAGCGGATATTTTAAAAACTCCCAATAACATCCTTGCAGTGGAATACTGTAAAGCTATTTTGCGCCTTAACTCTTCCATTAGTCCGGTATGTGTAAACAGAACCGGAGTCGATCACGACAGCGAAAATTTAAATGAAGCTTTCGCTTCGGCCTCAGCCATAAGAAAAATGCTCTCAAGTAATTTTAAAAGAGTAGCCTATTTTATGCCGGAAAAAACTTTTGAGCTTCTGAAAAAAGCCAATGATGAGGGAAGACTCTTAAAGGATTTTAAAAATCTCGATTTGCCTTTAATTTCCATGCTCCGAAGAGCAGATGCAAGTGAGATTTCTTTAGTTCCGGATGTCTCTGAGGGGCTCGAATACAAAATAAAAGAAGCGGCAAAGCATGGAACCTCTTTTGGGGAAATAGCTGATTTAGTTAAATCAAAGCGGTATACACATTCAAGGCTCAGAAGAATACTTTTGCTTTTTTATCTTGGAATATACAGTAAAGATTTAATTGAGACTCCGCCGTATATCCGAGTTTTGGGCTTTAACAGTAAGGGTCGAGAGCTTCTTTCACAAATGAAAAAAACTGCTTCACTTCCGGTGATTATGCGGTATAATGACATTGTAAAGCTCAGCGGTCAATGTAAAAGTGTGTTTGATACCGAATCACGGGCTGTTGATATGTACAACACGCTTTTTGATGATATAAGACCCTGCGGCGAAAATATGACTCATAATCCGAATATTTTAATGGAATAAAGGAGGAACATACAATGAAAATAGTAGTTTTGGACGGAAAAACCACCACTGCATCAGGTGATTTCTCGTGGGAGTGGCTCTCTAAATATGGAGAATATACGGTCTATGACAGAACTCCAAAGGAAGAGACTGTCAGCAGGGCAAAGGATGCAGATATAATTATTACAAACAAAACGGTTTTGTCGAAGGATATATTAGAGCAGTGTAAAAATGTAAAGTTTATCGCTCTGCTTTCTACCGGATATAACGTAGTTGACTGTGAATGTGCTGCACAGAGAGGAATACCTGTTTCAAACATTCCCTCATACAGTACAGAGGCAGTTGCACAGATGACTTTTGCACTTATTCTGGAAATAACAAACGCCGTTGCACTTCATTCTAAAGCTGTTCATGACGGAGAATGGTGCCGCTGTGAGGATTTCTGTTTCTGGAAAACGCCTCTCACTGAGCTTAGCGGAAAAACTCTTGGCATTGTGGGCTTTGGAAAAATCGGAAAAGCAGTTGCACAGATAGCCAGAGCATTTTCTATGGAAGTGCTTGTCTATGCTCCTCGCAGACATGGTTTCAGAGGCGGCGATGGGGTACATTTTGTAACTCTCGAAGCATTGATGGAGAGAGCCGATATAATTACTTTCCACTGTCCGCTCAATGATGAAACTGAAAAAATGGTAAACGCCGACTTTATTTCTTCAATGAAAGACTCAGCTGTAATTATTAATACTGCGAGGGGACAGATAGTAGACGAGAAGGCTCTTTATGAAGCCCTCGAAAGCGGAAAAATCTCTGCGGCAGGAGTGGATGTTCTTTCAGTTGAACCTCCTAAGGAAGACAATCCTCTTTTAAAGGCGAAAAACTGTTATATTACTCCTCATATATCATGGGCAGGCTATGAAACCAGAGCGAGACTTCTTGAGATATTCAAGGGAAATATTGAGGCATTTGTAAACGGCAGCCCGAGAAATGTAGTCAATATGAAATAAATCATTTTCTTAAAAGGATTACACAATAAGAATAGATTAAACTTTTGTATAAGCCAAATAATTTAATTAAAATGCTGACCGACGCTTTTACAGCGTCGGTTTTTTGTTTATAGAAAAATTTAATAGTGCAGTTGACAAATAATATTAAATGGTTATATAATAGCAAAGGTTAGTGGGCACTAATAAGTGCCCTGTTTTAATAAAGCGCGGTTAGTTTTTTCTAACTTTGTCTGTATTTGCAATTTGAATGTTTAATAGAAATTGCTTTTTACATTTTTATGCATAGGTTAGTCTAAACTAATAATTGAGAGGAGAAGAAGCTGCAATAGTGAAAAAAATTAAAATCAGTCCTATGGGTTAGGAATAGTGATATTTATGTGTGGTGAATATACCATGAATTTTTAATTTTATGATTTTATCCCATTTGATTTGCTTTTTTTATTGGGAGAAAGCTGTAATTGTGTAAGAAAAATAATGAAAAAATTAACAAAGGGAGCTGATAGATATGATGATAAATAAAAGGCTCATAAAAACTGTTGAAGAGAGCCGAAAATATATTGGAGGCAATGTTGTCTTTCAGTGGTTTTCTCTTATGTCTAATGTGTGTGCTATGTTCAGTGTTACAGCATTTTTGCAAAAGCTTTTTTACAAAAGTGCATCGGTTAAGGATTTATCTTTTGCTGTCGCTGTGGTTGTAGTGGCTGTTGCTGTAAGATTTTTGTGCGCTTTAGGTGCGGGAAGAATGAGCTATCTTTCCTCTAAGGCAGTAAAAAAGAAACTACGTGAGCTTATCTATAAAAAACTTCTGAGGCTTGGAAGTTCCTATAATGAAAAAGTAAAAACTTCGGAAGTTGTACAGGTTGCTGTAGAGGGCACAGAACAGCTTGAAACTAATTTTGGAGCATATCTTCCTCAGTTCTTTTATGCAATGCTTGCACCTCTAACTCTTTTTGTGGTACTTAGCTTTGTTAATTTCCTTTCAGCTGTAATTCTTCTCATATGCGTTCCGCTGATTCCCGTTGCCATAGCAGCGGTACAAACCTGGGCCAAAAAGCTTTTGTCAAAATATTGGGGACAGTATACGACTTTAGGTGATACATTTCTCGAAAATCTTCAGGGACTTACAACTTTAAAAATATATAAGGCTGATGAATATAAGAACGAAAAGATGAACGAAGAGGCGGAAAAGTTTCGCAAAATAACAATGAAAGTACTTACTATGCAGCTTAATTCCATTACCATTATGGATCTTATTGCTTATGGAGGAGCCGCTTTAGGAGTTATTGTTTCTGTTTCGCAGTTTGCTTTAGGAAAAGTCAGTTTATCTGGATGCCTGCTCATAATTCTTTTATCTGCTGACTTTTTTATTCCCATGCGCCAGCTTGGAAGCTTTTTCCATATAGCTATGAACGGTATGGCGGCAAGCGATAAGATTTTCAGACTTTTGGATTTACCTGAAAAAGAAAACCGAGGCTTGCAGCAGTTTCCGAAGGAACATGAAATAAAGTGTGAAAACGTGAGCTTTTCCTATGATGAGGACAGAGAGATATTAAAGAGTATTTCAATGTCTTTCCCCGTAGGATCCTTTACGGCGATTGCAGGAGAAAGCGGATGTGGTAAATCCACAGTAGCTTCACTTTTGACTGGTAAAAATACAAATTACTCAGGAAAAATTACTGTCGGCGGTATACCAATTTCAGAAATAGATGAAGACTCACTTATGAAAAACATAACCTATGTAAGCCATAACAGCTATCTTTTCAAAGGCACCGTATATGATAACCTCATTATGGGAAATCCTGAAGCTACTGAAGAGGATATGTGGGAGGTACTTGATAAAACCAAACTTTCACAATTTCTGAAAAGCGAAAAGGGACTGGAAACAGTTGTTGCGGAAAAAGGTTCAAACCTTTCAGGGGGACAGTGTCAGCGTCTTGCTCTTGCTAGAGCACTGCTTCATGACAGTCCTATTTATATATTTGATGAAGCCACATCCAATATTGACGTTGAGAGCGAAAACGACATAATGGAGCAGATACAAAACATTGCCGAGGAAAAGACGGTAATACTTATTTCTCATCGTCTTGCGAATACCGTAAAGGCAGATAGGATTTATGTTTTAAACGACGGAAAGATTGCAGAGTGCGGGAATCACGATGAATTAATTAAAAATCACGGCGTTTATGAAAAAATGTGGAATGCTCAGCAGAGTCTCGAAAACTACGGAAAGGAAGTGATCGCAGAATGAAAAAGCGAAGCAATATTTCTATAATGATGCGTCTTTCAGGTCTTGTAAAGCCTTTGTCGGGATATATGTCTGCGGCAATTTTTATGGGACTTGCAGGACATCTGTGCGCAGCTTTTATAACTGTTTTTGGAGGCTTTGCAATGCTCGATGTACTAGGCTTTTCGGTTCCGGTATCTAAAACGGCAGCTTTTGTGACAGTATGTGTATTTGCTGTAGTAAGAGGTGTATTGCGATATGGTGAGCAGGCGTGTAACCATTTTATAGCTTTTAAGCTCCTTGCTCTTATTCGTGACAAGGTTTTCAGAGCATTAAGAAGACTTTCTCCTGCAAAGCTCGAAACCAGGGATAAAGGTGATCTTATTTCCATTATAACTTCGGATATTGAGCTTCTTGAGGTTTTCTATGCCCATACCATTTCACCTTCAGCAATAGCTCTTTTATTTTCTCTTATTTTGTGTTTGTTTATTGGAAGCTATCACTGGAGTTTGGGACTTCTTGCTGCTTTAGCCTATGTAACAGTAGGTGTTGTAATTCCTGTAGTTACTTCAAAGCTTGGAGGAAATACAGGCATGAATTTTCGCAATAAATCCGGGGAACTGAGTGCATTTGTCCTTGACAGTATGAGGGGGATTTCCGAGACAATCCAGTATTCACATGGTGAAAAAAGACTTAGTGAAATGAATCGTCGCAGCGATGAATTATCATCTGATGAAAGAAAGATGAAAATAGCTGCCAGCAAAAACACAGCTTTTACAAATACCGTTATTTTGCTTTTTGATCTTGGTATGCTCTCTCTATCATCTTATTTATACATGAAAGGAATTATCGGTTTTGAATCTGTGGTGATTCCTACAATAGCTTTGATGAGCTCTTTCGGGCCGGTAATTGCACTTGCCGCTTTGGGCAGCACTCTTCAGCATACCTTCGCCGCAGGAAACAGAGTTCTGGATATTCTCGATGATGTTCCCGTTACGAAGGAAATTGAGGGCAGAGAAAACATACAGTTTAAAGGTGCAAAGGCAGAAAATGTCACTTTCTCTTATGGTGAGGAAACGATACTTAAAGATGTTTCAGTAGATGTTCCGGAACATTCCATAGTCGGAATTGTAGGTAAAAGCGGAAGCGGAAAATCTACCCTTTTAAAGCTTCTGATGCGTTTCTGGGACGTACAAAGCGGGAGTGTGAAAATTTCTGATACAGATGTTTCGGAGATAAATACAGGAAATTTAAGGGATATGGAAAGCTTTGTCACTCAGGAGACACAGCTTTTCCATGACAGCATTGCAAACAACCTGCGTATTGCAAAGCTTGATGCGACAGATGGAGAAATAGAAACTGCCTGCAAAAAAGCTTCTGTTCATGATTTTATAATGAGTCTGCCAAAGGGATATGATACACCTGTTGGAGAGCTTGGAGACACTCTTTCCGGTGGAGAAAAGCAGCGCTTGGGACTTGCCAGAGCTTTTTTACATAATGCGCCTTTTATCCTTCTCGATGAACCTACAAGTAATCTTGACAGCCTTAACGAAGCAGCTATTTTAAAGGCTTTAGGGGAGGAGAGAGAAGGTAAAACCGTAATACTTGTATCTCACAGAGAATCCACCATGAGAATAGCCGATAAGGTTTACAGTGTGGAACACGGGAGAATGAGCTGATGAAAAGTGTTGATGTAAATACTAAGCGTGAGCGGGAAAAGGAAATGGTTTCTCTGATGATAAAGCTTTACTGCCGCAAAAATCATGCCTGCAAAAACGGGCTTTGCCCAGAATGTGCGCAGCTAGAAGAATATGCAAGAATGAGGAGCGATAAATGTCCCTTTATGGAGACAAAAACCTTCTGTTCAAATTGTAAGGTTCATTGCTATAAACCTGAAATGCGTGAAAAAATACGTGAGGTTATGCGGTTTTCCGGTCCGAGAATGATTTTTTACCATCCTGTTTTAGCATTAAAGCATGTAATCGAAACGAAAAAAGAAAAGAGAAGATTGGAGCGTAACAATGAAAATTAAGAAAGCATTATATGTTGTTTTAGGATGTATAGGTGTTGGTTTAGGTGCATTGGGAGCAGCTTTGCCGCTTTTGCCGGCTTTTCCGTTTTTACTTCTTGCAGCTGTTTGCTTTGCAAGGAGCTCACAGAAGCTGAACGACTGGTTTATAAATACAAAGCTCTATAAAAACAATCTTGAAACTTATGTTAAGGGACAGGGAATGACTTGGAAAACAAAAATCCGTATAATGGTAATGGTAACTTTCCTTATGAGTATAGGCTTTATAATGATGAGCCGTGTACCTGTGGGCAGAATAATTCTTGCCTGTGTATGGCTGTTCCATATCCTTTACTTCACCTTTGGAGTTAAAACAATCAAAACGGTGACGACAGTGAATTTCTCAGACAATGATATTAATTCCTGTGCTTACTGCTGTAAGATAAAAGTAAACGGAATGAAGTGCGAAAACTGTGCAGAGAAGCTAAAATGCGCTTTGTGTCAGGAGGGAAAATACAAAGCCGAAGTTGATTTAAAAACAGGAACAGCAACTGTTTACGGTGATTTGCTTCCTGAAAGAGCGCTTATTGCCGATATTGTCAGAAGAGCGGGATTCAAAGCTGACGAAATCTGCGAGCCGGTAAAACTTTGATCTTTATGTAAAATTTTACTTGATACATAAATTCAATATCCGTGAATGAAACCATAATCACCTTCATAAAATCACTATGAAGGTGATTATTATGAGTAAAAAAACAAAGCAGTTTTTAATCTGTCTTGCAATACCTCTGCTGGTCGGAGGATTGTCTGCATTTATAACCCGTGGAGGCATGGATACCTTTGAAACAATCAATAAGCCGTCACTGTCGCCGCCTGGCTGGCTTTTTCCGGTAGTATGGATTGTTCTCTTTATCCTTATGGGTATTGTCTCATATCTTGTCTTAGTATTGGGAAAACCGCAAATGGAAATTAACAGAGCCCTTCTCATCTACGGTATACAGCTTATATTTAATTTCTTTTGGTCAATTTTCTTTTTTAATTTTTCCCTTTATCTTTTTTCTTTTATCTGGCTTGTACTTTTGTGGCTGCTTATTTTGGCGACAACGGTTCTCTTTTACCGTATTTCAAAACCGGCAGGCTATTTAATGATTCCCTATCTTTTATGGGTCACATTTGCCGGATATCTTAATTTTCAGATTTATCTCCTTAACTAAAACGCCAATAATAAAAGCATCGTTCAATGCCTGTGCATAGAAACGATGCTTTTACTGTTTTACAGGAAACTGCGTATATCTATTGCAAGTCTTTCCTCAAGATTAATAAGACGTTTTGTAATATCCTTTGAAACCTCGTCGGCAGCCTTATACTTGTTCAGATACTGATTGAGAGATTTTACTCCAATATTGCAGCCGTCAGTCATAAGATCGGCAATGGTTTTATCGGAATCATCCATACCCATTTTCATGTTTGTCTTTATCCATGACATTCCCTTTGCAATTGAGTTAGGCTCTTTTCCGCTGTCGTGATATTTGCTCAGCAGACCGTTGATTTCGGTTTTAAGCTCCACATGTTCATTTTTGCATTCTGTAAGATATTTTTTAAGTGAACTGCTTGAAACCTTATCGAGAACATCGTCAATGGAAGAGACACCCATTTTAACTCCTGAGTCGCATTCACGAAGCAGCTTTATTGTATCTTGTTCGATCATCTTAAACACTCCTTTATATAAGATAAAGTTAGTTTAAGCGGTTTTAAGTTCTTTTATTCTTTACCTTCTGTCAAGAAAACAAAAAAGCTTTTGCGGAAATATTTTCCGCAAAAGCTTTGTAAATGCAATATGTTTTTGTTTTTATACTCCTGAATAAGCGGAGAATCCGCCGTCGATGGGAATAACAATACCGGTTACAAATGATGAAGCATCATCATCTATAAGCCAATCAATTGTTCCGAGAAGCTCTTCGGGCTTACCGAAACGTCCCATAGGAGTCTGGCTGAGGATTTTTCCTGTACGGGGAGTAGGAGTTCCGTCGTCATTAAACAGAAGCTTCTGATTTTGAGCAGTTACAAAAAATCCGGGAGCAATTGCGTTGACTCTGATTCCGGTTCCAGCGAAGTGAACTGCAAGCCACTGTGTAAAGTTGGAAACTGCAGCTTTAGCTCCGCTGTATGCGGGGATTTTTGTAAGGGGACGGAAAGCGTTCATTGAAGAGATGTTGATAACGTTGCCGCCGTTTTCAATCATATCCTTCATGAATACCTGACTGGGCAGGAATGTTCCCAAGAAATTAAGATTGAATACAAAATTGATTCCATCTTTGTCAAGGTCAAAGAAACCATTATCGGTATCTTTGGTGAAAAACTCGTCTGCTGTTGTACATTTAGGATGATTTCCGCCGGCGCCGTTAATAAGGATATTAACTGTACCGAGCTTTGCATTAATCTGCTTTTTTGCCTCCTCTAAGCTGTTCTTATCCAGTACATCACAGGCAAAGTAATCCGTTGTGCAGCCTTTAGCGTTAAGCTCTTCGCTTATTGCTTTAACTGCGTTTTCGTTTTTGTCGAGAAGGGCTACTTTGAAACCTTTCTCTGCAAGTGATCTTGCAATGGTGCCGCATAATACGCCGCCGGCACCTGTTACGGCTACGAGTTTGTTATTATTATTTTTCATAATAAAAATATTTTATCACTTATGGAATGAATGTCAACAGAACAAAATCTAAAAAATTAATGAAGTTCAATCTCTCCATGTCTTGACGAATTATTTGTTTGGTAGTAGTATATCCGTTGGCGGAATAAATAAAAAAATTTAAAAGTGCAGGATTTTTAAATGGATAAAATAGATTTAAAGGAAAAAATATACAACGAAATGCTGGCTGATATAGTAAATCTCAAATATAAGCCGGGAGAGTTTGTAAAAGAGGTTGAACTTAGCGAGCGTTTTAATGTTTCGAGAACACCCATGCGTGAGGTTATAAAGAAACTTGCCGTTGAAGGATATATAGACGTTTTGCCTCGTTACGGAAACAGAGTTTCACTTATAAGCATAAATTCCGTTAAGCAGATTCTCGAAATGCGAATAGTACTTGAAAATCAGGTTATAGATGAGCTTAGAAGAAATATAACGGAAGAACAGCTTAATAATCTGCGAGAGCATATTGAGAGTCAGCAGGCATTTGTTGACAGCGGAAACCTTGAAAGCTTCTGGCAGTCTGATAATGATTTTCATGAAATGCTTTTCAATCTTGCCGGCAGAGAGTTCTGGTGGGATGTTATAAGAAGATATGAACCTCATTATATGCGATTCAGAAAGTTTGATTTGCAGATTAACAGAAATGTGGATTTGCTTTTTGTTCACCACAAAAGGATAATCGAAATGATTTCAGATACAGCAGACTGTGATATAAAAGGACTTGTCCAGTCGCATATTTCAATCGGACTTGAGAGAATACCTGTACTTCTTGAAAAATGTCCCCAATATTTTACAGATTAAAAGTTGCCTTGTATACAAGAACGCAGAAAATGCGTTCTTTTTTTCTTGTTTATTGACATTTGGTATACAAGAATGATAATATGTAAGAGAAGTAAAATGAGGGAGGTTAAAAAATGAAAATAGTTTTCAGATGGTACGGAGAAAACGACAGCATTACCCTTGAAAAGATAAGACAGATACCTGTTGTAGAAGGCGTTGTAACCGCAGTTTACGACGTTAAGGTAGGAGAGGTATGGCCTGTTGAAACAATACAGCGTCTTGTAAACAAAAGTGAGGAGAACGCTCTGAGTTGTAAGGTTATAGAGAGTGTTCCGGTTCATGAAGAAATAAAACTTGGCGGCAAGGATGCTGAAAAGTATATTGAGGCATACAAGCAGAATATCAGAAACCTTGGCAAATGTGGTGTTGAGGTCATCTGCTATAATTTCATGCCTGTTTTTGACTGGACAAGAAGCGATTTGAAAAAAGTCGCTCTTGACGGTTCCAATTCACTTTCTTACAGCCACAGCGAGGTTGTGGGTATTAATCCCATGACTGACGATGTGTCTCTTCCCGGCTGGGATGAGAGCTATACAAAATCAGAGCTTCAGGATCTTCTCAAACGCTATGAAAGCGTTTCACAGGAAGATTTATGGAAAAACCTTTCTGTTTTCCTTAAAGAGATAATCCCTGTTGCAGAAGAGGCTGGAATCAAAATGGCTATTCATCCCGATGATCCGCCATGGGGAATTTTCGGTTTGCCCCGTATAATCACCAGCAAGGAAAATGTAAGACGTATGCTCGATATTGTTCCCAGTGAATGTAACGGACTTACACTTTGCACAGGTTCTCTCGGCGCTTCCAAGGATAACGATATTGTGGATATTATCAAAGAGTGCAGCGACAGAATGCCTTTTGTACATATAAGAAACGTAAAGAGAAGCGGAGAGTTTGACTTTACAGAAACAGCACATCCCTCAAAGTGCGGCGACCTTGACGTTTACGAAATTGTAAAGGCTCTTTATGATACAGGATTTGACGGTTATATCAGACCTGACCACGGCAGAATGATCTGGGGCGAGACAGGTAAACCCGGATACGGCCTTTATGACAGAGCTTTAGGCGCCTGCTATATCGGCGGAATAGTTGAAGCCGTAACTAAAAACGCAAGAAAGTAATTAAGTATAAATTTAAAACAGGAAAGGTAAAGATACCGTGCACAAAACAAGCCTTTCAACTCTTTTGTGCAAATTAGTATCCGAGGGTGATTAATATGGATAAAAGATTTTTGAGAACCCATGAAGCACGGAAAATCTATGAAGAAATAAAAGATCTGCCAATTGTGGACTATCATTGCCATTTGAATCCCAAAGATATTGCAGATGATTATGCATATGAAAACATAGGGGAACTTTGGCTTAGCCACGACCATTATAAATGGCGTGCAATGAGAATCTGCGGTGTTGACGAAAAGTATATTACAGGCGATGCATCATGGCAAGAAAAGTTTATGAAGTACGCTGAAATCATGCCTAAGCTTGCAGGTAATTCACTTTATTACTGGAGTCATCTTGAGCTTGAGAAACTTTTCGGAATAACTGAGCATATGAGTAAGGATACCGCCGAAAAGATTTGGAACGAGTGCGAAAAGCATAAGGATGAGCTTACTGCAAGGCAGATAATAAAGCGTTTTCCTGTTAAGTTCGTAGCTACCACTGATGATCCTGTTGACTCACTGGAGTATCACGGAGAATATGAAGGAATACTCTTTACTCCTACTTTCAGACCTGATAAAGCTTTTGAGCTTAATGATGAATATTACAGTAAGCTTTCCGAAGTAAGCCAGGTTGAGGTAAAGGATGTAGATAGTCTTATTCAGGCTCTCGAAAAAAGACTTGAATTTTTCATTTCTCAGGGATGCAAAATTTCAGATCAGTGTTTTTCAGTTACTCCGATTCTTGCTGATTATAGCAGAGCTCAGAGCATCTTTGAAAAACGGAATGAAGGAGTATCTGAGCAGGAGATCAGAGAGTTTAAGGGATATGTTTTCAGCCGCTTAGCTGAAATTTACGCTAAAAACTCAATAATAATGCAGGTTCACCTGAACGTTAAGAGAAACATCAATAAAAAGATGTTTGAAAGTGTCGGTGTTGACAGCGGATTCGATATTGCCGGAAGTGAGCTTTATCCCCACTGTCTTACAGAGATTTTCAGCTTCCTTGATTATAACGGAAATCTTCCTAAAACTGTTATCTATTCTCTTAATCCTTATGATGAGCGTATGCTTTTCCAGGTTGCCGGTTCTTTCAGAAATGTAAAGGTCGGTGCACCATGGTGGCATAATGATTCTTACAGCGGCATTAGAGGACATTTTGAAAATGCATCCGAATATTCAGCTCTCGGCTGTGATTTAGGAATGCTTACAGATTCAAGAAATTTAGCCGGATATGTACGCTTTGATTTTTACAGAAGAATGCTTGCTGACTATCTTGGAGAGCTTGTATCTGAGGATAAGTTAGATCTTAATTGTGCCCTTGATATAGCCAAAGATATAGCATATGGCAACGTAGTTGAATTTTTGAATTTAAAATTTTAACTTAATATACTCTTATTTAGCAGCGTCGGATTAACGGCGTTGCTTTTTTATGTAATTTCAACAAAAGTTACAATTGTTTTAAATTTATGTTGCAATGCTTGACAACAGTTATACGATGTGATATATTGCGACTGTATTAATTGAATTAGTACGCTTAATACAAAAGGAGGGGCAATGATGTTTACATTGGAACGCAATGCAGGTGCACTGTATGAGCAAATTGAATATTCAATAATAAAGTGCATTGCCAGCGGCGTTTTCAAAGCAAACGATCAGCTTCCCTCTGTACGCAGCATGGCCAAGGAACTTAATGTCAATCCCAATACTGTTCAGCGTGCATACAACAATCTTGAAAGCAAGGGAATAATTTATACTCTTGTAGGAAAAGGCGTGTTTGTAAACTCCAACGGGGAAGGGATAGACAAAATAACTGCAATGGCTAAATTAAAACTGGAAAGCGCAGTAACTGATGCAAAAAAAGCCGGAATGTCGCTGGAGGATGTTATTTCCGAAGTGAAAAAAATCTATGTGAACATATAAACGGCTTAAAAGTAAATTATCCTACTATATAAAGGAGGAAACAGGATGATTGAAGTAAAGAACCTTGTAAAAAGGTTTGGAAAAAAAGTTGCTCTCGACAATGTAACCTTCAATATTGCCGAATCGGGAATATTTGGTCTTGTGGGTTCTAACGGAGCCGGAAAGTCAACTTTTTTACGTACTCTTGCAGGAGTCTACAAACCTGATGAAGGACAAATTCTTGTTGACGGAAAGGAACCCTTTGAAAACTGTGACGTAAAGGGAAATATGATTTTCATATCTGATTATCCTTACTTTTTCCCGCAGGCAAGCATTGAGAAAATGGCGGCCTTTTACAGAACCATATATCCTAATTGGAACGAGGAAAAATATAAATATTATTCGTCTGTATTTCCTCTTGATAAAAAGATGAAAATCACATCCATGTCAAAAGGTATGCAGCGGCAGGCAGCGCTTATATTGGCTTTGTCAGCGGCGCCGAAGTATTTCCTGTTTGATGAGATTTTTGACGGACTTGATCCGGTTGTCCGTGAGGTTCTCAGAAAACTTCTCATTGATTTTGTAGTGGATAATAACGCTACTATTATTATTTCCTCTCACAATCTTCATGAGCTTGAAGATTTCTGCGACCATGTAGGACTGCTTCATAAAGGAACGGTTATTATGGAGCGTGAGCTTGATTCTCTGAAGCTTGAAGTCAACAAGATTGTTGCTGTATTTGACAATGAAGAGGATGAAGCACAGGCTAAGTCAAAATTCAATGTTGTCAAAGAGAGCAAGAGAGGCAGACTTGCCGAATGGACTGTTCACGCAGAAAAAGAACAGATAGAAAAGATTATGGATGGCTACAAAGTAGTTTACTACGAAGTGCTTCCGCTGTCTTTGGAAGAAGTATTTATCAGTGAAATGGGGGCGATAGGTTATGACATCAAAGGCGTTATCGAATAATGGATTTAAAAAGCAGTTAATGTGGAATTTAAAATCACAGAAGTGGTTTATTATTGCATTTGTTGTGTTGAGAACTGTTATTGCAGCTTTAATGAGCATGCTTATATGCTCTACATCAAGAGCAAGCGGCGAAGAAATGATTGATTCTGCTGTTGTCAAGCTGTTAAACGATGTTACTTACAGCCTTACTTCACCTTTGGTTGTTATAGATATAATAATAGGTACTTTGTGTTCCTTTATTATTCTCAATACCTTATTTGCTTTCCTTTACAGCAAAAGAAAAACCGACTTGTACCATGGCTTTCCTATAACCAGAGGAGCCTATTACTTGGCCGCATTAGCTGTTCCTGTAATTATAAATGCAGTGTGTTTGGTCAGTGAATTTGCTTTTATTTCAATTATCAGCAAAGTTTATTCTGCCACATCCTTTGCGGATTTGGGAGTAATTTTCCTATATGAACTTTTGATTTTTGTAATTCTGGCTGCTATAACAGGAATTTTAGCTCTTTCTATTTCAGTATCAGGTATGGTGGTTAGCTATATAATAAATGCAGTACTGATTCTTTTAGCTGCACCGTTGGCTGTTTATGTTCTTATAATGAGCTTTGAGTCAATCATTCCTGCTTTTGCAAATTCTTTTGAAAATATATGGGCTTTGTTCCCTTACGGATTACTTTTGTCTCAGATGATCGGAACTGATATTTCATTCGCCGTTTCGATTCCTGTAAGTATAATTGTTGCGGTAGTATCTGGCTTGTTTGGACTTTATTTTTATCGTACAAGAAAAAGTGAAAGTTCTGAAAGTTATCCCTCAAGTAATGTACCGTTCTATTTTGGAGTAATGGGACTTTCGACTTTTATAGGTGCCATGATATACATGATAGCACATAATATTTTTATAGCCATTGCAGTAGCTGTTGTAGTGTCTCTGCTTATAATGTTCATAATGAACTTGATTTCTGAAAGGAGAATAAGAAAATCTACTGTACTGTATTGGTTAGGATTTTCATTCGTTTTTGCAGGCGTAATGCTTACAGCAAAATACGGTACATCTTCTTATACAAACAGAATACCTGAGGTTTCACAGGTTGAATCTGTTGAAATAGACACCAATGTTTACGGATATGGTTCCGCCAATTTCCTTGATAGAATCTTTGGCAGCGCTTATACGCAAGATCAAAGTGTTAAGCTTACAAAGGAAGAATCAATAAAGTTGGTTAATGCTTATCATAAGGAAGCTTTGTCAAAAATAAATACTGAAAGCGCAAACACTTTATATGCGAAATTAACCTATACTCTTAAGGATGGTAAAACGGTTACAAGAGTTCTCCCTTATTTGTTTTATATCTTAGAAAACAGAGATGACGGAGGCTTAAATACAAAAGAATTAAAGATCGAAACCTTTGAAAAATTGCAGAAATGCGAAGAATATGTTCAAAGACAGGCAATGCCCTATGATTCCAAAGATTTGGCATCAGTTTATGTTTCTTTAAATAACAGATCTTTGCTTTTGAAAAATGAGGATGCAAAGAAATTCTTTGAAAGTTATATGGAAGATGCATCAGGCAACGAGACTGGAGAAAGACCTGTAATTATAAATCATACGGGGGAAATTGCCGTAGATCAATCGGTAATTAATAATAATGGATATGACTTAGATGTAAAGTTTGTTTTCTTTACTGATAAAGCCACTGATGCTGCCAAAAAAGCATTTAAAGATATTCCTCTTAATGCATATAAATCACTGTATCAATCTAACAAAATGATTAATGTATTGATGGTTTCAATCAACACTGCATCCTTTGAAAATATTGAGAAGATATTGGAAGATAAAGGAATGTTTGCTCCTGCTGCATCAATTGATGAGGTTAATGAAAATTGGAAGGTAGTTATTGCTTCTGTTGAGTATTCATCTTATGAAGATCCGGAATTTGGAATGCGAGAACAAGTTTATCCAAGAACCGGAGGTAGTTCATGGTCAATGTCAGAATTTGAGTCTAAATTGAAAAGTGATGAGGCAGGAGATCTGCTGTTCAAAATTTATGTAAACGAAAATTACAGTTGTGATAGAAATTATCTTCTGGAAAATGCAAAGAATTTTGATGTAGATAATGCGCTCAATACGTTTAGGACTAATCAGACAGGATATATCTATTATTTCACAAACGATGCAGAAGGAGATTCTTCCGTTTCGACAAAGATGTATTTTGCACCGAGAATTAAATAAAGTTGTAGGTACAAAAAGAAATATTGATTAAAAAAGCAGTCGCTATAAAGCGGCTGCTTTTTTATGTTAATAGTTATTCTGAAACTCGTTAGATCTGTCATTGCGTTCATTTCGGAAAAATTTAGGTGATACGCCTACTTTTTTCTTAAAGATTCTTGAAAACTGAAGTACATCGTCATAGCCCACAGAGGAGGCGATAGTGCTTACTGAAAAATCTGTTGACCATAAAAGGGTTTGAGCCTTTCGGATTCTGCAATCAATCAGATGAGCTTGAGGTGAGAGGTCAGAATACTTTTTAAATAGCTTGTTAAGGTAGTGGCGTTCAACATTTTCAGCGTTGGCAATGTCTTCAATTGTAATATGCTTTGAAAAGTTATTGGCTATAAATCTGAGAGCATTTTTAAAATGCTCCTCAGCTCTCGAATATGAAACTGAGGAATAATTCAGGTCATCAAAATCCTTGCTGAGTATACTCATGATGTTGTAAAAATAGCTGTTTAGAATAAGATGCTTGTCGTTATACATCCATTCACCTTCGATGATTTCTTCAAAAAGAGCAGATATTTCTTTAATTCTTGAATACTTGAAAGTTTTTTTATTTTCGGAAAAACCAACTCGTTTAAATACTTCGTCGGAAGCAGTACCGGAAGCGTTCATCCAGTAGTAGACCCAAGGATTTTCGGGATTTGACTGATAGACTGCAAGCTGCCCCTGTTTAACAACAAAACCTTCTCCGGCTTTGAGGAGCTGTCCTTCAAACCAACCTTCACCGGATATTACAAAATGAATTGTGTTGTATTCGAAAACGTGAGTAACAACAGGTTTTTCGGGGAAACAGATTTGTGTGCCTATTTCGTAAATATATAGTTCATCTGACATGGGTGATGTGTTATAAGTGACTCTCATACCCTTTTCCATAGTGTGCCTCCCTGATTTTGGATACATTATGCCATATAATGGATTAATGATACTATTTTTTTATAACAAAAAACAATGTACAATTTCAATAAAAGAATAAGCAATGTTAAATGTTTTTTATACAATGATCAATATATGACTTTATTTTTTATAAAAAATAAAAGTACGAATGGGGAAAGGGAAAGTGGCTGTGGATAAATTAATCAATAGAAAATTCAAATCTTTACCTTTGGGAACTGTAAAACCTTCGGGATATCTTAAAACCCAAATGCTTTTGCAGGCTAAAAATCTCACGGGAAATATGGAGCTTTACGATGAATTTGGTTCCAACAGCGGCTGGCTTGGCGGAAGCGGTGAAAGCTGGGAAAGAGGACCTTATTATGTAAGAGGACTTGTAGCTCTTGCCTATGCTTTAAACGATAATGGGCTTATAAAAAGAGCTGCAAAATGGATTGATTATGCAGTAGATAATCAAAAAGATAACGGAGATTTCGGAAGCAGTGAGATATTAAAAAAAGAGATTTACTTTAAAAGCCGTCATACAAATACAGAGCAGTGGTGGGCTCGAATGCCTATGCTCATGGCAATCAGGGATTATTACGAGGCGGAGTTAAATCTTGGCAATGAGGATAAGCGTATTTTACCATTTTTCGATAAGTACTTCAGATTTCAGAAAAAGTATATAAAACTCTTTCCGCTGTCAAGCTGGGCGAAATACAGAGGGGCAGATAATATTGAAATTGTCTTGTGGTACCGTGATAAATGCTTAGAAAAGGGTATGTGCTCAGATGAAGTAAAATGGCTTGCGGAGCTTGCCGAAACTATTCTTCGACAGAGCTTTGACTGGGCTGAGTCTTTTGAAAAGACAAATACCAGGGAACACGTTGTAAATACCACACAGGGTTTTAAATATCCTTTTTATAAGTATCTGCTTACAGGTGATAAAAGGTATCTTGAAAGCCTAAAAAAAGGCCTTGAAAGAACAGGCGCAGACCACGGAAGAATAGATAATCTTCCTAACGCTGACGAAGGAGCTAAGGATAATCAGGCCACAAACGGAACTGAAACCTGCGCCGTTGTTGAGGGTATGCTCTCCTTTGAGCTTGGGGGAGAGATAACAGGAGAAAGCTATCTATACGACCTTCTCGAAAGCTATGCATATAATAATTTGCCAAACTGTTTTGATTATGAAATTTCAGCATATAACTATTTCCAACTTGAAAACAGCGTGCTTATGAGCCACGGTCAGCATGGCTTTTGTAACGACCATGGTGACAGTAACGCCCTTGGAATAAGCGGATTTGAATGCTGCTTCAGCAATATGCATATGGGTTATCCTAAGTTTGTCCAGAATATGTGGGTAACCGAGGACGATACCCTTGTACTTACCGCTTACGGTGCAAACGAAATGGAAACACAGATAAACGGCAAGCGAATAGCTTTTGAAGAAGTTACAGACTATCCATACAGGGATACAGTGAAACTTGTTTATAAAGGCGAAAAAGCTAATTTAAAGCTTAAACTGCGTATTCCCAGCTGGAGCCAAGAGACACACATATATGTTAACGGCGAAGAGAAGAGACTTAATGTCTGTGACTCATATGCTCTTATAGACAGAGAATTTAATGTTTCTGATGTAATTGAAATAGTTTTCAGAAGTCAAATTAAGGTGCGGGACTTCCATCTAAACACAATGTATGTAAAAAAAGGAGCCGTTATATACTGTATGCCTGTTGCCGAGGATTGGCGTCAGATTACAGACTTTGATTATCGAGGCATAAAATATGACGGAAAGGAAAGTACCAAAAACTGGGAGATATATCCTAAAGAGCCATGGAACTTTACATTCAGAAAGAACACTGAAATGAAGTATGAGGAAAATGATAAATACAGTAGTCTTTTACCGGCTTTGCCGCAAAATATACCGTGTAAAATCTCTCTTAAAATGGAGCAGGCGAAAAACTGGAATCTTTGCGGGAATAAGGCTGCGACAATAGCTGCGGCAAAAACTGACGGAAAAGAGTATGAGAAATATCTTATTCCGACTGCTTTTACAAGACTTAAAATATCAGTCTTTCCTAAAATTTCAGATAAAGAAGTAACCGATACAGACCGTGATATAAAGACCATTGAAAAAATCAAAACTTCTCTTGGAAAAGTTCCTGAATTTAAAACATCCATGACAAGAGGATATGGTTTGGCACAGCTTTCTTTTAAAGCTAAACATTCTCCCAATTATTCATACCGGATAATCTGGGGAGAGCAAAGCGGGGTATATACAGATATTTCTGCTTTGTTTTCTGAAAATCCATATTCTTACGGAGGCGATCCATACGGCGCAAGAATTGCAAAGGATAAAATTGCGGTAAGCCTTGAAGATGATAAAACCTATTATCTTCGTATAGCCTGTTTCTTTAAAGGGAAAATTTATGAAATTTCCAACGAAGTACGCTTTAACTGATTAAGTCAGAAAAAATAAATAAAAGAATTTGGAGATGATGAAATTTGCAGGCGTCAAAAAAGATAAAACAGGGGATTGACTTTCTGAAGCTGCGGTGGTCAACACCGGCTCCCGGAGAAAAGACAAATCTTAAGGAATTCCTGTCCTATTGTGTGGGTACTTTAGGTATATGCGGATTCACTTTTGTGTGCAGCGAAATGGTAGCTTTTACTGCGGGATATTTTTGTGGTTTCATTATGGAAATAAAGCTTATGGATTTTACCATCATTACCTTTATAGCTCTTGTGGTAAAATATGCAACGCTGTATATTGAATCTATCAATATGACCATATTTGAAAACTTAGGTCATCTAACAAGCAGCAAGGCCAAAAAAGCTGCGGCAGCTTACATAATATGTACGGTTATAGGTATTGCGTTTTATTTTGTTCCATCGGCTCCTTTTGATTCAATAATCAAAGGTCTTCCCGGAATTATCGGTAATACGCTTACTGTAATGGGAGCAGGCGGACTTGTAAACTGGTATTTAAGGGGCAAACTTTGTAAAAAGTACGGCAGATATAAGCCCTTTATGATGATTTACGGAATCCCGGTAACTCTTATTACAATTGCCATTACATTTGTTCTGACAACTCTTGATTATACTGTAAAGCTTGTGCTTCTGCATTTTCTCTTTACGTTAAGAGGAAGATTCACTTCAATTTATTGTGATAATCCTACTGCCATTGTCGCTCTTATTACTCCCAATATGGTAGAAAGGCAGAAATATTATTCTATCGGCGGAATTTTTACAGGAAATCTGCGTTCAATTTTCAGAATAATCTTTCCGATTCTCATAGTTTCAACAGGCGGTTATCTGGCAGTAGAATCATACAGAGTATTTATCCCGATTCTTTCTGTTATCAGTCTTCTTATTGGTTTAACGTTCGTAAAGGTTAAGGAGAGAGTAGCTGTTAATCAAATTGAAACTCCGAAAATTGACTTTAAAAAGAGCGCAAAATCACTTTTTGAAAACAAATATTTTTGGATTATCAATCTTGCAAATACTTTTGCTCTATGGAATGCCCCTGCCGACGGAGTTATAAATTACATATTTATCTACCAGCTTCGTATGGAGTGGATTGTGGGCATAATTTCTATTATCAACGTTACAAGCGCCGTCGGTAATATTCTCACGCCTTGGCTTATTAAAAGATTTGAAAAGCGTACATGCATACTCATAATGCGAAGCGTGTGGATCGTAATGATAGCTCTTTATCCTGTTGCATTGAAGCTCCAAAGTGTAATTATGCTCATGGTGATAATCTTTATACGTTCAGCAATTTCGGCAGCCTGCAACGGCATTACAGCTAATATGGGAGCGGATGTACTCGATTATCATCAGTGGAAAACAGGAGAGAGAGCTGATAATATGCAGTCAATATTTGCATGGTTTACAACTCCGGTTGCCACAGTTTTAGGACTTGTGTCACCTTGGCTTTTGGGAAAATTCGGCTATACTTCCGACTGGGACGTACTCTTTGATGCTTCTATTTTCAGTAATATTATGTATGTTTATGTTTTCCTGACTATCGGAGGACTTGTTATTTCAACAATTCCGTATCTATTCTATAACTTTACAAAGGCGCAGCATGATAAATGTGTTGAAGAGATACGACTTCGTGAATCCGGAGAAGAACCAGTACTGATACAGGAGGGAGCAAATTAACATGAAAAAGATTAAATTAACATTGCTTGCCCTGTCGGTTTTACTTATAGTTGTTTGTTTGTCCGGATGTACTTCTTCAAAAACAGCTGATGGCATAGAATACAAAATAGAAAATGGTACAGCTACAATAGTAGGTTATACGGATACAACAACACGAACCGAAATAATTATTCCCGATGAATTTGAAGGTGTTCCGGTTACTGAAATTGCTGATTTCGGGCTTTTTAATGCTGAATCGGTGGAGAAAATTGTAATAGGCAAAAATGTGCAGAAAATCGGCGGATGGTCCATGACAAATGAGCAAAAGCTCAAAGCATTTGAAGTGGACAGCGAGAACCAGTATTTTACAGCCGTTGACGGAGTGCTGTTTTCAAAGGATATGAAAATACTCATTTATTATCCGCCGGCAAAGGGAATAGAATTCAACAATCTCGGTCAGGCAAAAGAAATGACCCAGTATGTCATTCCCGACGGAGTTGAAACTATAAGGACTAAAGCTTTTTATAAGTGCTACTATGTTGATAAAATTGAAATTCCCGATAGTGTAACAACTATCGAAGAAAAAGCTTTTCATAGGTGCAGTGCTTTAAAGGAAATCAACTTGCCTGATGTATTGGTTACAATCGAAAAAGATGCCTTTGCCTATTGCTCGGAGGTAACATCTGTTACAATACCTGCAAGTGTTGAAAGTATAGGGGAGTATGCCTTTTTCAATTGTCCTAAGCTTAAAAAGGTCGAGGTTTTAAAGAGTGAAGATGAAATTGAATTAGGAGAAAAGTGGTATCCTACTGATAACGGAAGAGAGATAAAAGATATTAAGATAATTTGGAAATAAAATTATAAGATGAGGTTGCTTTATGGCGGTTTTTAGAGTTGGAGCAAATATTTTTGTACTTGAAACTGAAAGTTTTCAGTATGTTTTAGGAGTAGGCAGCGACGGATTGCTGCGGCATCTTCACTGGGGCGAAAAAGTTCAGGCAAAAGATTTTGAAATTGAAGTTTTTGATGATATCAATTCAAATCATTCATATTTAGATGTGATTTGTCAGGAATATTCGCCTTTCGGCGGAAAAATGTTCCGTGACTGTGCTTTTAAATGTCAATTCAGTGACGGAGTACGTGATGCAGTTTTTACTTTTAAAGATTATTCTATATCGGATAACACCTTGAAAATTCTTCTCTGTGATGTTCATTATCAGCTCCAAGCGGAGCTTTTGTATACCGTTTATGCAGATTGCAATGTCATAGGAAGGAAAGCTGTAATCCAAATACCGGTGAGGATAGTATTTTATGTGAAAAAATAATGTCCGCCGAGCTTAGTTTTCCTGAAAGATGCGAGTATGAAATTATAAATTCCAACGGAACCTGGTGCGGAGAAAATCAGATTGTTAAACAGCACCTTTCAGGCGGAAGTATTTCCTTTGAAAGTAGAAAGGGAACTTCTGCTCATGGCAATGCACCGTTTTTTATAGCCGATCCATGTTCTGAAAACGGCGAAAAAGTGCTGTTCGGAGTTCTCGAATACAGCGGAAATTTTAAGGTTACAGTTAGCCGTGATGGATTTGGAGTTACACGTGCAATGTTAGGAGTAAACGATTTTGACTTCAGCGTTTCTCTTAAAAGCGGGGAAGAATTTTCTGCTCCATGGGTGTATTTCGGCTGTACTGAATCCGTAAATGAAGTTTCACGCATAATGAACTGTTTTGCATTAAAGCATATTTTCCCTGAGCAGTTTCGTGAAAAGCCACTTCCGGTTTTA
>OGWT01000303.1_pt1 | contig 39601 bp, 51 predicted proteins | sample 1576101 | NCBI WGS metagenome assembly OGWT01 (sample SAMEA3541481, study PRJEB24748) | human gut metagenome | biome: human gut; feature: human-associated habitat; material: faeces | place: China | collected 2012 | reverse complement strand
TGAAATACATCTTTTCTCCTGATTTTAAGTTCAGAACATGGAGAAAGCTCTGGATTGCCCTTGCTGAGGCAGAGCACGAGCTTGGTCTCGGCATTACTCAGGAGCAGATTGACGAGCTTAAAGCACATAAGGACGATATAAATTATGAAGTAGCGGCAGAGCGTGAAAAGCTTGTACGTCACGATGTTATGTCCCATGTGTACGCATACGGCGTACAGTGCCCCAAGGCAAAGGGAATAATCCATCTGGGAGCTACTTCCTGCTATGTAGGCGATAACACCGATGTTATCACAATGACAGAGGGACTTCGCCTTATCCGCAAGAAGCTCATAAACCTTATGGACGCTCTTTCAAAGTTTGCTTTGGAGTATAAGGATCTTCCCTGTCTTGCATTTACGCACTTCCAGCCTGCACAGCCCACAACATTGGGTAAGAGAGCCTCCCTTTGGCTTCAGGAAGTCCTTATGGATTACGAAGCAATTGAGTTCCAGCTTTCACAGATGAAGCTTTTAGGCTCAAAGGGAACAACAGGTACACAGGCAAGCTTCATGGAGCTTTTTGACGGCGATCAGGAGAAGATAAAGGAGCTTGACAGAAAGATAGCCGAGAAGATGGGATATAAGAGCTGTTTCCCGGTTTCCGGACAGACATATCCGAGAAAGCTTGATTCAAGCGTACTTTTCGTCCTCAGCGGTGTTGCTCAGTCAGCTGCTAAATTCTCCAATGACCTGAGACTTCTCCAGCATCTTAAAGAGGTTGAGGAGCCCTTTGAGAAAAATCAGATTGGTTCATCTGCAATGGCATATAAACGCAATCCCATGCGCAGCGAGAGAATAGCATCTCTTGCAAGATACGTTATGGCAGATACAATAAATCCCCAGATAACAGCTGCAACTCAGTGGTTTGAGAGAACCCTTGACGATTCTGCAAATAAGCGTATCAGCGTTGCAGAGGCATTCCTTGCAACTGATGCCGTACTGGAGCTTTATATTAACGTTGTAAGCGGACTTGTAGTATATCCGAAGATGATAGAAAAGCACCTTTTGGCAGAGCTTCCCTTTATGGCAACAGAGAACATTATGATGGAAGCTGTAAAGAGAGGCGGAGACCGTCAGGAGCTTCATGAGAAAATCAGAGTTCACTCTATGGCAGCGGGCAAAGTTGTCAAGGAGGAGGGCGGAGCCAACGACCTGCTTGAGAGAATTGCAGGGGATGAAGCTTTCGGAATAACAATGGAAGAACTCAGCGCAATGATGCATCCGAAGAATTTTGTGGGCAGAGCACCTCAGCAGACTGAGGAGTTTGTAAACGAGTACATTAAGCCCATTATCGACGCAAACGCCGATGAGCTTGGACTTGAAGTTGAGATAAACGTTTAAAAATCAAATCTGAAAACATAAAAATGACAGCGGGGAGCGTTACAGCTCTCCGCTGTTTGATATTACGCAAATACTTGTTCGAGAATTTGCCAGTCATCACTTTTTATATTATCTGAATAATGTTCCATACAGATACACAATTCTTCACTTTTACTGTCATATCGAACTATGCCGCCTTTTAAATCGTAGCGTGAAAGATAATCTTTGAGTACTTCAAACTTTTTAGGAGTGAAAATATCTATATCTTGGCTATCACCGTTTCGGTCAAATCCGCCCTTTGTTTCAATAATCCATATTTCGCCTTTTACACCGACGATATAGTCGGGATAAAAATTTTTCTGTTTTCCTGAGTTGTCGGCATATACAATGGAAAGATATTCATTTCCTTTATCTCCGTTTTTATACACCCAATCTATACTATCTGTTTTTTCACAAAACTTTTCAAATTTACGTTCAGGCGAAGAGCGGGGTTCAGCCGAAGAAAGATAGTTCTGATAAACGTTTTTCTCCATGACTATTTGTGTTTTAGCTGTTGCGTCAAACGTAAACATGCACGACTGAGGAATATGAAACAGAACTTTTGATACATTTTTAAAATCAAATTGTATCTGATTTAATTCTGCTGCCATTGCCTCACGAATTGAATGTTTCAAAAGGTCAAAGTTATTCAGTACAAAGGAGTAAACTGCTCTTGGTTCGAGGGAAAGAATTTTTCTTCCGTAATTAAAATTTTTATCAAAAAGTTTATGGATTATCGTATTCATGTATGAATATTCAATTTTAACTTCAAAAGCCAGTTTGTTGACTTTTTGTTGATAGTCACGACCATGTTTGTGTGTATTCAGTTTCTCTTTTACGGCGATTGTATTCATTGATTCTTTATCAAATTCAAGTGTTGCGGTTTCACCCGAAATTGTGTGGATAATAATGTCATCACTGAAAACAAAGCCATTGGTTTCCAAGCGAACGGCATTTTCTGATTTGTTTGTACCAGTGCCGAATTTAGTTTCAAAATACTTAGCCACAGCCAGTAGTGTTTTTGGTAAATCTCGTCCACTTGTAATAGTTGAGCGCTGTTCGCTTGTAAGCGTGATGTCTTTATATTCGTTTTTTAAGAAAAGTGTGCAGGCATCAAGGGCGTTTTTACCAAGTGACTGTTTTACTCCTGCGGTGAACTTTTCATCGAGTGTATAAAGATAACAGCTATCAAGTAAATCGCTGCCGTAATGCTGTGCCTCAGGCATACGGCGAATACGTCCGATAGTTTGAATTTCAAAGGTCTCATCCATGTTGTCACGGAGTTTTACAAGAATGTGTGCTCTGGGGCAGTCCCAACCCGTGGCTACTGCCTGTTTTATGATTACGGCAATAGGTTCAGCGTCGTTTCTTTCAATGCTTTCAAGATTTTCGTGCCTGTCTGAGAGCCATACGGCAAGCTGTTTGTTTTCATATGTGATTCCCTGTTTTTCAAACCAGCGTTCTACTTCGTCTTGCAGTATTTCCGATTTGTTAGGTATCTGCACCACAATTAAAGGGTTAATGTCTCTTTTTAAAGCGAGAAAAGCGGCACGTAGGTCACGCTGTTTTTCATAAGCTTTATCAAGAAGGAAGTCAATCTGATTTTCCGTTTCCACCGTCTGCGGAAAATCTTCATTGATAACCAGCATCTTTTTGATAAGTCCTTCCGCAATAACGTCCTCTTCCGAGATTTCAATTATTTCGGCATTGCGTATTCCCTTTGGTGTTGCAGAACAGCGTATTATCTTTTCCGTGTGGAAATATTGTATTATTTCATCTGCTTTTACCGTGTTGTTCTGATGACTTTCGTCCACGATTACAACGAAATGCAAGCCGTCGTTTAAGGCGTGCTCAATGTGTTCTAAGAAATTGGTGCGTTCGCCCTCTTTCAGGGCGTTGTTGCCTTTTTTAGTAAGCTTTTCCCAGTTTATAAAACAGCTGTCGTTTTCTTCAAATCCGCCTGTCATAATATCAGAAAGCAGTTTTGTCTGAGAAGCGTGGATATATTTATCCATTTTTGCCTTGCTCTGTTCCTCAAGGTTACCCTTGCCCGGAGTGAGCCAAACAAAAACTGTTTTAGGGTAGGACTGTATGTACTGATGCATGAAATATGTAAGGATAATGGTTTTACCGCTTCCTGTAGGACTTTTAAGAATGATGTCACGGGTGGGAGTTTCCATAGCTTCAAAAAGTGATTTAACAGCATCAAGCTGAAAGTTTTTTAGTTGCATTTCTTTTCACCATTTTCTTATTTATTATCTAATCTGTAATGTATTAGTTGCCAATGTACAGCTCCCAAAGCATGTTGAGCATCGTCGCTTTCTAATTGTGCTTTATATTCAGGTTTTATATAATTCGGAAGCAGTTTTAAAAACTTTTCAATTGCATCAACGATAAGAGCACGGGTTTCAAGATATTTTTTTCTATCAAATTTTAACTTGCCACGGCTTCTTGTTATGTGTGCAGCCTGCTTATTTATGAATTTTCTTAAATCATCATCGTAAGCAATTTCTAAATCTGGAAATTTTGTACTTATAATATCAAAATATTGCAAATCGTCCGGATATATTTTATTGCTGTTAGAGAAGAAAAACAAAAGAGTTCGCATGTGTAACCGTTGACTGTCCAAAAGCGCATTATGTATCCATTTGTTGCTGCTCTTGTAATTTATTGCAAATAAAAGTGCGTGAAATTCAGCCGAAATTTGAAGAATGATATTATTGGAATTTTCAATAGAATCTGAGTTGTTTCCCATTTTATCTCTCCTGTAAATCACGGTAGTAATAGTCGGGAATGATGTTTATTTCTATTTCGTGCTCTTTTAAAGTTGTTTCCTGTTCTTCCGTCGGCAGCAGGTCATGACCCATATACAGCTTTTTGCACTTTGAAAAAGATTCAAGATTTTCGGCAAAATCTTCAAGCTCTTTCTCCGTCAAAACAATTGCAATTTCCGCATTTCCCGTAAAGTTGATTCCATTTTCCAGCTCTACCAATTCACGGACATGTTTCAAAAGTTCATCGGCGTACTCATAATAGAGACGCTCTGAAATAGGTACATATTCCACTTTGTAATATTTGAGACTTGCTGCATATTTTTCTTTGTCAATAACACGCTTGATGCGCTCATATGTAACATCTCTGCAAATATTGTTTTCGTTATTGGTGCAGAGGATGAATTTGAGATTACTGTCTTTGTGTTCGTGATTGTATTTTAAAACAGCATGCCCAGTAGTTCCACTGCCTGCAAAGAAATCAAGAATAATAGCGTTATATTTATTAATTGTTCCAATTTGTACCAGATATTTAATGAGTTCAACGGGTTTTGGATAAGGAAACACTTTTTTAACGAATAACTTGCCTAAGTCAGAGGTTCCGTCTTTTGTCATCCCTACAGATGTTGGTAATTGTGTGCTTGTTGCGGATATGTTTGATGTACTGCCTGTTTTTTTTAAAGCCTTAGCCTCATCTTCATCTCTGAAATACCGTAATTGTGGTTTTGTTATTTTTAGAAAATCGTAATCATTAGGAAAGACTATTTTGTTTTCTGATAAATATTTATTAAATGTATCACTCGTTATAGCCCATGTTCTATTAGGATTTGCAGGATATTTTTCGCCTGTTTTTGGGTTTACAATGGTAAAAAAGCTGTTTGGTCTTTCTTCTGCGGTTGTCTGTTTTGTTAAATCATGGATGCGCCATTCTCTATTAGGAATATCATCTGTTTTATAATATTTACGTTTATTCTCTCTTTGTGTAAAAGCATTAAATTCAGTACTTTTTGCATATATAAGTATCCATTCATAGTCTTGAGATACGCCAAAAGGAACATCTGTTTTGGCTGTTCTTTTTCTCCATGGTAACATACCAGCAAAATTATTCTCTCCAAATATATTGTCACATAGTAATTTTAAATTTGCTTGTTCATTATCATCAATGCTTAAAAATATTGCACCGCTATTAGATAATATTTTTTTTGCAATTTTTAATCTTTCTTCTATAAAAGAAAGCCATTTAGAATGGACATATCCATCGGATTTAGATATGAAATTATCATCATACTTAAAATCATTAATTCCACGATTATACGGTGGATCTATGTAAATGAGGTCAATTTTTCCCTTATGTGTTTTTTCCAAAAGCTTTAATGAAGCAAGGTTGTCACCCTCAATAAGAAAATTCATCTGTCCTCCGTTGTCTATGAACAGCTCCTTATCTTCCGTCAATACAGGAGTATGGGTTTCCAGCACCTCGTCAATTTCTTCACGGTGTTCCTCAAATACAAGTCCGTACTTTTTACCGTTCACATCTTTCTCAAGGTCGGAAAGGTAGGAGAGCAGATTACCTGTATTTTCATCCTGCGGGGCAGAAGCTATAAAGGTGCGGATTTCCTTGATTTTATTGAGCAAATCTTCACGCTTTTGTTTTGATATGTTTGTGCTCATATAATTGCCCTCCGTTTAGTTTACAAATTCAGCCAATAAAATAGCTCTCTGCTTTTTTAGCTCCTCAACGAGACGAGGGGGTGTAAGACTTTCCAAAGCAACCCAGTTATTTACAGCCATAGCCATTTCGCAGCTATGTTCCTGACCGATATATTTATCTGTTCTCCTCATTTTTTTAATTGTATCTATCGCATCTTCACGGTCTAAAATTCCCTGCGTTTCATAAGTCTTTATCATCTTATCAATTTTCATTAAGTCATCGGCAGTTGAAGCGTTGTCGATAGCGTCTATAAGTGGATTTTTTTCCATTTTTTGCTCCTTATCTTCTGTTAATTTACGGCTTGCTTATGCCTGAAATTTTTACAAGCCTATAATTCAATAATATCACATAAATACCAAAATCTCAAACCTTCTTTAAATTTAAATAGAGTACAGAATATAACAAATCCCCATGACTTATAAAATCATGGGGATTAATGCTTTTAATCTATTCTCTTTTAAAACAGTCCCGTTATGTTTCCGCTTTCGTCTACGTCTATGCTCTCTGCGGCGGGAACTTTCGGAAGTCCCGGCATTGTCATTATGTCACCGGTGAGAACTACTATAAATCCTGCTCCGGAGGAAAGCTTCACGTCACGCACGGTTATGTCAAAACCTGTGGGTCTGCCTAAAAGCTTCGGGTCGTCGGAAAGAGAATACTGGGTCTTCGCAATGCATACTGGCAGCTTATCCTTGCCCAGTGCCTCGATTTCCTGAACTCTTTTAAGTGCGTTTGAAGTAAAGTTTACTCCGTCTGCACCGTATATGTTCTTGGCAATAGCCTCTACCTTTTCCTTTATGCTCTTTGATGCGTCATATATAAAACGGAAATCAGAAGGCTGTTCGCAGGCTTTAACAACCTTTTCAGCAAGGTCTGTGGCTCCCTCTCCGCCCTTTGCAAAGCATTCGCTAAGAGAGTATTCTACGTCAATTTCACGGCAGTATTCAGCAAGAGCTTCTATTTCAGCGTCCGTGTCAGTGCCGAAGCGGTTAATCGCAACAACTACCGGTACACCGTATTTCTTCATGTTTTCAACGTGTGCTCCGAGGTTCACAATTCCCTTTTTAAGAGCTGCAACATTTTCATTTGAAGTGTCGTTTTTCGCAACTCCGCCGTTATATTTAAGTGCACGCAGTGTTGCAACTATTACAATTGCGCTGGGTGCAAGTCCTGCCGCACGGCATTTGATGTCGAGAAATTTTTCCGCTCCGAGATCTGAGCCGAATCCCGCTTCTGTAATGCAGTAATCACCGAGTTTAAGAGCGAGTCTTGTAGCGGTAACTGAGTTGCAGCCGTGAGCGATATTTGCAAAAGGTCCGCCGTGGATAATGGCAGGTGTGTTTTCAAGTGTCTGTACAAGGTTCGGCATAAGTGCATCACGAAGCAGTGCCGCCATTGAACCTACTACTCCAAGCTCTCTTGCATATACCGGCTTGCCGTCCAGATTGTAAGCTACAAGAATATCTCCGAGACGTCTCTTTAAATCTTCCATATCGTCGGCAAGGCAGAGTATAGCCATAATCTCACTTGCAACGGTTATAATAAATCCGTCCTCACGTGGGAATCCGTTTACCTTTCCGCCGAGACCTACTATAACATTTCTCAGCGCTCTGTCGTTCATATCCATGCAACGCTTGAATAAAATGCGTCTTTCATCTATCTGAAGACTGTTGCCCTGATGAATGTGATTGTCTATAACAGCGCAGAGAAGATTGTTTGCTGCGGTTATGGCGTGCATATCGCCCGTAAAGTGAAGGTTGATGTCCTCCATTGGAACTGCCTGGGAATATCCGCCGCCGGCAGCGCCGCCTTTAATTCCGAAAACAGGTCCCAGTGACGGCTCACGCAGTGCGATAACTGCATTCTTGCCTATTTTTGCCATAGCCTGACCCAGTCCCACAGTTGTGGTGGTCTTTCCCTCTCCGGCGGGAGTTGGATTTACTGCGGTCACAAGTACAAGCTTTCCGTTTGGCTTTGAGGCAAGACGTGACATAATATCAAGGGAGATTTTTGCTTTGTATTTGCCGTAGGGTACAAGCTCATCCTCAAGTATTCCCGCTTCTTCGGCGATTTTGGTTATTGGAAGCATTTTGGCTTCCTGTGCAATTTCGATATCGGTTTTCAAAACGAACCCCTCCGAAAATTTATTTTATTTGTGAAATCTAAAAAATAATGATACTGAAAATAACGCTGATAAAACAAATAAAAATTGATTTTATACGGCTTATTTTCCTCAACATTATAACATAAATGTAAAACCCGCACAATGGCGGCGATAAAATAATAGAATTTCGGCTGAATAAAAGAACCAAAATAAGCACAATATAAAGGCGGAGGTAATAGGATATGCTTAATTTTAATAAAAAGGAATCAAGAGTCAAACTCTTTTTGCGAAAAAACGGTCTTTATATAGCACTTGCGTGCTGTCTTGTGGCATCGGGTACAGCTGCATGGAGGTACCTTGGTACAGGTAATGTGGGTACTGTCCAGGAAAGCGGTACAAATACCGGTATTGTAACAGAAAAAGCCCCGGAAGAGACTAAAAACTGGGGTGATGATCTGCCGGAGGGTGAGCAGGCGGGAGTAAATAAAACCGATGTTCCCGATGACCGTGATGAAACTGCCACTCAGACAGAGCCTGAAACGGAAGAAGTGGTCACAGAACCTGCTTCAATGGCAAGCAATGAGCTCAATACACCTTATCAGAGCTTTTATATGATGCCCTGCGGAACTGATATTATAAACGATTACAGTAACGGAGAAATGGTTTATTCCGAAACTATGGATGATTGGAGAAGTCATAACGGAGTGGACTTTAAGGCGCAAAAGGGAGCTCAGGTAAAGGCTATCAATGAAGGAATAGTCACCAATGTTTATTCTGACGCCCTTTGGGGAACAGTTGTAGAAATAGATCACGGCGGAAAACTTGTTGCAAAATACTGCGGACTTGGAGCAAATCCGCCTGTACAGAAAGGTACAAAAGTATCAATGGGAGATGAAATAGGAGTGCTTGGGGATATTCCCTGTGAGAGCAAACTCGGTAATCATCTTCACCTTGAAATAAGAATTGATTCAAAGATAGTTGATCCATTGGCAGCAATGGGCAAAGCTGAATAATAAAGATTTAAAAAAATTAAAAAAGGGCTTGATTTTCTCTTTGGTTTGTGGTAATATATCATGGCAGTTAAGGAACGGACAAGTTCCTCTGCATGATTTTTGCGGCGTTAGCTCAGCTGGATAGAGTGTTTGGCTACGAACCAAAAGGTCGGGGGTTCGAATCCCTTACGCCGTACCACGAAAAACCTTGAAACCACGTTGTTTCAAGGTTTTTTGTTTTTTCTTTTTCTGTGCATAAAATTATTTTTGTCAACTATTTGTTAACAAAGTCCATTTTACGCCTTTTTTAAGAAGAGATCTTCCAGCGTTTCACTGGCCTTTTCGTCCGCTCGCTTAATTGCATGGGCATAAATGTCACTGGTCGTTGACACCTTGGCGTGTCCAAGGCGTTTGGATGTGCTGACTATGTCCATACCTGCATATAGCAGGGTGGAGGCCATTGTGTGCCGGAATGCGTGAGGATTAATGTGCGGCAGCCCGTGACGCACTGAAAAGTCAGAAAACCATGAGCTTACAGAATCGGGGTGCAACGGAAGACCGTTATCACGAGTAAAAACAAAATCCGTTCGCTGTCTATAGTCTCCGAGAGACAACGTCAACTCTGCTTGGTGCACTTTGAGCTTCTTTAGCAACTCCATGACCTGTTGCGGCATGGAAATATCACGAACCGACGTCTGAGTTTTTGGCGTATCTTCGTATATTCCACGGTCGGCAGCGTACAGCAGATTGTTTTCAATGCGCAAAATGTTGTTTTTGAAATCAATTGCACTCCACTTGAGTCCACAAAGTTCTCCTCTTCGGATTCCGGAGAACGCTAAGACATAAGTTATAGTGCGCCACATTATAGGCTCACAGTCAGCGGCTTTGAGTATCTTTTCCAATTCCTCTGGTTCAAAATAGTTGACCTCTTTCTTTTGCAGTTTCGGCAGAGTTGCGCGCTGCGCCGGATTCAAGGGAATAAGCATTTCCTTTTCCGCTTGATGCAGAATCGAAGATATGAGCCTGTGATGTTCTATTACTGTTTTATTAGATAGTTTGGTGTCTTTGTCCACAGCATCGAACAGATCCTCGACCTTGCAGCCGAGCGCAGCTGCTATTTTTTCGGCGGTGGCAAGAGATATGTTATCTTTGCTTGCGCTTCTTCGAACTGTATCGGCAATTCCAGTTTTAGCGGAAAAAGAAGAAAATAAACCGTATTTTTTCTTAATCAATCCCTGCAAATCCACATTATCCTTAATGTGTACGGAGCGATAATACTTAACTCCTTCTTGTTCCAGTTGCTGATAGAACGCATTGAGGTGCTGCGGGCGAATTTCGGTGAGCTTCAGATGTCCGATCCCTTGGTTAATGCGCTTGAGCAGCGTGCGGTATCCAGCAAGGGTTGAGTGCTTAAGACCGCCACGTTCTTTTTGTGCCATAGCATACTCAGCATATTGCGCGAATGTCTGAGAACTTACAGCAGCTGTACCACGCTGACATTGTTCCTCAAATAATACAGCTTGCTTGTTAAGTTCTTTTTCAATCTGTTTTTTGGTTAATCCGTCAGGGACTTTCCAGGTCATCATGTATGGCTTGAGCTGCTTGCCTTCACAATCTCTTCCTCTGAATACCTTAATGCGGTAAGACACTATCTTACCGTCTTTATTCTTATACGGCGTTATGTTAGCCATAATATTACCTCCAAATACTATAGTGCAGATTTAAAAAGGGTATAAAAATACCCTCGGCTATTGTAATTCAGCCGAAGGTATGGTAATATTAATTCACACACAATATGACCGCCTTCGGGCTGTCACAACGCTCTATCCTGTTGGCGCAGGGTAGGGCGTTTTTTATTTATTTTAATACCTATCAGGATGGCAGGTTCCGCAAGGAGAGTAATCCGATGGAACGGTTTTAGATTCCTGATAATTTTCCGGTTTTATCTTTTTAACGTGGCGGCAACCGGGCAGATGATACTTCTTCGTATTAGCGCTTAAAACATACGTGATTTCTGCCTGCGTAGGCTTGGTTGCCGGTTCTGTCGGCTTGGTGGGCTTTACCGCTGGAGCAGTAGCACGTTCGGTGGCAGGCTGCTTATTGTTAAAGCTTTCGTTAGTAGGCTGAGTTGGTTTCTTTGTTTGCGTTTCAGTTTCAGTTTCAGTCTCTGTCTGAGTCTCAGTTTCGGTAATTGTAGGTATATCTTCATTTGCTACTTCTTCATATACTTGCGTATCGCTTGGACTCTCAGAATCCAATTCGTTAATGGCGGCGATAAAAGCAGAACTAAAAAGAAAGAACCATGATAAAAAAACTATGCTTACTATAATTTTAATTACTTTGAAACCTCTTGCGTACTTCCAAAGCAGAAATACACCAGCCGGAGCAAATACAAAAAGCATCAATATAGCAAACCATAATCTTTTGTAAAAAGGTTTTTTCTCTTTTGGCGTTTTGAATTTGTCAGGCTCGTTTGGCGGAAAATTGTCTCCTGAAGAACCGCCTGAACCATTTGGGGTTTGTGGCGGCAAATTCATGCCTGAAAAACTATCATAATTGCTTGTATATCGCGAATCGTCGTAGCCATTAAAACTGTTATCAATGTTTTCCGACATTTCGGAACCACCATTCGTTTTTGAAAACCTGTTTTCAGCATTCTCCATTTTTTTGGCAAAGCTGTCATCTTTGCCATTTTTATGTTCTTTTTTCGAACTTCCCCCTGAAGACTTGGTATAATAAAGTCCCGTTCCCGGTATCCCGGCACTTGCTGTCTTTTCGCCTGAACTATTAATCGTATAGTGTAAACCTTTACCCCCAAAAGTCACCCCTGTGCTCTTTTTGTTGAAGTTGAGCTTCACTCCGGGAGCCACCTTAAAGCTCTTTCTGAATCTGAACCCCATTTTTATAACCTCTTTCTTTATTATTTGCAAATGTACAAATACACCTACAACTATTACAACGCTTTAAAAAGCGAAGACGTGACAAAAATCCACAAATTATGCAAATTTTCCCCTCAGCTCTACAACCTTACCTAATATCTGAACAGGAAGCACTTCTATTTGTTCATTTGTATAAGTACGTACATCGTAAGACGGATTGCTAGGAATAAGATTAATTCCGCCGTTAAACTTCTGTACCTTTTTGATCGTTGCCTCTTCACCGTTAACAAGCACTATCGCTGTGTCTCCACTGTCAACATCAGATTGCTTTCGGACTATAACAACATCACCTTCACAAATTCTCGGTTCCATGCTGTCGCCTTTAATCTGCAAAGCAAAGAATTCGCCTTGTCGTGCCATGTCTTCGGAGATTTCTTCGTAATCTATTATGTTCTCAACTGCTTCCATAGGTATGCCGGCACGAACGGTACCGAGGACAGGGATTAAGAATTTATTCTGTTTTTTAGCTGGTTCTTCAACAAGATCGGCTTTAGAAATGTTAAAGAAATTAGCCATCATCTCTATTTTATCTATTCGAGGATATGATTTACCATTATACCAATCGGTAAATGTAGTATACTTAACGCCAAGAGCGTCACACATATCCTGTCTCGTTTTCCCATGCAAATCCATATAATAGCGAATGTTTTTCGACATTGTCTTTTTATTTCCTAGATTGTTAGACATCAGTATCACCTCACAAACAAACTATATCACTAACTCGTAAAAAAATCAACATTAATTTTAAAAAACTACGTTTAAACCGTTGACATTACGTTTAAACCGTAATATAATCATAATCACAGGAGGTGATTACATGGCGATCACGTTAAAAGCTGCAAGAGTGAATGCAGGTTACACACAGATGGAAGCTGCAAACAGAATAGGTGTAAGTAAAGAATCAATAAGTAATTGGGAACGTGGTAAATCCTATCCAGATGTTCCACAGCTTAAAAAAATTGAAGAGCTTTACAAAGTTGATTATAAAGATCTTATTTTTTTAGTCTGATATTACGGTTTAAACGTAATAAACGGATTTAAATTGAAATGCATTTAAACTACACAGAAAGAGAGGAAAACTCCATGAATGAATTACAGATTTTCAAAAACGAGGAATTTGGTGAAATCAGAACAATTGAAATTAATGACGAACTTTGGTTTGTGGGTAAGGATGTAGCGGATATTCTTGAATACACAAACACAGCAAAGGCTATCAGAGACCATGTTGATGAAGAAGATAAGACGGTGAACGATTTGTTCACCGTTAACGGGACAAAGGGGATTCTCATCAACGAATCAGGTCTTTATTCCCTCGTTCTTTCTAGTAAGCTCCCAACGGCAAAGAAATTCAAACGCTGGATAACACATGAAGTCATTCCCACCATTCGTAAACACGGCGCATACATGACACCTGAAGCCCTTGAAAACGCTATTTTAAACCCTGATACCATGATAAAGCTTTGTACAGCCCTTAAAGATGAGCAGAACAAGCGCAAAGCGTTGGAAATAGCTAATTCACAGCTTACCGTTGAAAACCAAATCATGCAGCCTAAAGCAGATTACTTTGATGAACTCGTTGACAGAAACCTTTTAACATCTTTCAGAGAAACGGCAAAACAGCTCGATATAAAAGAAAAAGAGTTCATAGCTCTTCTTCTCGAGAAAACGTACATCTACCGTGACAAAAAGGGCAAGCTTATGCCTTATGCAGACAAAAATAAAGGGCTCTTTGAAATCAAGGAAACCTTTAACGAAAAAACTCAGTGGAGCGGTACTCAGACGCTCATCACACCCAAGGGCAGAGAAACTTTCAGAATGCTGTTTATAGGTAAAAAATAATGTGACAATTCGTCACACAGAAAGGAGCGGGAAACATGCAAATGCTGACGATCAAACAGGCAGCGGCGGAAATTGACGGCCTGAGCGAATATGCACTCAGACAGATAATCAAGCGCGGAGAGCTGCCGGTGGTCAGAGCCACGACTAAAATCCTTATTAACCGTCAGACTCTTGAAAGTTACCTTAAAGGCGACTTGCCCAAAGATAAGGACGAAAGTACCGTTCTGCCCTTCAGGCAGATTGTACCTGTAAAGACGAAACTGTAATTCGCAATCAATTACAAAGGAGAATAGAAATGATAGAAACTTCTATGCTGATAATGGCGTTCTATGCGCTCTACAAGCTTGTAATCATAATCGGAGAAGCAGCTGCTCTTCTCCTGCTGCTTGCATTTGCAGTGTACATAGGAACGAGGTAAGAAAAATGACAGAAGAAATTAAAGAAATCTTAAAATTACACAAGCTCTGGCTTGACAATGATCCTCAAGGTCGTCGTGCCGACCTGCGCAACGCCGACCTGCGCGCTGCCAACCTGCGCAACGCCGACCTGTGCGGTGCCGACCTGCGCGCTGCCAACCTGTGCGCTGCCAACCTTGATTATTCGTGTCTGCCACTGTGGTGTGGCGGGTTCGACATCAACATAGATGACAGAATTGCCGTGCAGATATTGTATCACCTGGTCAGGAACGTTATCGGCAGTATCAACACAAGTCCTGAGATTAAGACGTTGTTGAGTTCTAACGAGATTATCGCCGCAGCCAATCGATTTCATAAATCTGAAGAGTGCGGCTCGCTGGATATCCGCAGTCAGGAGGAATAACTATGTTGTCACTGATCGAAACAATAATCCCTATTGTTGTAGGCATTGGCGGTGGTGCGCTGCTCATTCTCGGCATCATCTATGAAGATATCCTCATTGCTTTTGAGAACGGCTTAAAGGAGCACATCAAAAGGAAGGTGAAGAAATGGAAACGCAAGACAAAGAGCCTATTCAGCGTCATGCTCTCTATCATTGCAGAGAAATGAGCTTATCTTCTGTTCCTTATGGTTACATCGTCGCCATCGAAGGCGAAAGGAAACGATTTTTTACCGCCCTTCTCGAAGCCTGGACAAGCTTTATTGAGACGTTAGATACAAGAGGACGCAAGAGAATAAAGGAGTATCAGAGCAGAACGGTGCAGGACAAAGCCACTGTTCAAAGGCTTGTAATCTACCACTGCCGAGAGGTTAGCCTTTCCCTGGTTGCACAAGGCTACATTGTCGCCATAGAAGGGGAGCGTGAACGCTTCTTCACGGATGTACTTGAAGCCTGGACAAACTTCATCGAAACGCTGGACACAAGAGTCCGCAGAAGAATAAAAGAACATCTTAAAAAGGAAGGAGAACGAAATGAAATTCATTGTTAACGACAAAATCTACGACACAGACAAAGCTGAAAAGGTTCTTAATTACAGGCGTAGATTTCCGCTGACACTGACACCCCAGTTTTGTATATGGTATGACATGGAGCTATACAGAACAGCCAAAGGCAACTGGTTTTCTTTGAAGTGCGAAGATTTCGGCAAAAAGACCTGCATTGCTCACACAGCGGAAGAAGCAAAAGAAATCTTCAAGAAATGCAACGGAGTTGAGCTGTATTTTAAGTATTTCGGCGACTTAGAGGAGGCATAAATAACGATGACATCTGAAGAACTGAAAGACGCTCTTCGCAGTGGCACAAAGGTTACATATAAAGATTATTTTGGCAACGAATTCCACGGCACGGTAGATGCCGTTGTTTATCGCTTCCGCAAAGGAAAGATAGCGGTTTCTGCCGAGATTAAGGATCTTAAAGCTCCGCACTCTGTAATAGTGGCAAAACCTGAAAGATTATCTTTAATGAGTGAAAGTAAATGAAAAACAGCATAAAAAATGAGCCTGCCCAGTTGCAGCCGGGTAGGCTCGAAGCGTGACTTTTTGGGGTCACTCGTGTCCGTAACTAATTATAGCACAGTCACCCCCGAAAAGTCAATATTTTAAGGGCTCCGAAGCCCTTTGACGGTCTTGTATTGGGTATTAACAAACGGAGCATATGAAAAGGGGTGACGTGAAATAATCAGAGAAAAAAGAATAGTCTCAGGCAAAATCCTTGAGGTAGAATTCTTTCCCGTTTGTTCCGATGGTAGAAAGAAACCAGCAGGCTCTCTCAGCAGAGAAGCACAAAAGAACCTCAACGACAAAAACTCAAAGAAAGAGTTGGACAGAATTCTTAATACGAACTTTGGAGGTGGAGATCTTGCGGTACACCTCACATACAGAGATGACGAAATGCCGTCTACTCGTGATGAGGTAGTTAATGACATTAAAAATTATGTCAGCAGGATCAGGCGGCACCGCAAGCGCAGCAACTTACCTGAATTAAAGTATGTATATGTCATAGAGGCGAAAGTCAGTAAAAGAACAGGTGTTCTCCGCTGGCATATTCATATGGTTATGTCCGGCATGGACCGTGACACAGCAGAGCAGAAATGGGGTCACGGAGACTGGACCAATGCAAGAAGATTACAACCTAATGAAAACGGTTTGCAAGCTCTTGCAAGATATATGACCAAAGATCCTGAGGGCAAGCGGCGGTGGAGCGGGTCGAAGAACCTCAAGCAGCCAACAATCAAAAAGCCCCGTGACGGCAAGATAACAAGGCGTGGCTTAGCCCGAATAGCTGAAAAAAAGCTTTATGACCGTGAATATTGGGAGAAGCACCATAAAGGATATTCTTACATAGGAGCGGAAGCTTCGTTCAATAACTACAACGGGCATTGGTATGTGTATGTTCGGATGCGCAAGAGGGATTAAAGAGATCTGCGCAGTGCTTATAAGAAAATCAAAGGAGAATTAATATGACTAATCAGGAATTTATAAATAAAGTCGACAAAGAAGCCGAGAACGGCTCAGCATACGAAAAGCTTATTGCTCAGCACATCATAGATTGCTTTATTGATGTCAGCAAAATAGATGATCCCGAAAACAAAAACCTTAAAGGTTGCCTCGGCTCAATAAGGAACAAAGCACAGAAGCAGGCAAAGAATGGAGTTGCTGCCATCGAGGACAGTATAGTTTACACATGGGCAGAAGAATACTTCGGCATAGAGCATCCAGAGAGCCAACCGGCAGAAGAACCCGCACACACTGAGGCGAAGAGCAGTCTTGACGTTGACCTCTTCGACCTTATCTGAGAGGAGCGGGCAAAATGGCAAAACAACATACAATGGAGCGCATCTTTGAGATGCTGCCCCGCCTCGATATGGACAAGCTGAAAGCATGGATCAGAGACGATCTTTTCTGCAAGGTTAATTACGCAACCGTCAGCAGCACAAAAGAAGGATACACAGCCGAGTGTCTTTACTGCGAAGAGAGGTTTTCTCTGCGTGAGCTGAAAAGCGGTTCAGCTCAGCACAATACGTCGGGAATCTGCCCAAAGTGCGGAAGAGTTATCACCTTCAAAGATGAATGGCGAGGACACAAAACGCTTATTGATTACGGATATTTTCTTGTAGTTCAGAAAATGAGAAACAAAGCCCTGATGCTCCGCTCTTTCTATGTTCGCCGCTCTTACGGCAGAGAATGGGATGAACGCCTGGAACTTAGCGAGCATATGAGGGTATACGTTCATCCTGATGGTATAAGAACCTTTGTACGTAAGCTGTACAGTGCTTATGGAATGGATTACTTCTTTATTGACGAATACAGCAGCTGGGAATATTGGATTGAGCAGAGGAGTGTTGGCAAGCCTGTACCATACAACTTTTTCCAAAGCAGCATTGACTATATTCTCGGCATCAAATGGGAAACCGACCTCGCAAAAACGCTTTTCAAATACAGCTGCGCATACGAATATATGCAGGAAACAGGCTCTTCTTATCCGCCCGATCTTACAAGATACCTTGAACTGTATGTGAAATATCCCGTTCTTACAGAAAAGCTTTTCAAAGAAGGATTTGCAAATTTGCTTACAGATAAAATAAACGGGCACTTATCCATGCAGATAGTGAATTTTCGAAAGAAAACCGTGTCCGAAGCTTTCGGAGTTCCCCGAAGCGCAGTTAAAGAACTGAAAGGCTGTAACCGAACACGACTGGCAGATAAGCAATTTATCATCCGGCACAAGCTCAGAAATCCCGATGACATAGAATTCATCAGGCAGCACTACAGATACAGAACTTCTGAAATCAATTACTTAACCAAAAGAATGACGGTGCGTAAACTCAGGACATATCTAAGCAGCCAACAGAGAGGAGATGCTTGTTATTCATTCATCAACGACTATTACGACTACCTCCACGAGTGCGAAAAGCTGAAGCTTGACCTCAGCAGAAAGTTTATCCTGTTCCCGGAAGACCTCAGAAAAGCTCACGAAGACACTTCAAGAGCCATAAGAGAGCTTAAAGCACAGAAGGAAGCTGAAGCTATAGCGGAGCAGGACAGAGCCTTTGCGGTAAAGCTAAAAGCTCTTGAAAAGAAATATTCTTTCTCTGCTGACGGATTATTCATAAGACCGGCTAAAGGAGCGGGAGAGCTCATAAAAGAGGGAGCAAGCCTGAACCACTGTGTAGCCACTTATGCGGACAGATACCTTAACGGTCAGACGAGTATTCTATTTATCCGTAAAGAGTCTGCTCCCGATGAATCATATTACACAATGGAGTTGTCTCCTCGAAGCGAGACGGTGATCCAGTGCAGAGGTCTGCGCAACTGCGGCAAAACTCCCGAAATTGAAGAATTTCTCAGGAAATGGGATGAATGGTGTAACAAAAAGAATAAAAAGAAAGCGGTCACAGCCGCATAAAGGAGAAATGCAAAATGTCAGAGATACTTGTTAAAGAATACAGCGAAATAACCGGAGAAAGAGCAGATGAAGCCGCAAAGCTTCATGCTCAGATTATGGCCAATGGGCAGGTGGCAGCTTCCGCCCTTTTGGAGTTCTGCAAGGGGCTCAAAAGAATGAGAGACGAAAAGCTCTATACAGAATTGGGCTTTGATACCTTTGAGGATTACACAGAGAAGCTTGCCGGCATAAAGTCCAGAATGGCTTATCACTACATATCCTGCTATGAGAATTTAGGAACAACGTTTTTGCAATCGAATGCAAGCCTTGGAATAACCAAACTCACAGTTCTTTCAAAGCTTAGTCCTGTTGAGCGTTATGAGCTCGCCGAGAGCGGGGAAGCTGAAAGTCTTTCCGTCAGGGAGCTGGAAGAAAAGGTAAAAGAACTTACTTCAGCAAAAGAGCAGCTGTCATTTCTTAACACGGAAACAAAAGAAAAAGCGGAAGAGACCGAAAAGAATCTCAAAGAACAGCTTGAAAAAGCACTCAAAGAAGCGGAAAGCCTGAAAGCTCAGCTGGAAGCCATCGAAAGCGACAACGAGATAACGGATGAAGAGCGGGAAGCCATAATGGCGGAAGCAGAAAGAAAAGTGCATATAAAGCACTGCGCTGAGATTTCTAATTTAAAATCCAGATCTGAAACCGAAATATCGCTGCTCCGACAAAAGCTCAATGAGGCAGAAGAAAAAGCAGAGAAAGTTAAAGAAGAGACAAAGGCAGAAGCCGAGAAAGCGGCTAAAGAGCAGCTTTCCGCAGAGTACGAGGAACGCTTTGCTGCCCTCAGCGGAGAAAGTGAGAAATACAAAACAGAGCTCGAAAAGCTCCGCAAAGAGCAGCGGCTTGAGTCTGACGGCAAAACTGCAGAATTTCAGTTCCGTTTCAAAAATCTTCAGTCAGAGATAAAAGCGTGTCTTTCTCTTACGGAAGAGATCGCCGCCGAAGACAAAGAGAAAGCAGGAAAGCTCAGGGCAGCACTCGAGAAGTACTTCATGATTATCCTCAGCAACATCGAAAGGAAGTAATGCTGATGCGTTCACCCTGTAAGAATTGTCCCTGCCGCTTTGTGGGCTGTCACATTCAGTGTCCACAGTATAAAGCCTATACAGAAGATAACACAGCAATCAGAGAGCTGGCTTCACAACTCCGCCGGCTTGAATATGAGCTTTACGCCACAGGGAATCCAAGAAGAAAAAGGAGAACAGGCAAATGAGCAGGCCACCCAAAAAAGAGAAAGTATGCAGCATATTCCGCTGATCAAAGCTCAGGAATAACACCTGCTGTTACAACTGCAAACGTTATGACGATTGCGAAATCAAATGTCTTAATGCTCCGTATAAATGCGGAATGTACATAAAACCAGCGAGAGGAGGGAGCGAACCGTGAATGATATTGATGAGTGCAACGAAGCTCCTGAAGAGCTTGTCAACAATGTGCTTTCTCAGACTTGTGAAGTACTCGAAAAGTTCTGCAATGTATTAAAAGAATCTATTGAATATTTTTCAAAGATTTTTTGCAACTCTGAGCCGTGGATGTATATGCAAGCTTGGTTTGAGGTATGTGCTAAAAATCCAAAATCACTTCACTATATGAGACGCTGCAAAAAGCGCCGCATAAGAAAGAAACACGCAAACTATCTCACTAAAGAAGCTTTTAAAATTTACAAGAAACGGAGGAAGCCAATTGGCAAGTATATATGAAATTGCGGGCTGTGAACCTCGTGTACATCAGCTTAAAGTTGAGTGTGAGTTTTACACGCCGCTTTCAATGCATCTTAAAAACTTTGAAGTCCGAAAAAACGACAGGGATTTTCAAGTAAACGACATCCTCATTCTCAGAGAATGGAGCGCAGCTACAGAAGATTATACAGGTCTTTACCTCTGCGCTCAGATTTCCTACATCCTCGACGATCCCCGATACTGCAAAGAAGGCTACGTTATTCTTGGACTTAAATTCATAGAACCATAGAGAGGAGGGAAACGCATGACCAACTATGAAAGAATTACATCAATGTCCGTTGACGAAATGGCGGAGTTTATTGTTTCTGTCTCTGACGATGCCTTGCAGGGCGAATATTGAGACACTGAAAAAAGCTGCAAAGAATGGCTTGAAACCGAAATAAGAGAATAACAAACAGAAAGGAGCGGGTATTTGTGCCATGACACTTGAAGAGATCGGCAGGGAATACCTTAGGCAATCCCACGAGCTGCTACGGGAGGCAGCAAAAATAAAACTCAGAATGCACAAAGCTCAGGACGGGGAGCTTTGCCGTTTGAGAGAGCAGCACGAAAAATTAACAGAAATAGCCCGTGAGCTCAGAATCACGGGCGAAAGCCTTATTCACTACTACGACAAATAAAGGAGTAATGTTAATGCAGGAATATTGCACATTAGAACCTGTCAGCAGGAAGCTCACCCTTACAGAGCCTCAGCGCATAGCAGGTGTTGAGTCAGATGAAAATGTAAGGGGACTAAAATTCAAGTTTCCAAAAGCTGTTGAGGGAGCAGATTTCACTCAGATGCAATTAAGGATCAATTACATAAACAGCCGTCAGGAAAAAGGGCAGTATATTGTAACTGACCTGAAGCCCGTGGAAGGTGAAGAGGATTACATAACCTTCACATGGCCATTTTCACGACTTGTTACTCATTACAGAGGGTACACCAAATTTGTTATATGCGCTGTAAAAACAGATGAAAACGGCACGATTACAGCCGAATGGAATACAGCTCTCGCACAGATGAGAGTTCTTGAAGGACTTGAAGTTGAAGATCCCGAAATCAACCCTGAGGAAAAAGACGTTATAGCTCAGCTTATATCCATTTGCCAAAGCAGCGCTGACGAAGCTGCACAGTCAGCACAGCAGGCTCAGGAGGAAGCAAAGAAAGTTTTAACATACGGACCTACAATAGGAGAAAACGGCAACTGGTATCTGAAAGGAGAGGATACGGGGCAGCCCTCCAGAGGAGAGAAAGGAGAACGAGGCATCCCCGGAACCAAAGGTGAAACAGGAGCACCAGGCAAGGATGGCGTAACCCCTGAAATTGGAACAAACGGAAATTGGCATATTGACGGAAAGGATACGGGAAAGCCGTCAAGGGGTGAAAAGGGAGATACAGGAGATAAAGGAGAAAAAGGTGCCACTGGCGAAAATGGCACAACCCCTACAATAGGAGAAAACGGTAACTGGTTTTTAGGCGATGAAGATACAGGCAAGCCCTCAAGAGGAGAAGCAGGTATAGGAGTTCCGGAGCCGACAGCCATAAATGCAGGGAAAGTCCCCGTAGTTAACTCAGATGGAACAGGATACGAACTTCAAGAAGTCGCCGGGTCGGAAACCTGGGAGGAAATCGGCACGATACCTTTGAGTCCCAACATAGCTTTATATGAATTAGGCGAAGTTGATGAATGGGAAAAGCTGCGTCTATTTATTACAAGAACTTACAATAAAGATTTAACTGGAAAAGTATGGATTCGAGCTGGAGGTACCGCTGGTGCGGTGTTCGAACCCAAAGGATTCGCAACACAGCAATACGATATGTGTGTAAACAACTTACATCAGTTTGAAGCTCGTATCGGTTCATGCAATAATTCTCAAGTCGGCTTCAGTCAAACTATATATCCAATAAAAGGTGATGGGTTTGGAGGGCTTAATAATTATCCATATACTCCCGGAGACAAATTTAACTTTTCTGCGCCAGACCCAGCTTTGTGCTTTGATGGAACTGAAACAGCAAGATTATATGGAGTGAGAAGAAAATGAAAAAATACGAAAACGGTATAATTTCAGAAATGACCCAGGAAGAAATAGAAGAATTACAGCGTCAGCAAAAGGAATGGGAGGAGCGTGAAAAGCACCGCTCTTTAACTGAATCAGAAGTATTTACTATATTTGCAAAGCAGCAAATAAACACTTTGACTATTGATGATAACACATCACTGCGAATGAAGTCATACTATCCCACATGGCGGGAGCTTGTAGACGCTAATTTCGCAGCTAAAGAAACAGGCTTTAAATTCACATATGGCGACGACCTCTATAAAACAATAAAAGCTAATCAGCAGTTTCTCCCTAACTGGATACTCGGTCAAGGCACAGAGTCCATATTCGAGAGAATAGACGAAACCCACACAGGCACAAAGGAAGATCCTATTCCCTATAAGGTCAACATGGAAGTTTTCGAGGACAAGTACTACATAGAGGAAGGGATACTTTACATATGTACCCGCAATTCCGAGCAGCCTCTGCAGAACAAAGCCTCTGAGCTTATAGGGCATTATTTCGAGGTGGCGGAAGAGTGAGCAAGTTACCATCAAGTTACCGTCAAGTTGAAAACAGTCAAAGCGTAGAAGCACCCGCTCCCGAAAAACAGCTCATGGGTTCCCGCTCCCGATCCACGGGAGCAGCCTTTGAGAAGCTTATAGAAGTATCCTGTGAAGTGTACAAAAGCAGAAAGCTTGCGTACATAGAAAAGACGCCAGAGCCCATGCGCCCAATAAGCGGTGCAGACAGGCAGGGCAAATTTACGGCAATATACACCGCTGCCGCCCAGCCCGATTATAAAGGCACTCTTTCAGGAGGTAGGGCAGTAGTATTTGAGGCAAAGCACACAGATTCAGACACAATGAAGCAGGAGCGGGTAACTCCCGCTCAGGCTGAGGCTCTGCGCATACATTACGAATTAGGCGCCCTTTGCTTTGTCCTGATAAGTATCAAAGACCGCTGCTTTGCTATTCCGTGGGAAGTATGGGACAACATGAAAAAGGTATATGGCCGAAAGTACATTACCGCCTCCGACACCAAAGAATATGAAGTTAAAATCACAGCCAACAAAGGCAGTGTGTATCTTAATTTTCTCTCTGTGGCCATTTGGCCAGAAACAGAGGCGTTAAAGAAAGCACATGAGATGCTTCGTAGAGGCATAGTGCCGTTGGATAAAATCAAAGTGCTTTTTGGAATACATGAGAATTAAAGGAGTGGGCATAAGGAGATCTGTGTGAAATGGAGGATAAAAATGAACGTTAAACACTTCAACTCTCAAAGTGCCGCATTTTTTGACAAATTTCCAGTTCCTGAGGGTTTTAAATTATGTGAAGCTCCGTCGGAAATTGAAATACTTGGAAAAACAGTATTGTCTGCGCTCATAGTAAAGGAAACTCTCGAAGGAAAACGCTATTCCATGAGTTTTCAGCTCGTAGAAGAAACAGATGTAGAAACAGCGAACGTAATCTGTTGGATTCTGGAAAATCTCTCACAGAGCATCATGAAGGACCGATACCTCAAACTCAAACGGGAGGGTAAAATTCAATGACCCTTAAAGAATTATCACAGCTTTATTACCTCAACCGTGAAATAGAGAATGACCGCCGCCGACTCGAAGAGCTGGAAGGCAAGCTTGCTTCTCCGTCCTCTCCAAATCTCTCAGGTATGCCGAGAAGCACTGCTTATGGCAATAAGATAGAGTCATCTGTCGCTGATATAATGGACCTTAAAGCAATCATAGCAGCCAAACAGCAGCAATGCATCTATGAGCGCAGCCGCCTTATGAGATATATTACCGATATTAACGACAGCCTTACAAGAGAAATATTCGTCTTTCGCTTTGTGAATGGTCTTTCATGGCGTCAGGTTGCGGCAAGTGTGGGTGGAAGCAACACGGAGGAAAGCGTGAAAAAAATCTGTTATCGCTATTTAGATAACAAAAACTGAAAAGTCAATATCGAAAAGTCAATATCAAAATCAAAACTTGTCCCGAATGTCCCGAAAGTTTCTGCTATAATATAAGCTGAGATAAAAAGAAAAACCCGTTCCAATTAAGGAGCGGGTTTTGTTGTGAGCATTAGAAGCTGAACTTATCAAGATAATCTTCTATATTCTCGCAGATTACATCTACTTCTCTCTCGCATATCCAGCGTGCATAGTCGTTGTACAACTCACATTTTTCAGCGTTTTCGGCGTCGGTAAGCTTCGAGTCTCTTCTGAGATAGGATACGAGCTTATCAACGTTCTCGGAAGCCGGCAGATCTCCTTTTTCGAAGCGCTCTTCGATTATGTCGGCGCACTCATCGGGAGCATAAGTATAATCCATGTCATTAATAAGACGGTCTGAATTGTAAGTCCACTTAATCTTAGGAAGTTCGGCTTCTTCAAGCATCTCGTCAATAGTCTGCCTGTCGGGATTGCTCTCATTGTCAAGGTAAGCGTGGAACTCGTCGAAGCTTCCGCTCTCAGTGAAATAAAAGTCCGATGCGTTGTGGTGCATATCGTTCATTATGCTCTCTATCTCTCTGAGTGTCTCTGCCTGATCTTCGTTAACCTTAAGTTTTGTCTTCTTGTTCACTTCGTACATCTCCTTGTTATTGTTTATGTGTTCAAGCACAATCATTCTAATAAGTCCGCTCACGCTTGTCCCTTTATCTGAGGCTTCTTTACGCAGCTTCTCGAGAGTATCAGCTGAGATAAATGTATTAATTCTTTCCGTATTCTCTTTTTGCTTTGCCATTACTGTCTCTCCTCTCTTGATTACATACACATTATATCACCATAACATCACCATGTAAACCGTTTTTTAAAAGATTTTCAAAAAACTTAAAATTATTTTTTCAGCTGCCGAGTATTTACGGCGGTTTTTTCGTGCTATTTTGCAATCAATTACAAGGAGGCCATATGAAAAAATTCGCTGCTGCTTTCTATAAATCTAAACAATGGCAGCACACACGAAGTGCATATATAAAGAGTGTGGCAGGGCTGTGTGAGAACTGTCTGAGAGCAGGAATATATAAGCCGGGCGAGATAGTCCACCATAAGACACCGCTTACACCGCAGAATATCAGCGACCCGCAGATAACATTATCATGGGACAACCTTGAGCTGCTATGTCGAGATTGTCACAGCAAGGCTCACGGCAATAAAAAGAGATATAAAGTTGATGAGTTCGGAAGAGTTATACTCTGACCTCCCCCCATTCGGAAAACATATAGGCATATTAGGAGACCGGTGGGTGGAGTACAAAATTCCTCTCCGGGCGCACGTGACCCCCTACCCAAAAAGAAAGGAGCGAGAATATGCCGAAGAAACTAAAAGAAATAACGGAAGAGTCTGAGATTCGCAGACTTACCAGGATTTACAAGAATTTGCCACCAAATAAGTTTGCGGTGGCTCAGGGTCTTATAGTACAGGCTGCAAGGCTGCGTGTTCGTCTCAATAAGCTTTGGGAAGACATACAGGAAAACGGCGAAACAGAGATGTTTTCCCAGTCCGAAAAAACAGAACCGTATGAGCGGGAAAGACCGTCGGCGAGACTCTTTGCGGCAACCGATAAAAACTATCAGACTATCCTTAAGCAGCTTATTGAGCTAACACCTCCAAGCTCAAAAGGAAGCAAGCTTGAGCAGCTGAAGAATGATGGTTAATTACATCTTTGCTTATTATCAGGCGATGAAAGACGGCACTGTTGTCGTAGGTAGATGGATTTTACTTTTTTATGAATATATTGTCAAAGGGCTGAGTGATCAGTCCTTTTTCTTTGACCAAAAGAAAGCGAATAGAGCAATAAAATTCATAGAAACATTTTGTCATCATTGCGAGGGCAGAGATGACCTGCTGAAACTGGAACTGTGGCAGAAAGCCTGTGTTTCGGTTATTTTTGGTGTCGTCGGAGCTGACGGTTTGCGGCAATTCCGTGAAATCGTGATTGTTATATCCCGTAAAAACGGCAAAACGCTCTTTGCTGCTGCTATTATCGCATACTGTGTCTATCTTGATGGTGAATATGGCGCAAAGGTATTTTGTGTAGCTCCAAAGCTCGACCAGGCTGACCTTGTTTATTCCGCCTTTTGGCAGACTATACAGAAAGAGCCTGAGCTTGCTCAGCTCATTAAAAAGCGTAAATCAGATTATTACATAGAGGAAACAAACAGTTCCGTTAAGAAAATAGCGTTCAACGCCAAGAAGTCCGACGGATTCAATCCGCACCTTACCATATGCGATGAAATAGCCTCATGGCCGGGAGATCAGGGGCTTAAGCAATATGAGGTCATGAAATCAGCCCTCGGAGCCCGTAAGCAGCCTATTATCTTGTCAATATCTACATCGGGATATATCAATGAGGGTATTTATGACGAACTTATAAAGCGTTCTACCCGTTTTCTCCTGGGCGATTCAAAAGAGCGCCGTCTTGCGCCGTTCCTCTATATGATAGATGACATTCAAAAATGGAACGACATTAACGAGCTGAGAAAGTCAAACCCCAACCTGGGTGTGTCTGTTTCCGTTGATTATCTCATAGAGGAGATAGCAGTCGCTGAGCAAAGCCTCAGCAAAAAAGCGGAGTTTCTCACGAAATATTGCAACATAAAACAGAACAGCTCCCAGGCGTGGCTTCCTTCTGATGTTGTGGAGCGGGCTTCCGGTAGATCTCTGTCACTTGAAGATTTCAGGGGCTGCTACTGCGTCGGAGGTATCGACCTTTCGAGAACCACTGACCTCACATCGTGCTGTGCAGTTATAGAAAAGCAAAATATACTTTATGTATTTTCAAAGTTTTTCCTCCCGGCTGAGAAGCTGGAAGAAGCTACCGCACGAGACGGGCTGCCCTATGCGGCATATGTTCAGAGAGGTATTCTGAAGCTTTCCGGAGATAATTTCGTAGATTATCACGATTGTTTCAACTGGTTCAAGTTGCTTATAGAACAGTATCAAATATACCCGCTGAAAACAGGATATGACCGATATTCCAGTCAGTATTTAGTCCAGGACATGAAACAATATGGCTTTCACATGGACGACGTTTTTCAGGGCTTCAACTTAACGCCTGTCATCAGAGATACAGAAGGACTCATGAAAGATGGAGCTTTCTGCATTGGAAACAACGACCTGTTAAAAGTTCACTTGCTCAACGCAGCACTTAAAACCGAAGCAGAGAGCGAGAGGAGCAGGCTTATTAAATTATCGACAAATGATCATGTTGATGGAACCGCTGCCTTACTGGACGCAATGACAGTAAGGCAAAAATATTATTCAGAGATAGGAGCGCAGCTTAAAAATGAGTAAATGTCAGTACATAGAAGTGTGCCCGGCAGCCACCGGCTGGTGCAACAATGCCGAGCCAAGCAAAGAGTGTCTCGGAATGGTCATGAGATGGTACCAGCGGCTTAAAGAACAACGAGAAGATCTTGTCATAAGAGTGAACATTACACTTCCTAAAGACGAATTAGGATTGCTTGAAGACCACATTCGCAAGCAGGTAGGTAGTGGAGTTATTGTGCTGCCTCATTGGTGCACAGTCGAGTATGCTCCGCATGATTTAGAAGTTGAATTTTCGCATAAAAGACAGGAAGAGGAACAAAATGGAGAATGAACTAACTTTATATTTGTGCAACGGGAAAAGATGCGCAAAATGTAGTAAAGAATGTCACTTGACAACTGAAAAACAATTTGCTGTTTGTATAAACGGCATTCCAATTAAAGTTCGAGCAACGTCAAGTTTCGAAACGGAGGTAAAGCCGTGAGCTTATTCGACAAAATCTTTAAAAAGAGCCCAAAGCTGCCGGAACCTGAAGGCTATTTTCAGACATTCAACGCATACACCCCGGTGTTTACGTCTTGGAGCGGCAGGCTGTACGAGCAGGAGCTTGTGAGAGCTGCCATTCACGCAAGAGCAACCCATATAAGCAAACTTGCCGTGGAAGTAAAGGGTAGCGCAAAACCTAAGCTTCAAACAAAACTTAAAACTGGTCCTAATGAGTTCCAGACTTGGGGACAGTTTCTCTATAGATTGTCTACAATGCTGGATGTTCAGAATACCGCATTCATCGTACCGGTATATGACGAATTCGGGCAGCCAAACGGAATATATCCGGTATTGCCGTCCACCTGTGAGATTGTACAGTATTCGTCGGAACCATGGCTTAAACATTGCTTTATGTCATCCGACACAGTTGCAATACCTGTAAGCTCATGCGGAATTATGACAAAGTTTCAGTACAGCAGCGACTTCTTCGGCGAAGATAATGCCGCCCTTAACCCTACAATGGAGCTAATCAATTTGCAGAATCAGGGTATTGGTGAGGGTGTTAAAAATTCCGCTACATTCCGCTTTATGGCGCAGATGAACAATTTCGCCAAACCGGAAGACATCGAAAAAGAAAGAAAACGCTTCAACAAAAGCAGCTTTGGCAGCAGTGAAGGCGGAATGCTGCTATTTCCCAATACTTACAGCAATATCCAGCAAATCAAAAGTTCACCTTTCGTAGTGGATGAAAAGCAGATGGCGCAGATAAAGACAAATGTATTTGATTATTTCGGTGTTAATGAAGATGTACTTCAAAACAAAGTATACGGCGACGCCTGGTCAGCTTTTTATGAAGGCGCAATAGAGCCTTTTTCTATACAGTTCTCAGATGTCGTTACAAAAATGTTATTCACGGAGCGGGAGCGGGCAAGCGGATCGGAACTTATGCTTACTGCAAACCGATTGCAATATCTAAGTACAGCCGAAAAACTCAATGTATCTTCTCAGATGGCAGACAGAGGCGTATTCAACCGTGACACCGTAAGAGAGATATGGAACTTGCCGCCTTTACCAAACGGCGAAGGTGAGCGTTACACAATCCGTGGAGAATATTATTTGCTGAACCCTGACGGCACAACAGTTAAAAAAGGAGATGATTTAACAAGTGAACAACCAAAAGAATGAGCTGACCGACAAGCAGCTCAGGCGACTTGCCGACGGCAGAGAATACCGCACAATGGTTATGGAAGTCAGAGCGGCAGAAAGCACTGACGAAAGTAAGATGATTGTGGAGGGGTATGCTACAACCTTTAATCAGCCTTACACTTTGTACGAAGACAGATATTGCAAATTTGTAGAGCAGATTGACCCCACAGCTTTTACCGAGTGCGACATGAGCGACGTTATTATGCAGTATGACCACGAAGGCAGAGTATTCGCCCGCAACAAAAACGGCACACTCTCCCTTTCTGTTGACTCTATCGGCCTTAAAGTTACCGCTGATCTCGGCGGAACCGATGCAGGCCGCCAGCTCTACCAAGAGATTAAGGGCGGCTACACCAACAAAATGTCCTTTGCATTCAAAGTAGAAGAGGACAAAAAAGAATATACAGAGGATCGTGACAAGCGATTTGTAACATGCACAAGAACGATAACCAAAATCAGTAAGCTATATGACGTCAGCGCTGTTAGCATCCCCGCTAACGACATGACGTCAATTAGTGCCCGGAGATATGCAGACGGAGTGATCGAGTATATCCAAGCGGAGCGACTTGAGCGGGCTAATAAAGCTAAAAAAATTAAATTAAAACTTTTGGAGGTTTAACAACATGCCAAGAAACATTGAAGACATGACAATTGAAGAGCTGCGCTCACGTGCGGCGGAAATCAGAACGGCGGTTACAGCTCCTGACGCAGACCTTGATGCTCTCGACACAGAGGCAACTGCAATCTCTGAGCGCATTGCTCAGTATGAAGCTGAACAGCGCAGAAGGGATATCGCAGCAAAGGTGGTAAGTGGCGAAGGTACTGTTATTCGCAAATTCGGAACCGGCACACCTGAGCCTAAGGGTCCTGACAGTGCTGAGTACAGAAGCGGCTGGCTCAAACAGCTTCAGGGCAAACCCCTTACAACAGAAGAGAGAGCAGCTGTAACCGCAAGCAAGGCAATTCCTACCGAGACAATGAATATGATAGTTCACCGCCTTGAGCTTGTGCCTATCATTTCGGCAGTTGACACTACATACATTCCCTCAAACGTTCAGTTCCCTGTCGAAGGAACAGTTAACGCTGCCAATTGGGTGGATATGGGAACAGCTGCCACTGACAGTGCGGACACTATCGACAGCATCAGCCTTTCTGCTTATAAGCTCATTAAGACTGTGGAGATTACGGCAGATGTAGCAGCTATGGCAGTTCCTGCATTCGAGCAGTGGCTTACTTCACGTCTTGCCAATAAGATTCAGGTTGCACTTGCTAATGCAATCTTCCAGGGCGACGGAAGCAACAAAGCCACAGGTATTCTCCACGCAGGACAGGTTACCAACACCGGCACATGGACAAGCACAGGCATGACATATGCAGATCTCTTGAGCATCTTGGCGGCACTGCCCACACAGTATGCGCCTAACGCTCAGTTTGCCATGACAAGAGCAGTTTTCTTCGGCTCGGTTCTTGGCATAAAGACAGACAGCGGCGATAAAGTTGTAGTTGCTGACCCTCAGGCGCCTGCCAAGTTCAATATTTTCGGATACCCTGTCATTATCGATGACAACTGCAAAGCAGACACAATTATTTTCGGCGACTTCAAAGAGTACAAGCTCAATTTCGCAAAAGCAATCGAAGTAGCAGCTGACACCTCTGTAGGCTTCCGTTCCGGTTCTACAGTATATAGAGCCATGTGTCTTGCTGACGGTAAGATCGCCGATAAGAAGGCATTCGCAGTTTTTACAAAGGGGGAATAACACCCCCTCTTGAGAAAACAGCTGCCATTCAAGAGGGGATGAAGTCCACCCGCAGTAAGTCAAAGAGAAAGGTGGTATCTGTCTGATGCTCGATAAAGTCAAACTCTCTCTTAGAATAAAAACAAACGCATTCGATGAAGAGATAAAAGACCTTATTAATGCTGCTCTTGCTGACCTCGGTATAGCAGGAGTGATTACAGAGCTTGGTGAAGACCCTCTTATAACAAGAGCGGTCATTACCTACTGTAAAGCAAATTTCGGGTCATCAGACGAATATGAACGCCTGAAAGCTTCCTATGATGAGCAAAAAGCGCAGCTCCGCTCAGCCTCAGGCTATACAGATTGGGAGTGATGCTGTGGACAGGTCAAAAATACTTACCTTGATAGAGGTAACTTATACAGCTGACAGCATAGGGCAGCAGATACCCAAAGAGACGCCGAGAGAAGTTTACTGCGGTGTCTCTTCTGTTTCTGCTTCTGAATGGTTTGAAGCAGGCAGAGCGGGTCTAAAACCTGAATACCGTGTAACAATGTTTGCTCCTGATTATCAAGAAGAACAAATTGCAGAGCTCGACGGCGTAAGGTATGGCATATACCGCACTTATCTCGGCGGAAAAGAAACTATAGAGCTATATCTCGAAAGAAAGGCGGGTGTATGATGAGCAATAAGATAATATCGATGGGCGAACTTTCTGCCGCAATTCAAGCCGAGCTCGAAGATTACGGGGAGGCAATCGCTGAAGGTTTTCGCAAAAATGTCAAAAAAGTAACGGCTGACACAGTGAAGCGACTTGAACGAACTTCTCCGAGGGACTCTGGGGAATATGCATCAGGTTGGGTATCCGAAGAGCAGTCTCCAAGCAGCTGCATCGTATACAACAAAAAGAAAGGTCAGATTTCGTATCTTCTTGAAAACGGACACGCTATCGCCACCGGCGGGAGAGTAGAGGCGATTCCACATATTGGCAGAGCAGAAAGAGAAGCTATTACAGAACTTGAATCCCTAACACAGGAGCTGATAAAAGGATGACCCTTGAAGAGATATACAACATTTTGACGTCAACAGGAATTCCGACGGCTTATCATGCGTGGCCGGAAAAAGAAGCTCCTCCTATGCCTTACATCTGCAATCTTTCCCCGTACAGCAATAACTTTTACGCTGACGGCAAGGTCTACTATAAAGTCAATCATCTGCAAGTTGAACTATACGCCAAATACATAGACGAAGAAGCAGAATCTAAAGTCGAAAACGCACTTCAAAATTTGAGCTGGGAGAAGGAAGAAGAATATCTTTCAGATCAGAAGTGCTATAAAATTACATATGATATGGAGGTATAAAATTGGCGGGAACATCCAACAAAGTTAAATTCAACGTCAAAAACGTACATTACGCAAAAAAAACAGCCGAAGGGACGTATGATACGCCTGTAGCCATTCCCGGAGCAGTTTCCCTCACTCTCGAACAGCAGGGAGAGCTTACTCCTTTTTGGGCTGATGGCGTTAAATATTATGTTGCGGCATCTAACGGAGGTTATGAAGGGGATCTCGAAGTAGCTCTCATTCCCGACGAATTCCGAAAAGACATACTGGGAGAAGCGGCAGACACAAACAACGTATTGTTTGAGAATGCCAATACACAATCCCAGGAGTTTGCATTGGGATTTCAGGTCGATGGCGACAAAGGACCAATTCTGTTTTGGTTCTACAATTGCACTGCAACACGTCCGAGTGTTTCTGCGTCAACAACGCAGGATACAAAAGAGCCGTCCACAGATACAATGACAATTTCTGCGGCGGCAGCATCAGACGGTACAGTTCGTGCTAAGACCACAGCAGAAACAACCGAAGATATAATTTCGGGATGGTTTACGGAAGTCTATACCAAAGATAAAGAGGCGGCATAATGAATAAAACCATTAAAATAGACGGAAAATCTTGTGAGTTCAAAACCTCAGCAGCCATTCCGAGGTTGTATCGTGTCAAGTTTAATCGTGACATATTCTCTGACATGATCAAGATCAATAAACAGGTTAAGATTCAGGAGCAGTTAAAAAAAGAAGCCAAAGAAGACTGTGAAAAAAGAGGGATTCCTTTTAACGAAGAAGAGTTTGAAAGCGAGCTTCCCATTGATGTTCTCGAAATATTTGAAAAGGTTGCCTTTCTCATGGCTCGTCACGCTGATCCGTCTCAGCCTGATGATATAGACGAATGGCTTGCGCAATTCGATACATTTTCCATTTACAAGGTGCTTCCTGAAATCGCTGCATTATGGGGCGATGGAAATAAACAGCTCTCAAAGCCAAAAAAAGAGAGCGGGAAATAGACAGAGAGGTAAATACCGCATTGTTCATGCTGAGGTGTGTGCAGTGCGGTATTGCTATTTCCGACCTTAGCCTCTTAACTGTCGGAATGGTTAACGATATGTTCATCGAGTCGAAAAACGATGATTACGACTACCCGGTAATGGCTACTCAGGAAGATATAGACAAGCTTTAAGGAGGTGAGCTTATAGCAAACAAAAGAATCAAAGGTATAACAATCCAAATAGGAGGAGACACCGCTCAGCTGGAAAAATCCCTTAATAAACTGGATGGCAGCCTTAAAGACACTCAAACAAAGCTTAATGATGTCAACCGACTGCTTAAGTTTGACCCTACCAATACCGAATTACTGACCCAAAAGCACAAGCTTCTTAAAGATGCAATAGGCGAAACAGAGGAGAGGCTTAAACTCCTTAAAGAAGCCAATGAGAAAGCAGCTGCATCGGTTAAAAATTATGATGCCTGGAAAGCCGCATATGATCCTATACAAAAAGAAATAGATGAGACAGCAAAGAAGCTTAAAGAGCTGAAAAACCGCCAAGCTGACCTTAAAGACTCCGGAGAGATCAATACAGCCGAATATGACCGTTTGCAAAAAGAAATTCAGCAAACAAGCAAAGATTTGCAAACCCTCAAGAAACAGGCAGGAGAAGTCAGTAAAGAATTTGGTAATCCAATAAGCACAGATCAATACGACGCACTCCAGAGAGAAATAGCCGAAACGGAGAACAAGCTTAAATCTCTGAATAAGCAGTATAAAAACACCGGAGGTTTAGGGCAGTTTAAAGCAAAGCTTGGGCAGGTAGGAGGCACTCTTCAATCTGTAGGCGGCGCAATTACACCTGTTTCCGCTGCCGCTGCGGGACTCATTGGTTCTATGGTTGCGGCGGTGCCGGCTACTGAAGAGTTACGCACTGATCTTTCAAAGCTTGATAACAACGCAAGAGAAAGTGCTGCCGGAATAGGAGCAGCACGTGAAGCGTTCAAGGCGTTTAATGTTGTATCGGACGAAACCGACTCCTCAGTAGAAGCAGTCTCCAATCTTCTTCAAGCGGGTTTTACGGAAAGCAATCTTCAAAAAGCTGTTGAAGGCCTCTCCGGAGCTTACCTTCGTTTTCCCGACACCCTTAAAATTGAGTCGCTTGCCGATTCTTTGCAAGAAACTCTTGCTACAGGAGCAGCAACAGGTCAATTTGGCGAACTTCTTGATCGTCTCGGAATAGGTGCAGATACCTTTTCTGAGGGACTCAGCAAATGTAAGACAGAGGCAGAAAAGCAAGACTACGCTTTACAGGTTTTAGCTGATAACGGCCTTATGAGTACTTACGAAGGTTGGAAAAACAACAACAAAGAGCTCGTTGATTACAAGGAATCTCAGAATGAGCTCCAAACTGAAATATCCAAACTGGCAGAAGAAATAATGCCTATAATCTCAGATGTTGTGAGCGGAATCGCTAAAATTATTTCGTGGTTCAACAAGCTTTCTCCTGCATCGAAAACGATTATAGCTGTCATACTTGGAATAGTCGCAGTTGCAGGCCCTTTGATTATGGCTATAGGTTCAATAGCTGGTGCAATTGGCATGTTGAGCGGAGCTGCCTTGCCTATAATCGGTATAATTGCCGGTGTAATTGCTGCAATTATTGCTGTGATCGCAATCATAGAAAACTGGGATGCAATAACGCAATGGTTTAAAGAAAGTTGGGAAAAAGCGAGTGCGGCAATATCTGAAGCATGGGATAAGGCTGTAGCGTGGATTAAAGACAGCTGGAACAAATTTAAAGAGTCTTTAGTCCAGGGATGGGAAGATCTAAAAAAAGGCATCAGCGAAAAAATGGAATCAATTAAAACTGCGATAACTCAAATATGGCAGAAAATATTAGATAATCCTATTGTCAAGTTAATAGTCAGTACAGTATCTGCATTATTTGACAATCTCAAACGAACTGTTACAGGCATCTGGAGTGGGATTAAAGAATATGCAGGTGGCATATGGGAAGCCATTAAAAATGCTGTGTTGGCACCTGTTCTTGCAATATGCGATTTGGTTACCGGAGATTTCGACAAACTCAAAAGCGACATGCTTAATATCTGGACGAACATAAAAGACGGTATTTCAAAGGCTATCAACGGCATAAAAACAATCGCAATTTCCATTTTCTCAGGAATAAGAAATTATATAGAAATTGTCTTGGCATCTATAAGAGATACTGTTTTATTAGCGTGGGAAACTATCAAAAATTCTTTTATTAGCCTTAAAAACAAAATTTCTGAAATTCTCTCAAAAATAGTTGATGGCTTCCGTTCTTTTAAAGATAGTGTTGTAAACACTATCAAAGAAATTCCTGAAAAAATCAGCGAAGCTATTGAAACCGTTAAACGAACTGTAAAAGAGTGGATTAATTCCGCTTTCGAGTGGGGATCTGATTTTGTCAATGGTCTTGTAGATGGAATTAAATCTGGAATTAAGAAAATCCAGAGCGCAGCGGAAGAAGTTGGAAACAAAATCAGAGAGTTTCTTCATTTCTCTCGCCCTGACGTGGGTCCGCTTCACGATTACGAGACGTGGATGCCTGATTTTATTGATGGGCTTGTTGCGGGTATAGATAAAAACCTGTACAAAGTTTCAGGAGCGATGAAGCGTGTAACTGGCATGATGAGCGGCGACATAAATGGCGGCTTAAGTCAAATGAAAGAATTCGGAGCAGGAAACATCAATCTTAATAACGCTGTCAATGTACAAATAGGCAACAAGAATTTTGATGCTTATATTGTAAGCGTGGCAAAAAACGGTATTTCCAATTCACAAACCACAGTAGCAAGAGCAAAGGGGCATGCATAATGTATTCAATTCAGTTTAATGGAAGAAAGGAGCGGGACTATAACCTGCTTGTCAAGGAGCGTCCCGCCATTCCCGCCCCGGTCATCGATTCATCTGCATACACAGTTCCCGGCAGAGATGGCGAGCTGTATGAATATCCCGGAACGGTATCAGATATTACTATCCCCATAACATTCGGTTATGTCTGCAAGCCCGAAGAATGGCAGGAGACATTCCGCAATGCCAGACGCTGGCTGCTTAGCCGTAATGACATGAAGCTTTATTTTGATGACAGCAAAGGCTTTTACTACAGAGTCAAAAAAGTAAATCTCAGCGAGTCCGCAAGAGAATATAAAGCCTTCGGAGAATTTACGGCAGAGTTTATCTGTGAGGGTTATCAGTATGATGACAACGGCTTACGTGCAGTGCCTCCGGAAGAAGCTAAATACAATCCCCTTGACTTGTGTCACCCGGATTATATCATCACCGGAAACGGAGATTGTACGCTTACAGTCAATGGCAAAACCCTTGAAGCTGTTGTTACCGAAAACCTTGCGATCAATACAGACTTAATGCTGTCATACCGTATTGACGGAACTATGCAGAATACCGCCATAACCGGAGATTACGAAGACTTATATCTCAATCCCGGAGATAACACTATAAGCATTACTGACGGATTCAGTCTCAATGTAGTGCCTCATTGGAGGTGTATATAATGATTCAGCTTTACAAGGCGATCGCTGTAGGTAATCCCACAGATTTCACCCACAACGGCGATATGACTTTGCTGCCAACATCCGCAGAAGTTCATGTAATTCTCAACGGAGCTTGGGAAGCAACGCTCGAACATCCTATAGATGCAGACGGGCGTTGGAAGTATATTACCGAGGATGCAGTAGTTAAAATGCCGTCATTTAACGGCGAACAGCTTTTCAGAATCAAACAGACAGAGAAAAAGGACAGCGGTGTGTCTGCTGTCCTTGAGCCTATATTCTATGATTCTATGGATGAATGCTTTCTCGAAGATATTAGACCGACAAAGAAAAACGGTCAGGAAGCTATTGACCTCATGACAACACCGCACCCTAAGTATTCAGGCAGGTCTAACATTAAGAAAATTTCTACCGCTTACTATGAGTACAAAAACCTTATGGAAGCTATCAACGGTGATGATGACAATAGCTTTATCAATCGCTGGGGCGGGGAGATCCTTTTTGACAACTACAGTGTCATTATCAACGACCGTGTAGGCGGTGATTACGGTGTTGAACTCCGTTACGGCAAGAATATTCCTCTTGATGGACTGGTCGAGACAATCGACACAAGAGGAATTGCCACAATAATATATCCTGTTGCACATAACGGTCGAAGGATGTCGGGAGACGGATATATAAGCAGCGATATAGTATATGATTACCCTACAGTTAAAGTCATAACAATGACTTTTGAGGACGTGAAACTCGCCGAAGATGCCTCTGAGGATGATGCCGAAAACGGCGTTATTATCTGCGCTGACCAAGAAGCACTTGATAAAGCACTTACAGATAAGTGTAAAGAGCAGTTTGAGTTAGGACTCGATAAACCGAAAATCAGCATTTCCGCCGACATGATTCTGCTCTCTGATACAGAAGATTACAAAGATTACAAGGTCCTTGAAACTGTATCTCTCGGTGACACAATCCATTGCAGACACAACCGCTTAGGAATTGTTACAGATGCACGAGTAATTGAGCTTACATATGACTCTCTCAGTAAGAAAGTAACTGACGTAGTTCTCGGAGACTTCCAGCGTGACTATTTTGCCGACGTATCAAGCGCAGTCAACCGCATAGACGGCGCAATTCGTTCCGATGGCACAGTAATGGCCGATAAAATAGCCGGCTTCATCAATGGAGCAGTAACTCGTTTAGGCGCTCAATATAATGCAGCCAAAAAACAGGATGTACTGGCTATCCTCTTCGAGAACCTTGACGAAACCAGCCCAATGTTTGGCGCTCTCGCAATCGGCACTCAGGGAATACTTGTCTCCCGTCAGCGTACCGCCGACAAAAGGAGCTGGGAATGGACTCTTGCAATCGATTACAGCGGTATCATAGCCGATACCATTGTGGCGGGGGTTCTCAGTGACAAGCTGGGCAAAAACTATTGGAATCTTGATACAGGAGAATTCAAGATTACAGATGGCCTTATCGACATTTCTGCATCCAGCAGTGCGGAAAATAAAATCTTACTCAATTACTTCAGCTCAATACTAAACACCAGTTACTATATTAAGATTATGCCGCAAGGTGTAGTTGTAGGCGAAAACAAGGAAGGCGATATTACAGAGACGTTCCATAAAAGTGATGGATTCAGTGTAACGCGGAACAACGGAAATGTAATATCGTTAGACGCTGACGGAATGATACGTAACGGTAAGTTTGTTCCCTTGATAATCGAATCGGGATATAAGAGTGGTTGGAATTATAGAATATGGGATGACAAAACCATTGAATGCTGGACAGATACACCAGTTTTCAAAGAGATCGGTTTTTATGTAAAAACTTCGTCACTGTGGATTAGTAACGATGCCAAAATTGGTCTGCCTTTCAACATGTTCATAAGTCATGCAGATATTGGTGTAAGTGAACCTTGGTGCTGGTGTAACTGCATGTACAATTCAGACGGCGACAGCAGTATTAAATTCAGAGTATTCTACGCTGATTCAGGAGATCCTGGAAAGAGAAATCTCTCGTTTACGTGCCATGTTATCGGACAATTAAAAACAACAGTTTAACTTTAAGGAGGAAAAACAAATGGAAACTTTAATTCAGTACTTACTAAAATTCATTCTTGAGAATTACTTAATTCTCGTCCCTGCGCTTCTTTTTCTTGGATTCATCATGAAGAAGTCCGCAAAAGTCAAAGATACAAGCATCCCTTGGATGCTTTGTCTTGTCGGCATATTTTTCGCCTTGCTCATCACCCTTGCAACGGCGAATTTTTCAAACTGGCAGCTTGCCGTTGGAGAGCTCACCAACGGCACTCTTCAGGGCATACTGGTCGCAGCAGTGCCGGTTCTTGTAAGTCAGCTTATTATTCAGAAACGTAAGGCAAACGAAGCTAAAGCAGCACTTTCTGAAAACAAAGAGGAGGAGAACGTAAATGCTTAAAATTATGATAAACCCGGAGCACGGCGGCAGTGACGGCGGTGCTTCTTACGGCGGACTTACCGAAAAGAATCTCAATCTCAAAGTATCAAAGTATTGCCGTGATTATCTTAAAAACTACGAGTGCGAACCTTTCCTTTCGAGAGAAGATGATAAATATCTTCTTATTGCCGATAGAGTTAATCTCCTTAAAAAGAATGGAGCAAACGCAGTTGTAACCG
>OGWT01000300.1_pt1 | contig 39686 bp, 35 predicted proteins | sample 1576101 | NCBI WGS metagenome assembly OGWT01 (sample SAMEA3541481, study PRJEB24748) | human gut metagenome | biome: human gut; feature: human-associated habitat; material: faeces | place: China | collected 2012 | reverse complement strand
GCGTTTCATTTGCACATAGGGGTACACCTGAAATTTCACTGAAACTGCTGCTTGTCTTTTTGATTATTTCAAGAGCCTTTTCAGTTTTTCCCATTTCAATAAATCCTGTTGCAGTGGTTAGAAGATTAATAAGGTCATGTTTAACTTTGCTGAACTCGCTTTTTTCCTTTTTTAGAAGCTGCATTTGATTATAGTCCAGCTCGCTTTTAAGAAGCTCTTTTTCATTTTGTATGTTTTTCTCTTCTGTCTTTGATTGCCTGTCAACTATGAAAATTATGAATAAATCAAATATTAGACAGATAGAAATCAGCAACACGATTCCGTTTTCAAGAAAGGGGTCTTTTTTTGCCATTTGTGAAAAGCCTTCAGGGGTGGCAATTTTTATTGCCTGATATATAAGTACTGATGAGAAAATATGCGTAAGTGGAAAAAGATAATAAAAGCTATACTTTGCCTTGTATTTAAGCGATGAATTTGTTTTGGATTTTACGAAATTTATAATTGCCACAAACAAAAATGAAAAGGAGAAAACAAAGAGGCAAGTGCATAGGTATTCAGGAAAAGGCATTGTAGTTAAAACACCATTGCTGATTCCAAAGTTAAAAAACAATTTTAAAAGAACAGTGGCGCAAAAACTTGAAATTAAGCATGCAGAAAGACTGAATATAGTGGTAAATAATTTTGCAAAAATTGTTCCGTTATATAAAAAGCAAATTGCAATAAATGCAACTACATAATAGAAAGTCATTATAAGTACTTCATTTTGTGCAGTGGATATTTCAACAAACAGCGCAGAGTAAGAAACACAAGTTCCAGTCATTATAAAAAAGGTAATATATGGATTGTATTTGCTTTTAAGGGTAGCGTTTGTGATATTAAAGGTGACTATCGCTCTTATAGTATGAAGCAGGGCAGTCCAAGAAAAGAAGTCTGTAAGATTAACTGTTTCCATGCTTTTCGCTCCTTTATATGTATGACAGATATTTTTTATAGGATTCAATAACGCTGTTATACTTTTTGGGAGGTATGGGTATTTTGTCGCCGGAAAAAAGAACAAACTGGTGAGGTTCATAAGAAGTTATGTGATTCATGTTTATTGCATAGCATTTATGGCATCGCAGAAAACACGGAGGAAGAGTTTGAAGAAAGCTTTTAAGGGTGGCGTATATGGTAATGCTGTCTTGATTTTTAATATGTATTGTTATGTTGTTGGCAAAGGTTTCCACAAAGAGAATATCCTGAAAATTAACCGTATAATTTTTGCTGCCCGACTTTATAACGGTGAGATTTGGATTTTTCTGTGAAAGGTTTTGAACAGCTTTTTTGATTGCCTTAGTAAGCCGTTCGGGAGTCATTCTGGGTTTTATAATGTAGTAGCAGTGTTTGGTTTCGGATATATTGTAAGCTTCTGTGGGAAAACCTGTCATAAATATAAGCTGTGTGTTTTTATTTTGCAGATGTTCAATTGACCAGTCAATTGAGTTCGTTCCGTTGACCATTATGTCAACAAAGGCAATATCTGCGGCATCTTCGTGTATAAGTTTATCCAGTTCGTCAAGGCTGTCTGTTTTTGTTATGTTAAATTCAAAATCAAAATTTTGAATACAGCTTTTAATTTTGTATTCTACAATTTCGCTGAAAGATATATCGTCGTCGCAAATTATGATATTAATCACTTATATTCACCTTCTTTTTACTTTATTTAATATATTATATCAAATAAAAATATAAATCAAAGTATTATATCTTGTGAAATGTGTTTTTTATCATGTAAAACTTGCAAATGATTGTAAATATGCTATTATTTCAGTGCGGTTAAATATGTACCGCACCCTTTCTTGACTGCGTTAGTTATTAAATCCCCGGCTCTGAAACTCAGCTCACCACTTTGTTTCAAGCGATATATAAGGAGGGTATATATCGTAGAGCTCCGGAACAGTCAAATTGCATTTTAAATCATCTCTCTATAAGCTTCACTTTTGACAGTTCTGATTATTATCTAATGCATCAAGCTATAAAAAAATCCCGTACAGCTCACCACTGTGCGGGATTTTTCTTTGTGTTTACATTTTTGGTTTATTAAGTTTTCTTGAAAACAATTGTTTCCGTAGACGGTATTTTATAAATTCCATTGTTAGCATTTGAGTCAGAAGTGCATACACTGCGGTCGAATATATTTGATAAGTCAATGTATATGTTCAGGGTGTGGCTGCCTGTATTTTTAATAGTAAATGAATCGCCGGTGTATGAATATTCGATTCCATAGCTTTCCATCTTTACTTTTGCGGGCTGAGACAGGCTTGGAATCAAGGATAAATCTGCTTTTTCATGGGAATTTATTCCGCAGTAGTCGTGAATGAGTACATCGGCGAAAACATTTGGATATTCATAATAATATTCCGCACCGTGCCAGTTCTTTTGGGCGTCAGTTCCGGTATTGTAATAAATGTAATTCATATCGTATCTTTCGCCCATTTCATACTTATCATCTTTTGCCTGTTTTGCTACGGTGAGAAGCTGATTTAATATAAGGCTGTTTTCTTTTACGCACTTTCTGTATTTTGCGTCATGACACCAATACCTTCCTGCAGCGCATAAATCGTATGGACCGCCTGTTCCTATCTCGCTTTTTGTATAAGCGGCAATATCGGCGGCAAGAAAGGTGGGGAACTTCTGAAAAATTATGTCATTGCTCTTTATCATGGAGGAAATTTCACTATTTCTTTTTTCAGAGTTTAATCCAAGTGAAACAGAAAGAGCGTTACTGAGAAGATGAATATGGTCGTGAATTTTTCCGCTTTTTTCAATCCAGTCAATGTATCGTTTTTTGTCTGGATCCCAATATCCGTCAGGGATGTTCAAAATGTAATTGTCAGCCATTTTTTTAGCTGTTTCTTCATAATGAATTGCAAGCTTTTCGTTGGAAATAATCCTTTCAAGCTTTGCCATGAGCCTAAAACTGTTTATGGCAAATGCCTGAGCCTGAGCCACTGCGCCGTGCTTTATTACCTGATCTTCATAATATACATCGGACCATAATCTGCCGGTTTTATCAATATGTTTTTCTACATATGAAAGCCCCTTTTCCACTGTTCCTATGTTATCCTTTAAAAAGTTTATATCTTTTGTCAGGCAGTAATAGCGATATAATTCCTCTGCAATTTCTATATTGCCGGTAAGGGGAAACATAACCGCTTTCTTTTTGAGATTTTTGCTTCTTCTTCGCACTCTATACTCACATCTTCCGTTGGGCTGAAGCGAAAGCAGATTTCTGTACTGCCTGCGCCAATCGGTTTTCATAACTTTCATCTGAAGCAGAAGCATCCTTCTAACAACGTCAGCGTCAAAGGAATTTCCCATTGCAAGGCGTCCTCTTATGTGAAATTCATGATCAACTGCCGGATAAGTTCCACCGTAAAAGTTAGTGTTGAGCGTCGAGAGCACGTATCCCTCACGCAGATGTTTTTTATCTACCATAAACGTACGTTCAGCACATTCATTAAGCATATTTTTCCAGTAAAAATATGCCAGTGTTTCAGTAAGTGCTCCGTCGTCTCCCATGTCAAATTCAAAAGTATTGCCGAGAAAATCGCAGTGCGGATAACCTTCAAAATCTTTTCTTATAAACTCCGATGAAAAAGTTATATGCTTTTGGTTTTCCTGTGCTGAAACTTTATAGGTTCCGTCGGTTGTGATATATGTAAAGCAGTTATCCTGCTCATTTATAATCCATAAAAAGGTGTCACCGCTGAAAGAGTCAGGCTGATATACAGGGGGAATTACATAGAGATTATTTTCCGAGAAAATACTTGCGTATATTTGCTCGCTGTTTTTAATGTACAAAGATTTCATAAATTCCAGTCCTTTGCTTTGCAATTGATAAAGGCAAACGCCCCGTGTACTTTTATATTTTAGTTTAAATTAACACAAAAGTGTTGTCAATGAAAACTGGAGATGGAAATTAACATAATTAATGCATAATAATTAAAAAGCTTACAATTTTGTACATTTTGCTGTTAAAAACTGCACAAAAGGTAGCAGCAAAAATCTACACATTGACAAAATTTTAACATCTTTTTCTCAAAAGATTGAATTTATTTATAAATTGTGCTTCAATAGAATAGGCTTATATATAAAATGTAAAGGGGAGGAGGAGCTGCGGCGAAAACAATTCGCTGCACCAGGTAGGTTAAACTTACAAAAGTACAGAACAAAAGGTTCATTTTTTCGGTTGGAGAATGTCCTAACCGACTTTTTTGTAATTTTAAATGTCAGTCGGACTGACATTTAAAGAATGTGGATCTTTTAGGTGAAGGAGGAAATCAAAATGGAAAATGTGATTATTACCGTTGCCGGAAAGGGAGGTGTAGGAAAAACATCTATTTCCGCTGCAATAGTGCGTCAGCTTGTGAAGGATCATCCCACTTCAAGAATCCTTGCAATTGACGCAGATCCTGCAGTAGGACTTGCAACTGCCCTTGATGTGCAGGTAAACGAGACGATAGACGATATCCGCAAGGCTATTACCGAATCCGGTGAGGGTGATAAATCCAAGAAAAAGGCAATTGAGCTTTTAGGAGAGTCAAAATTCAGAATTTTTGACGCAATGGTTGAGAAAGACGGATTTGCCTTTCTTGCCGTAGGCAGACCGGAAGCAGCCGGCTGCTACTGCAGTATAAACACATACCTTAAAGCGGTAATAAGCATGGTGTCAGGAGAATTTGATTATGTGGTAATCGACGGTGAAGCCGGTATAGAGCAGGTTAACCGCCGTGTAATGGAAAACGTCACACATCTTATTTTGGTTACTGACCCCAGCAAAAAGGGAACTCAGGTTATTCAGTCCATAAAGAAGGTTGCCGACGAGCTTGTGATGTATAAAAAGGTCGGAGCTGTTATTAACCGTCTTAATGACCCGGAAGTAGCAAAGTTTGTGGATACAGGTGAAATTCCCGTTTTGGCACAGATTCCGGATGATCCGCAGCTTGCACTTTGCGATGTTCAGGGAAAGAGCGTAATGGAGCTTCCCGATGATTCAAATATAGTTTTGGGCGTACAAAGAGCCCTTAAAGCAATGGAAATACAGTAACGAGGAAGAAGGTGTGACATGAAAGATCTTAAACATCTCTATTATTTTGAAAATCTTCTTACAGAAGCCAATAACGAGCTTGTAAAGCAGGCAAAAGCAGAGGGAAAGCTTGCGGTAGGTTATACATGTTACCATATGCCGGAGGTTCTTTTGAATCTTGACAACTGCTTTTCTGTAAGACTCAGAGCCCCCAGAACAGGCTCTATGGAAATCGCTACATATTACATGTCAAATGCCACTTGCGAATATGCAAGAGCACTTTTGGAGCGTGCAATCGAGGGCGGATACAAATTCCTTGATGCAATGGCAGGCGTTGACGTATGCGAGTGCATGAACCGCAGTATGGAAAATATGGAGCTTTTAGGAACTGCCGACCCCGATAAAAAAGGCTTTTTCTGGTGCAATCTTGATTCACCATGTTCAGATAATGAAGACTGCGTAATGCATCTTCGTGAGCAGGTTTCGAGAAAGGTTTTAAAGCCTCTCCATGACAATTACGGAGTGGATATTTCCGAAAATGCCATGAGAAAGGCAGTTGAAGAGCACAATGAAATCTGCCGTCTGATTACGGAAATCGGCAATTTCAGAAAGCTTGACAATCCTACAATAACAGGATATGAGTTCCATATACTCACCCTTGCAAGTTATACCTGTCCCAAATATCTCATTGTGGATAAGCTTCGTGAAACTCTTGAGGAGCTTAAAACAAGAGAGCCCGACCATAAGAAGAACTTCCGTGCAAAGGTTGTAGTGGTAGGTTCGGAAATCGACGATCCTGAGCTTATTTCTCTTATTGAAGACAGCGGCGCCCTTGTAGTAGCAGACCGTTTCTGCTACGGCAGCTTCCCCGGCAGACAGGAGATTATCCTTAATGACGAAGAGGATGTACTTACTCAGATTTGCCGCAACTATCTTCAGACAACACTGTGTGTACGTCATTCGGCACAGCATAAGGTTCAGAAGAGACTTGATTTTGCCGCTGAGCTTGTAAAGGATTATCACGCTGACGGAATTATCTATGAGCAGATAAAGTTCTGTACTTACTGGTCATATGAGCGTGCCCTTGCAAGCCATATTATGCATAATGAGTACAATATACCCACTCTTTCAATTGACAGACCCTATATGTCCCGTACAAGCGGACAGCTCAGAACGAGAGTTCAGGCATTTGTTGAGAGTATAGAAATCAAGAAAATCAAAGCCAAAAAAGCTGCGGAGGTGAAATAATATGGCTTATAATCCCAAAACAGGAAAAGGACTTGGAGATTTGTATTCTGCTGAGCACCGCTGCACAAAGCGTCGTGAGTGGAAGGGCTTTAAGGATACCATGTACGATTATTTCCGGTGGCTCAAGCTTCTTGGAATGCTCAGCTATAAGCTCGGGCCGGTGCTTCCCCAGCTTCTGAAAGGACTTAAAAGATACAGATGGCTTATTTCCTATCTGACAACACCGGCATTCCTTGACCGTCATACAATCGGTTTAAGAGGATATGAGCTCAGATATACCCATCAGCAGTTCTATGCTATTTTGCAGAACTCAGCGGGTATGATAAAAGATCTTCTTGAGAGAGATGAAAATCTCAATCCCAAATCAAAAAGAGCAGCAAAGCTCCGTGAAAAGACAATCATCTTTGACGAAATGATGCCCATTCAGATTATGAACGGTTTCCCGACCCTTAAGGGCCTGCCCATTCAGATGGCTCCCATTTTCGTTGTAGGTGAAGTAGACCAGCAGGCAAATATTTATTACATAGACGCAATCGAGCATTACGGACTTGCCTCGGATGTATGTCCTCTTCCCGCTGCCGAAGCCGGCTGCTGTGTTGTTGATGACTATCCGAAGGTAGGAGCAGCTTATATTTCGAGCTCCATGCCCTGCGACGGTTCAGTTGCAAGTACAATGTACAGTAACCGCTATTTTAAGCTTCCAAACTATCAGGTCACGCCTCCTCAGCGTTTCAATGAGCCGGAGGTTCAGGAATACGCAGTTAAAAATCTTTGGGGCTGTGTTGAGTTCATTGAAAAGCAGTTCAATGTAAAATTCGACTGGGATGCATTCTTTGAGGGCGTAAAACGTTACAATAAAGAATCAAATTACATGATAGAAAAATGGGACGTTAACTGCACAGAGTATCCGCAGATTTGCGGCGCCGCTCTTGCTCTTCATCGTGAATACGAAATGCAGATTGCAAGCTCCCTTGACCCGAAGCTTTGCAAATATGATGCAAAGGTCAATAAGCTTATGAAGAAAGGCTATGAGCATTCCGTAAAGACCGATAACAAAGCAAAATACCGTGCAATCGTCTGGTCATGTCCCGCCCACTATTATTCAAACTTTACTTACTGGGCACAGAACTGCTGGGGAATCAAAACTCTGGTGGATATGGAATGTATGCTTGCCTATCACCACTATGATGAGCACGACAAGAAAAAGGTGCTTGTGGATATGGCAAGAGGCTATGAGCGTATGACAATGCGTTCCCACTCAAACGGCGGATATATTAACGCTCTTGATGAGTGCTGGAAGATGTGTGAAAAGTTCAACGCAAATATAGTCTTTATGTACAACCACGTTTCCTGTAAGAACTTTGCAGGACTTCAGGGACTCTTTGAGGAACAGGCGAGAGAAAGAGGAATCCACCTTATCTGGATTGAGCACGACCTTATGGATCCGAGAACAGTATCCCGTAAGGCGATGCGTGACAGAGTAAACCGCTATATGACAACGGTTTTCAGAGCAGAGCCTCTTGACCCGACGCTGGTAGATTACGACGACGATCTTACATGGTAAAGGAGCGAAAAGATAAAATGAAATATTTCGGCGGATGCGACGTAGGTTCAACCTACACAAAATGCGTAATTATAGATGAAAACGGAAAAATGGTTAGCGATGTAACTCTCAGAAGCAGAATAAACTCTGAGATCAGTGCAAAGGAAGCTCTTGATGAAGCTATTTCAAAGGTTGAGGGACTTTCTTCAATTGATGACCTTGCATATCTTATCGGTACAGGTTACGGACGCAATAAGGTTCCCCAGGCTCAGGAGAATATCTCCGAGATTTCCTGCCATGCAATGGGCGTTCATGTAGTTAACCCATCTGTAAAAGCTATTATCGACATCGGCGGACAGGACGTTAAGGGTATTGCAATCGATAAGGACGGTACAGTTCTCAACTTTGCAATGAACGATAAATGCGCCGCAGGTACAGGACGTTTCTTTGAGGCAATGGCAAGAGCTTTCGAGTGCACACTCGAAGAGTTCTCAGACCTTTCTCTTTCAGCAAAGAACGTTATCCCCATTACCGCACAGTGCACCGTTTTCGCAGAGAGCGAAGTTATCACCCTTGTCGGTGAAGGCAAGGCACGTGACGAAATTGCCGCAGGTATTCAGCAGTCCGTTGCAAAGCGCTGCTTTGTTATGGCAAAGAAAGCCGGAGCTAAGGATAATATCACCCTTACCGGCGGATGCGCTAAGAACAGAGGACTTAAAGCTGCAATCGAAAACGTGCTTCGTATAAAGGTTGTAGATTTAAGCGTTGACCCGCAGCTTATGGGTGCTCTCGGTGCAGCAGAGTATGCCCGTCAGAAGGGTATGGAACAGGAGTGATATTATGGCATGGTATTGGATTGTTCTTATAGTTATTGCAGCGCTGTTTGTAATTACATTTATAATTTACATTACAAATGCCGATATGAAACTTGTTGAAAAGATATATAACAAGCTTATCGCCTACCATGACAATAAAGAAGTGGAAGAGAAGCTGTAATGAAATTTTTTGATCAGGTTATTAAAGAAACCGATGAATGTCTTTCTGCTTTTGAATTTCATTCATATGAAGCAAATCCTAAACGTTCGGCAAAGGAGAGCGGGAAAAATCAGCTTGTGCTGGGCAGTGAAGCAGCCTATGAGCTGGGAGCTCTTTCAAAGGACAGCGTAAACTATTTGCTTCTTACTGAAGATGAAGAAGCCGTTCCCCGTGACGAAATAATCGTCTACGGGGACGACCTCGGCGAAATAAAAGAGGATTGCAGCTTTGCGAGAATAGCCGTTCTGCGTACAGACGATGTTGCGAAGAACGGTGAGCAGGCAGCCTTTGCCATTATAAAGGAGATTGAAACCAAGAAATACAACGTGTGTCCCGACGGATACATGATAAGAGCCGCCGCATTTTCAAACCGTGAGCAGGTTCGTGTTTCAAAAAAGGCTCTGAAAAAGGGGCTTACCTTTGAGCAGGTAGGCAATCTCTTTATAGAAAAGTATAAGCAGAACAGACATGTTCAGGCGGTAAAAGTGATATTTGTAACTTTGCCGGAGGCTCCCTATGAAAAGCTGGATACTCTTGCAGCAAAGTCACAGAACATAATAAAAGCCCTTGACCATATTATGGATGACCTTCCAATGGACTGCAAAGCCTGCGAATGGAAAGCGGTCTGTGACGAAGTAGAGGGCATGAAAGAAATGCACGGAAAAGTAAGGAGAAGAGGATAAAACCTTTTCTTACAAAGGAGAGATTATTTTGAGCGAACTGCGAATTGATGCACCTATTAAAGAATTGTGCGATCATTACGGCGACTGGTTCGTAAACGGCATTGAGAATAAAGCGGGCAACGCCGCATCAATGACCAAGGAACTTTATCCCTATACGAGCATTTTTTCACCGATCAGAGTGAATAAGCTTACAATCAAGAACCGTATTGTAATGGCTCCCATGGGTAACCTTATGATGGGCGAAGAGTTCGGCCGTCCCGGTGAAAAGATGATACGCTACTTTGTAGCCCGAGCAAAGGGCGGAGTCGGACTTATAACTTCGGGACTTGTTCCCATAAGCGACGGAGTTGACCCCACTGTTACTGAAATCGGCGGCAAAGTGATGATGCCGAGAATCAGCCCTGCACGTACACTTATGTCAGGCTGGCGTGACCTTGCCCAGCAGTGCCATGGCTACGGCAGCAGATTCTTCATTCAGCTGACCCCCGGTCTTGGCAGAGTGGGACCTCCAACCTGTCTTGTACAGCAGACAAAATTCCCTGTATCTGCTTCCTTTAACCGCAATTTCTACATTCCGGAGCTTCCCTGCCTGCGTCTTTCAGACCGCAGACTCGGTAAGATCATAAAGAATGCAGGTCAGGCTGCCGCTGATGCTAAAGCCTGCCTTATAGACGGCGTATATCTTCACGGACATGAAGGCTATCTCCTTGAGCAGATGACAAACAAAGCCTTCAACCGCCGTGTAATGGGTAAATACAGCGACTGGCAGCGTTTCGGTATTGATATGGTCAAGGAAATCCGTAAACGTGTAGGTCCCAATTACCCGATTATGTACCGTATTGACCTTTCCCTTGCACTTAACGAAACTTACGGCGATCGCATGGATGAGGTTCCCTCACTTAAAAAGTTCAAGAAGGGCCGCAGCATTGCCGAAACTCTTGACTATATGGAAAACCTTGTAAAAGCCGGCGTCGATCTCTTTGACGTTGACCTTGGCTGCTACGATAACTGGTGGCTTCCTCATCCTCCCGCAGGAATGCCAGCAGGCTGCTTCCTTAAAGTATCCCAGATTGTAAAGGAACACTTTGCAAATAAAAAGATACTTTCAAATGCAGGCGTTGAAGTTCCCGTTGTTGCAGTAGGTAAGCTCGGCTATCCCGACGTTGCAGAAGCAGCTCTTAGAAACGGCGAATGTGATATGGTTATGCTCGGCAGACCCCTTCTTGCAGATGCCGAATGGTGCAACAAGGCTTATGAGGGCAGGATAGAGGATATCTGTCCCTGTATCGGCTGCCAGGAAGGCTGTGTAAACGAGTTTATTGAAGGCGGACACATTCAGTGCGCTGTCAATGCCCGCACAGGCTTTGAAGATTCCCTTCCCGAAACTGCTGTTCCCGCCGAGAAGAAAAAGAAAATCGGCGTAGTCGGAGCAGGTCCCGCAGGCGTTATTTTTGCAACAGAAGCCCTTCGCAGAGGTCATACCGTAGAACTTATTGAAAAGTCAGACAGAATCGGCGGAAGAATTGTTTCCGGCAGTGTCCCGGCTGTTAAATTCGATATAAAGAACTATCTTACATGGCTTAATCAGCAGGTAAAGGAAGCCGAAGAGAATCCAAACTTTACTCTTCGCATGAATACTGCTGCAACTACCAAATGGCTCGCAGAGCAGAAGTATGACGCCATTGTATTTGCAGTAGGTACAAAGGATGCCTGCCCGCCCATTCCGGGACTCGATAAAGTAAAGTACGTACAGGCAACAGCACTTCTTGAAAATCCCGAACTTATGGGCGACGCTGAAAAAATAGTTGTTGCAGGCGGCGGAGTTGTGGGCTGTGAAACAGCATACTGGCTTACATATGAGCATTCAAAGAAAGTAAGCGTTGTTGAAATGCTTCCGAACTTTATGGAGGGCGTATGTACCGCCAACAGAGGACATCTTCTTCATTACATGGAAAAAGCGGGTGTTGAGCTTTATAACTGCTCAAAGGTTACATCCTTTGAACCGGGTAAAGTCAATATTCAGCGCAATGTTTCAAAGGGAGTTCCCAATCCCTATAACACATGGCAGCCCCTTCTTCCTGAAAATATCCCCAATCCTCTTGCAAAGAAGCCCGGCCCTGAAACTCAGGATGTAGCCCTGGATGCCGACCTTGTAGTGCTTGCAATGGGCGGCCGTCCCGACGATGCTCTTTATTATGAGGCACTCAGTGAAAATACTGCCCCTGAAATGTTTAATATAGGTGACAGCTTCGCAGGCGGAAAGGTTCTGGAAGCTACAAGAGCCGCATTCCGTCTCGCAAGAGAAATCTGATTGTGTAAGGCATTTGGATAATCCCTCTTTGAAGCCCGGTTCGGTTTTTATGCGAACCGGGCTTCGCCTTAAAGATGAATGAAACCAATAAAAAGAATCGAGGAACATTCTTATGAAAAAGAAAATAGTAAGTCTTATTTTGGTAATGGCGATTTCTTTGGGAATCTTTTCCGCCTGCGGAAAAAGTGAAAAGGATGCAAATTCAGCAGCTCTCGATAAAGACAGCGTTGTAGTTACAATGCCTGTAACTTCGGAGCCTGAGTCAGGCTTTGACCCTGCATATGGCTGGGGAGCAGGAGAACATGTTCATGAACCCCTTATACAGAGTACTTTAACACGTACCACAAACGACCTTAAAATAGAAAACGATTTGGCAACAGATTATACTGTCAGTGACGACGGTTTAACGTGGACAGTAAATATCCGAAAGGATGTAAAGTTTACAGACGGCGAACCGCTCACTGCAAAGGACGTTGCGTTTACATATAATAACTGCAAGGAAAAAAGCACAGTCAATGACTTTACAATGCTTAAAGAGGCTGTGGCAGTTGACGATTATACAGTTAAATTCATTATGACAAAGCCCTTTTCAATCTGGCCTTATACAATGGCAGTTGTTGGAATTGTCCCAGAGCACGCATACAGCGATAATTACGGCAGCAATCCCATCGGCTCAGGCAGATATATTATGAAGCAGTGGGACAGAGGACAGCAGGCTATATTTGAGGCAAATCCCGATTATTACGGCGAACAGCCAAAAATCAAAAAGGTAGTCGTGCTGTTTATGGAAGAGGATGCAGCTTTTGCAGCCGCTATGGCAGGCAAGGTTGACGTTGCCCATACGGCAGCCCTTTACAGTGACCGTCAGATTGACGGCTATAAGCTTACGGCAGTAAAGACCGTTGATAACAGAGGCTTTAATCTTCCCACCACAAAAGCACAGGAAAAGGACGGTATAGTTTACGGCAATGACTTTACCTCAGATGTAAATGTAAGAAGAGCCATAAATATAGGCATTGACCGTGACGAGATGATACAAAACGTCCTTTCCGGTTACGGAACAAAAGCATACAGCGTATGCGATAAAATGCCGTGGTACAACAGCGAAAGTGAAGTAGAGTATAATCCCGAGGAAGCCAAAAAGCTTCTCGACGAAGCAGACTGGAAAATGGGAGCAGACGGTATAAGAGAAAAAGACGGCGTAAAAGCGGAATTTACCCTTATGTTCAGTGCAGGAGATTCAGTCCGTCAGGCTCTTGCCGAGGATACTGCAAATCAGCTTAAGAAACTTGGCATCAGCGTAAAAACCGAGAGCGTCGGCTGGGATACCGCCTATGACAGAGCGCAGTCCGAGCCACTTATGTGGGGATGGGGAGCTCATACACCTATGGAGCTTTACAATATTTATCATACCTTAAAGGGTAAAGGAATAGGTCTTGCTTCCTATTCCCCTTATGGCAATGAAAAGGTAGACAGTTATATGGATTTGGCTTTAGAAGCCGATACTCTTGAGGAGTCCTATGAGCTTTGGCAAAAGGCACAGTGGGACGGTACTACGGGTATCACACAGCAGGGGGATATTCCCTGGATATGGCTTTGCAATATAGATCATCTTTACTTTGTAAAAGGTTCTCTTACTGTTGCAGAGCAGAAGATTCATCCCCATGGCCACGGCTGGTCAATAATCAATAACGTAGATAAATGGTCATGGCAGTAAAATAAATTATCAGTGAAAGGAAATTAAACCGATGAAGTATAGGTCAATGGGTAAAAAAGTCATAATGTACATTTGCCGTGTAGTGCTTCTTGTTATAGCGGCAAGTGCGGTGAGCTTTATGCTTATGAAAGCTTCTCCCGTTGACCCTGTACAGGCTAATGTGGGACAGAATGCCCTTGGCAGCATGAGCCAGGAGCAGATAGAAAAAATAGAAGAATACTGGGGCGTGGGAGAGTCTCCTGTAAAGCAGTATTTTTCATGGCTTAAGGATTTTGTTTCCGGCGACATGGGAACCTCCCTTCTCTATCGACGACCCGTTTCACAGGTTTTAGGCGAAAAGCTTCAGAACTCACTTATGCTCATGGTTATAGCGTGGGCAATATCGGGAGTGCTGGGCTTTGTGCTGGGAGCACTTGCAGGAATGAAAAAGGGAACTTTTATCGATAAGGGAATAAAGGGATACTGCCTTTTGATTTCTTCAACCCCTACCTTTTGGCTTGCGCTTCTTGTGCTAATGATTTTCGGCGTATGGCTTAAAATCTTCCCCGTGGGTTTAAGTGTTCCAATCGGCATGACTTCTTCAGAAATCTCTTTTGCCGACAGACTTTATCACGCTTTTCTCCCTGCTCTCACCCTGAGTATTACTGGTGTTTCCAATATCGCCCTTCATACAAGGGAGAAGATGATAGAAATTTCTGAAAGCAATTACATGATGTTTGCAAGGGCAAGAGGGGAAAAGGGATGGCAGTTATTTAAAAATCACGGATTCAGAAATATACTTCTCCCTGCAATCACAATTCACTTTGCGTCAATCAGTGAAATTTTCGGCGGATCTATTTTGATTGAGCAGGTGTTTTCCTATCCCGGTATGGGACAGGCGGCGGTAACGGCAGGCCTTGGCAGCGATATGCCATTGCTTATGGCAATTACCGTAATAAGCTCACTTATTGTGTTCGGAGGAAATGCCGTGGCAAATATACTTTACGGTATAGTTGACCCGAGAATAAGAAGAACGGGGGCGGCAAAATGAGTTTCGGAAACAAAAGACAGCGAATGATTGCGGGACTTGTATTTTTCGCCCTTGTGCTGATAGCTATCTGTATCGGAGGAATTTTAAACGGCGAAGAAGCTCTGTTGACTGATTTTACAAGAAAGAACCTTGCTCCATGCCTCCAATACCCCTTCGGTACGGACTGGCTGGGACGTGATATGCTCTCCCGTACTTTAAAGGGATTGTCAACGAGTATTTTACTTGGAGTTTTGTCTGCGGCAGTAAGCGCAGTTATCGCCCTTATATTGGGCGTAGTTTCTGCCACTATGGGCAAAACGGCGGATTCGGTTATATCATTTATAATTGACCTTATGATGGGAATACCCCATATACTGCTTTTGATTCTCATTTCCGTAGCTTTCGGAAAAGGCTTTCAGGGTGTGGCTTTCGGTATAGCTTTAACCCATTGGCCGTCCCTTGCGAGAGTCATACGTGGTGAGGTTTTGCAGCTGAAAGAGAGTCCCTATATTCTCATAGCGGAAAAAATGGGCAAAGGAAAACTTTATATTGCTGCAAAGCATATGTTCCCCCATCTTCTCTCTCAGTTTTCCGTAGGACTTATACTTCTTTTCCCACACGCTATAATGCATGAATCAGCAGTGACCTTTTTAGGCTTCGGTCTTTCGTCGGAGCAGCCTGCGGTGGGAATAATTCTTTCGGAATCCATGAAATATCTTGTCACAGGTCAGTGGTGGCTTGCAGTTTTGCCCGGCATTATGCTGGTAATAGTGGTTGTGTCCTTTTATGCTGTGGGAGAAAGCGCAAGAAAGCTTGCTGACCCGGCATCAGCCCATAAATAAATTTTAGTTAAGTGATGTTTATGATTAAAGAAAATCTGACGGCAAACAGGAGCGAACCTGTTCTTAAAATTGAAAATCTCAAGATATCCTTTGACAGATATAAAAAGGGCACAGAGAAATACACCCTCGATGTAATTAATGACCTTGATATAACTGTCAATGGGGGAGAAATGGTTGCCGTAGTGGGTTCGAGCGGTTCCGGTAAAAGCCTTCTTGCCCATGCGGTTTTAGGGATGCTTCCCTATAATGCCAAAGTTTCGGGAAAGATAACCTATTTTGGGGAAGAGCTTACAAAGGAGAAAACGGAGAAGCTTCGTGGCAACGAAATAGTTCTTGTTCCCCAAAGCCTTTCGTATCTTGATCCCCTTATGAAAATAGGACCTCAGATATGCAAAGGCAAAAAGGATAAAAGCCTCAAAGAAAAGCTCAGGGGAATTTTCAGAAACTACGAGCTTAAAGAGAAGGTTATGGATTTATATCCCTTTGAGCTTTCGGGCGGCATGAACCGCAGAATAATGATTTCAACTGCCCTTATAGGAGAGCCGAAGCTGGTGATTGCCGATGAGCCTACACCGGGACTTGATTTAAAGGTTGCCAAAAGGGCAATGGGTCATTTTCGTGAACTTGCCGATAACGGAGCGGCAGTTCTTGTAATAACCCATGACCTTGAGCTGGCTCTCGAAACTGCCGATAAAATTGCGGTTTTCTATGCAGGCACAACTCTCGAACAGGCAAAGGCGTCGGATTTCATAAGTGAAGAAACATTAAGACATCCTTACACAAAGGCGCTGTGGCGTGCGCTTCCTCAAAACGGATTTCAGTATATCGGAGGCGTTCAGCCGAGTCCCGAAAATATGTCTTCAGGATGTCCCTTTGCGCCGAGATGCGAAAAATGTACCGATGAATGCTCAGAGAAAATCCCCTACCGTAAGGTGCGGGACGGATTTGTCCGATGCATTTACGGGGATTAGGAGAAACAGATGAAGCTTGAAATTAAAGATGTGACCTTTCGTTATAAGAAAGACGGAGCTGAAATTTTAAATAATTTTTCCCTTTCGCTTTCCTCCAATGAAAGAGTAGGGATTTTCGCACCAAGCGGATTCGGAAAGACAACTCTTTGCAAAATAATTGCAGGCTATCTCAAACCGGAAAAAGGCGAGGTGTTTTTGGATTCAAAGCCCTTGCCGTCTTATAAAGGCTATTGTCCCGTTCAGCTTATATGGCAGAATCCGGAGCTTGCGCTGAATCCGAGACTTCCCATGAAATATGCCATTGCCGAGGGAGATAATGTTAAAGAGGGAATAGCGGAGAAACTGGGAATTGAAAAAAGCTGGATGGAGCGTTTTCCCGGGGAACTTTCGGGAGGCGAGATGCAGCGTTTTTGTATAGCAAGAGTATTGGGGGAGAGGACAAAATTCATTTTGGCAGATGAAATAACCACCATGATGGACCCAATAAGCCGCAGTCAGATCTGGAATTTCCTCATTGAAGAAACTCAGAAGCGTGATATTGGACTTATAGCCGTAAGTCATAATAGACCACTTCTTGATAAAATCTGTACAAGGCAGATAGATTTAACGGAAATTACAAAGTAAGCAGCCGATTTTATATGATAACAGCATACCGCCGTACCATGAATTTTTGTACAGCGGTATTTTTGATATATGTTGAAATTTTTAAGGTATAACGTTAAAATAGCTTTATTGTTCTGAGCTTGTAATAGGCAAATGATTTAAAGGAGGTTTTGCAATTGTCTCTTGAAGATGTACGCAAGCAAAATAAAGAGAGAGTAGTAGAAGCTGCACTAAAATGTTTTTCCGTTAACGGAATTGAAAATACAAAAGTATCTGACATAGCAAAACAGGGCGGTATAACTGAAAGATCCGTATACCGTTATTTTAATACAAAGGCAGATTTAGTCCTTGAAGCAGCACTTTTGTTTTGGGCACAGAGTGTTGAAAAATCCAAAAAGGTCTATGCACGTACTCAGCACGACTCACTTCCTGGAACTGAACAGATCCGCCTTGTTTTAAAGGCATATGCCGACCAGTATTTTGTCGCAAGAAAAGAGCTTTTGTTTATTCAGGAGGCGGAGGCGTATCTGAGCCGAAACAATATGATTCATCTGATACGAAACGATCTGCCCTCTGATTTTTATAAAGGAACAACTCCTCTTGCAAAGGCAATTTTAAAGGGCATGAAAGACGGAACTGTAACATGCGGAGAGGAGCGGGCTGAGCGGCTTTATTATAATTCCTACGACTCTCTTTTAGGTCTCATGCAGAAAATGGCAAATACTCCCGCTGACTCTCCAAGTATGAATCCGGGAGAAAAAGAGCGTCTCGACGAGTTTTGCGATATGCTGACCGATTACTTTTGTAGATAGTTAATTTTTTATAAATATAAAAAATTCTTTGTAAAAGCAAACAATTAAATTCCACAAATTATTCGCTGTAACTTTGGCAACAATTAACGTATTTTTAAGTGCTTTATCAAATAGTATTGACATAAAATAAATATAGCCATATTATTAAATATAGTTTAATATCATGCGGGAAGTATTTGCAGGTATTAAACAAGGGCTTTTTGTTTAAAAGGAGGCGAAAAAACTGAGAATAAAGAGTCCAAATACGTTATTGCCAATTGTGAAATCAACAAACTGCAAATAATTTGAGGAAATGACATGAACAAAAGAATTCTTATAATATCAAATCCACGTTCAGGCAAAAATAATAAGAGAATCAAGGCGCAGTCGTTAGCTACACAGATATCTGTATTCGGGTTTGATGTTGATGTTATGGAGACAGGCGGAAAAGGAGATGCCATTTCCATAGCAAAGAATCATCACAAAGAATACGATTATATTTTAAGCTGCGGCGGCGACGGAACCTTAAACGAGGTTATAAACGGCGTAATGCCGGAGCCTGATGTATCTTTAATATATTTTCCAAACGGAACAACAAACGATTCTGCCAAAACTTTAGGTATTGACGGAAGTATATCTCAGATAATAGCTCTTATAAAGCGAGAATCATTTCATCCCGTTGATGTTGGAGTAATCAACGGAAGAAGCTTTTTCTGTGCTGCATCCTTCGGCTTTGGTGCAAAAGCGTCTTACAGCACAAAGCAAAGTATAAAAAATGAAATCGGACATCTGGCTTATATTCTTTCGGGAATAAAGAATGTAAGCGATATTAAGCCTGTACATATGAAAATAGAATGCAACGGCGGAATTATTGAGGGCGATTATATTTTTGGCGCAGTGGTTAATACAATATCTGTCGGAGGAATATTCAGGCTCGATGAAAATGATTTTTGGCTTGACGATGGGCTTTTTGAGATAGTGCTTGTAAGCAGTATAGACAGAGTTACGCAGATTCCCATAATGATACGAAAGCTGCAAAAACGTGAATATGACGGAAAAAGGGTAATTCTCATAAAAACAGATAAAGTGAAATTTACCTCAGACAGACCTGTTGGCTGGCTGGTAGACGGAGAATACGGCGGAGATTTTACAACAGCTTCAGTAGAAAATCTGCACAGAGCAATTTCAATTTGTTCTCCTGCACATTCTCTGTTTGGTTCCATATAAAAATTAAAACTCCCTGTTTTAACTTTTAGTTAAAGCAGGGAGTTTTTGTTTGTGTTTATTAAATTATAACTTGTGTTACCAGTTAACAGTGTATCTTTTAAGTGCGTTTTCAATACCCACTGCAATACTGTTCGGGTCATCCATGGTTTTATCACAGGCTACACGGAATACCATAACTCCGCCTGCACCGCTGAAAAGGGCATATGCGGTTTTATCTCCGGCAAGGGCAGGGGAGCAGAATGTGCCCTCGTAAACCTGACCGGCATCATGTACGGTATGATATTTGTTGTTCCAGTATGTGGCTTCTTCCAAAGTGCGCCAGGATGCCCAGTAAGGCGAGCCGTTAACGGGACGTCCATAGGCTGCAATGCCGATATTTATTTTGCTTATATTCGCACCGTTGTCGATAAAGTCCTGAAGACCTTCCTGTGCCTGTTGGAGAGAACTTTGGTATCCGTCCATATCGTTGCCGTCATATGCCATAAACTGAATCTGGTCAAATCTTTTAAGTGTTTCTTCTGACATACCAAGGCTTCCTGCGGAAAGAGCTCCTGAAAGTATTGCATCAGGATTTACTTTTTTCATACCATCGTCAAGGCGTGCTATGAAATTATCGAATAATTTCCAGTCCTTTGAATTCTGCGGATATTCCCAGTCGATGTCAACGCCGTCAAGATCGTATTTATCGGCAAAAGCAATAATTTGGTCGGCAACTGACTCCCAGTACTGAGCCATGTATCCGTTTACGCCGTTATGACCTTCGCCCCATGTGCCGTCGGCAAGGGCAGTGACAATGATTTTTACCTGATGATCTTTGTTTGAACGGTGTGAGATAATCTCTTTAAGTGCATTAAGCTCCTGAGCGAATTTTTCTTCTCCGCCTTCGCCAAAGCCCATCTGACCGTTTTCGTTCCAGTGTACTGCCGCAAAGACGATGATTGTACTGTAAACCTCATAATAACGTGCATAGTTATTTACATATTCTTCGCCCTTTGCAAGTATCTCGGTAGGTGCATCATCGTCAAGACGCTGATATGCGGTTACTTCAAAATTGTCTACGTTGACTTTCGGTTCATTGTAAAGACGGATTGATCTTATTTTTGCAGGAGTTTCGCTGCTTCTGAACTGGTCTATTGACAGACGGATTTTGTCCGTTGTAACACTGTCAAAGGAGCAAAGACGGCTGGTCTGAATTTTTTCGCTTTCGTAAATGGTAATCCATTCACCATTAACTTCTGCCTGTAAACGGAAATACTGCACCTGATTTCCTGTCTCTTCGATTATTGCAGTGTTGAAAGTGGAAGTTTCTTTAAGTTTAATCTCAACATAGCTGTTGTTTGCATCCTCACTGCCCTCGGCAGGTGAGCGGTTAGGATCCTGAGGAGTCCAGCAGGCATTGCCTTCTTCGAGTATATTTTTTGCATCAGCTTTTTCTCCATCTTTAAGGCTTTCGTAAAGGATACTGCCGCCCTCAAGGAGATTTTCTGATTTAAGGGTAATTGCCGGAAGAGAATCGCCGTCCCATTTATCAGCGCTGTTTGAAACAAAAATTGTGGGAACAGCAACCAGTGCGATAATCAGCACAGCTGCAATAATAGCTTTTGCAGCCTTTTTGGGTTCACTTGCGAAAAACAGACCGAGGGGAAGTGCCGCAGCCAGACCAACCCACGGGAGTTTACCGGCAATTGCCTCAAATCCTCTTTTGAAGTTTTCAGCGGAAAGTCCTTTATCCATGCTGAAAACAAGCACTGCCGTATATATGAAAAGGATTACAGACAAGACTGCAAAAATCATATATATAATATTGAATATGGGGAAAAATTTATCGTGTTTTCCCTTATCAAATGTAAGGGCAAGAATGTAAGATACAGCCGCCGCCATTGACAGGACGCATGCAATTAAAACAGTGGGAACAAATTTTGCCCCTAAAGGATAAAGGTCAGCTATAAATGAATAAGTCCAAGTGGCACTGCTCAAAAAAGCAAATGCCAGAGCGGAGATTACATAAAAAACATAAGCTCCTGTTTTTGAACAGAACTTGTTGACAATACGGCTAAAAAAGCTCAAATCAATCACCCTTTTATGTATATATTGTTAATGGGGATAGTGTATCACAAATGTAATTAACTTACAATAATTTTTTGTAAATTCGTTTACAAAAATAGGCGCAGTAATTCTGTATTCGCAATTTTCTATGATTTATTTTTTAAAAACAAATAAGCTGCCTGTAAAAGGCAGCTTATGGAATATGAAAATATTAAATTTATTTAAGCGTAAATTCTACCGTTTTACTTTCTCCTGCTTTAAAGGAAAGTGTCTTAGTTTCATCTGAAAGTCCGCATGTAATTTCAATGGTTTGTTCAATGTCGGATTTTACAGTCACCTGAGCAGTTTTAGCCTGAGTATCCCATTGGAGAGATGAAACAGTGGCTCTTGTGCGTGCCTTGATTCCGGTTATGGTGCCTTTTTCAAATCCGCTTTCAGGCAAGGCTGGGAGTACTTCAATTTCGCCTGTATTTGAATATACAAGGCTTTCGTTTATAATTCCCAGATAACCTATTGCAAAGTCAGTGCAGTAGCAGCTTCCACGGTCATAGTCGTGGTTTGTCATAAGGGAATTATAGTATATTTTGTGATTCATAAGTGAAAGCAAAGCGTCCGTAAGGCTTCCACGGTCTTTGAGCCTTGCGGCTATAAGTGAGCGGTGAACAAGGGCGTGGCTTGCTTCGTTTTCACTTTCACGGTTTTCTATTGCATGTATACAGGCAGCTGTAAGTTCCGGATTATCCTGAGTTTCAAACAAAGGCCATACGCAGTAAAGATGGCTTAAATGACGGTGTTCGTTGTTTTCTTCAAACTGATTGCATGCCCATTCCTTAAGTGCGCCTGTTTCATCGCAGAGATAGGGGGGCAGCTTATCCATAAGGGACTGCCAGCGGCTGGTGTCAGCATTTGGGTCGATGTCCTTCATGACGGATATGAGCATTTCAAAATTGCTGCGGCAGGCGGCAATATCAATAGCCGTGTTTGCATCGGATGGACTCGGATAGTTTGAGGGATTGTTTTCGGGCGAATAGCTTGGAAGAATACAGTAGGTTTCGCCGCTGTTAAGGGATGTTTTGCCCTTTTCGTAGTGAATATTGCCGTTGGCGTCTGTGTAATATTCGGGAGTAAGCATCTGAGCCCAGTAATTTGCGGCTTTTGTGAGAAGAGGAAGCAGAATGTCTTTTTCGAGCTCCAAATATCCTTTGTCTCTTATTTTTGCAATATCTTCATCTGTCAGATCCTCAGCAGTTACAGAAAGTACGGATTTAAGCTTTTCAAGGTCAAATTCATCGCTTAAGGGAATCTTAATATCACCGTAGCACTGAAGGGTTTCGTAAAGAGGCTGAAGCATCCAGCTTGTGCCTGCATTCCAGTATCTGAAAGGATATGGATAACAGGTTTCGGTTATAACAGCCTTGTCGCCGTCGGTATTTACGGGAGCCTGTAAGGCGTCGGTGTATCCGTGAGTAGCCATGGCGTTTTCTTCCCAGTCAGGCACTTGACGGAGGATGAAATATGTATATCCGATAGGTGAGGAGGCTATATTTCCGGTGTTCATGGATGAAGTCTGGAGGTTTACGTTTGCATCCATTGTGTATTTGCTTCCCCAGCTTGCATTCCATTCTCCTATCCACATTCCGTAAAGGCGGCTTGTGGAATATCCGGAACAGCAAAGATATGCATATCGTCCGGAGTAATAAGCTCTCTGTGCAAGGGAGCTGTCAATGGATTTTTCTCCCTTTTGGTTTTTGATGAGAGCCTCGTTTGACAAATCGCTTTCACCGCTGCTGAGGGAAAGGGTGACAGCGTTAAACTGAGGAGTGAATATATCTGTATGCGCCTTAAGTGCTTCATCATATCTGAAAACACCGTCATGAGTGTATTTTTCAGCTACGCTTTCAGTTTTTTCAGTAAGGCTTTTGAGAAGCTCATATTCCGATGCATTTTTAAATTCATCGAAGGCGCCCATATCATAAGTGCGGTCGGAAACAGTTATAAGATAAACGCTGTCGGCATCTGTGATTTTAATTTGGGGGTTATCCTGTGCCGCATACTGGTCGTCATCGGTCTCTTTGCCACTGATTTTTTCCTTTGTTCCGTTTTCGCAGATTACATATGTAAGGGTAGCGTATCCGCCGTTTTTAAGCTCACTGTTTTCATAATTTGGATAGTGAGCGATATAGCTTATTGTGTCGCAGTTATCTGAAACGATTTTTTTGTAGAGTATATCCTTTTCGTTTCCGTCGCCATAATTTGCAAAGGCGGAAATGTCGTCAATGGAAAGAATTAGGTTTACTTTCTCGTCCTGTGACGATTTTCCTATTTTCGTAATTGTAACATTGTCTTCCTGAGAGGTGAATGTAGTTCTCTCCCAGGTTCCCAGTTTGTCGGTATATCTTACGCCAACCTGAGCTGTTTCATAGTCGGTGTATCTTACGTAGTCAGAATAGCTCTTTTTGTCCTGCTTGATTCTCAGCGCACCGCCTGGATGAAAATAATATACATCGTCATAGCTGGCATCATCCACAATGTCCTCGCCTTTGACTATGCTCTGTTTTACCGTTTCGAGCTCATCGGCTGTATCGGGACAGTAGCGTACATTTTTATTGGGCATTATAAAATGCATATTCTGAAAAATAAGTGAATCATTGTAGGGAGAGCCGCTTGTAATTACTCCCTGTAAGCCGTTTCCGGAAATCATTCCCTGACGCCATGATGACGTGCTGTTCTTTCTGTTTTCCGAAAGCTCTTTAAAAGTAGTGCAGTAGGAAATCTTTTCTTTGCTGTCAAAAATATCGCTTACATCCGCTTTTTCTGTTGAACAGGCCGCAAGGGGAATAAGCAGCGATGCCGACAGCAGTGAACAAAAAATTTTTTTGAGTTTTGTATTCATAGCAATCACCTCGATTTATTTTATCATATTATCAATAAAATCCAATGGAAAACTTTATTTTTATTGTAAAATTTAATATTTGAATGAGAGGCTTAAAAATTAAAGCAGTTTACCGCAAGTGCGATAAACTGCTGAAAGAATTTATATTTAATGATGGAATTTATCAGGATTTTCTTTTGGGACATTTATCAAAGCTGGGATTAAAGGCATAGAAATTCTTTTCATTGAGTCTGTCCGTTGCAAGTCTCAATCCTTCACCGAAGCGCTGATAGTGAACAACTTCTCTTGCACGCAGGAACTTGATGGCATCACGTACATCGGGGTCATCAACGAGTCTTAAAATGTTGTCATAAGTGGTGCGTGCTTTTTGTTCAGCAGCGAGGTTTTCGTGAAGATCTGTTATTACATCGCCTTTTGACTGGAGATATGAGGCGGTGAAGGGTACGCCGCCGGCAGAAGCAGGATAAATACCCGTAGTGTGATCTACGAAATAGGAATCATATCCGCCTTTTTTAATATCTTCTATTGAAAGGTTTCTTGTAAGCTGATAAACTATTGCGCCTATCATTTCAAGATGGGCAAGTTCCTCTGTACCTATATCTGTAAGCAGTCCCTTAAGCTCAGCGTAAGGCATTGAAAAGCGCTGGCTGAGATACCTGAGGGAAGCGCCCAGTTCTCCGTCGGGACCGCCGTACTGGGTCATGATTATTTTTGCATAAACAGGATTGGGCGTTTTAATGTTTACAGGGTACTGAAGTTTTTTCTCATAATTCCACATTTAGTTTGCACCTCCAACGTTTTCCCAGGGCCACGGGTCTTTGAGCCATGAGGAGCCGTTGCTCTGTTCAGAGGATAAAGGTCCGTACTGGCTTTCATATTCTTCTGTAAGAGCCCGTGCTTCATTTGTATATTTTTTGAATTTTTTTACTGCTTCGGGGCAGTCAGGATGAGTGTTGAGAAAAATGTGCAGTTCCCATGCGGCAAACTGAGCGATGCTCAGCTTTTTCAAAAGAGCTTCTCTGTCAGTCATATACCGCATCCTCCTTCACCTAAGAAAGGTTTGTCCAGACAGGGGAAGATAGTTCCCTTTTTAAAGCCTTCCTGTGATGAATAAGGCTGAGAAAACTGCTGGAAAGGTATATATGCCATTGCGGGAACAGGATTTTTCGGCAGCGGAGAAGTAGGTCTGTAACTTTCTTCACAGTTGTCGTCACTGTCTGCGCTATTGAGTCCCGAAAAATAGGGATTAAAGAAATTATCAAAGTTTTCCATGGTTTCAACTCCTTTTGTACATTTGGGCAAGTCCCTTTTATATAGTATGAAAAAGAGTAAATTTGGTGAGTCAAAGGAAAGAAACAGTAAGACGATTAATAAAATACGATTTTATTAATGTTAAAAACAAAAACTTTAAAAATATACTTGATTTTTTCAGGACAATAAATTATAATATAGAGCGTCGCTTGACTGAAAGCATATGGAGAGTTGTCCGAGCTGGTCGAAGGAGCACGATTGGAAATCGTGTAAGTCGCTAAAACGGCTTCGAGGGTTCGAATCCCTTGCTCTCCGCCATAACAGGAACATAAAAAAGATATGTTCCGCATAAACCCCGATAAAATCGGGGTTTTTTGCTGCCCAAACGCCGGGATTTCAAGGCGCATATTCGTAGATATAAAACGGCTGTTTTTGCTTTGCGGATAGAATTGAACTCCCGTAAAACAGAATAACTGCTTCAAACGGCAGACAAGTCACCAAAAACTTGTATGCCGTTTTTGCGTTTCACTGCCCGAAGTTTTGCAAAAGACTTCGGGCTTTTTTCATTTCAAGAAAAGGAGCTGACAAAATGTACTTTACTAATACCCCCGCCCTCAACAGTATGGAGGCGATCATGAAAAAACTGCCCTACGGCACACAGAAAGGCGGAGGTCGGTTTCGCAGATTGTATCAATACACCAAGAAAGACTGCGATTGCAGACTTTGTCTCTACTACAGAAAAAAGAATGGATGTACCTTGACGCTCTGTCCTGTGTTGGATATCCGGCTTGGATGCGGCGCGGCTACTATTGACGATGCGGTAAAAGCTGTTTTCAAAGATACCCACAATACAGCGTTTCAAAAACGCCTGTCACAAATATACCACCGAAAGGATGATGCAACCATGATATTTCAAAACAACCGGCATAAGCAGATTTTTGAAACCGAGCGATTATCTATGCGAAAGCCCGGCAAAAAGACTCTCGCTGTTTTGTATCTGCTGACTGCCGACCATACTCTGTGGATAAAAACAAAACACCTATTCACTCCAAACGGAAAAGTGGATTTAAAAAGCGTCCGTCTCGGAAATGTTTCCACAGACAGCTACGCCCTATGGAAAGCAGTTAAGGAACTGCAGACCGGCGAAAAACAAATATCGCTGTACGAGCTGGCGGACAACGGCATCGTCTCCGACAACGCCTTCCGTCTGATTGTGCAGGCGGCAGCTATCGCCCGCTTTGGTACTGCAGTCTTAAATAATACGGAGGTGCGCTATGATTAATGCACTGATTCAAAACGGAGATCAAACAGCCGTCCTGAAACTTCCCGATGATCCCTTCACCCTACAGTATGACCTGTCGCAGATCGGCGTCCGCATCCGCTTGCGTGACATTCCCATTAAAGACGATGAGGACAGCGCCATTCAAGTAAAGCTCTTTGCCGATTCGGATATAGGCAATAACTTGGCGGTGCTGTTCAAGCCGTCTCATTCATTGGAGGACGCTAACCTGTGCGCGTATATGGTGGAAAACGCCAGACCGGAAATTTCTGAAGAACTCAAACAGCATATAGTTCATGGTCAGTATTACTCCCCGCAGGCATTAATGGCAGATATCAAAGCCATGACCGAGGGATTAATTGGTGTAACTGTTAACTATTACTGTCCCCTCCAAATTCACATGACCGATGAAGAATACGGAGATTGCTTTGAGGTAGACAACGGTTACGGCATTGCCAATGAGGATGCAATCCGTGAACTTGTAAAGCGCGAACAGGATCGTGACCTTCACAATATGGCTGACTATTTTGACGGCAGCGCAGGTGCAAAAGCCAAGCTCGTCTCTGCTGTTTGGGATGTGCAGGAAGTCGGCGGCGAACTGTACGGTGTAATCCGCACCGGGCTTCGGGAACCCTTTTCCCCCGAAGAAGAAAAAGAATGGATCGATGAGCTGACCGGTCAGGCGGCGGATGGCTTTGGAGAAGGTCTGGAACAGCGTGGAATCAAAACCGATGACGGAGATATTTATGTATCCTTCTGGCATAGCGGCAATGATTACTTCATGGAAAACGAAACGGATTTCCGGCAGCGAATGTCTGAAAATCATAGCTTTGAAGAACAGCAGTTAGGGGGAATGTGAGATATGACTGTAGAAGAAAAATATCCGCTGCTGATCGGGCACTCGCTTGCAGGACGAACACGATTGCACAATATTCAGGAAGTTGCAAACTTTATCTGTACACACGGACAATACGGTGATCTTGTGATTACAGAAAGGGACGGTACTCCTTTTCTCAATACCTTCGGTATCTACATTGATAAAATTTCAGATATGGAATACCGGGAAAAGCTGCTCAAGGTGTTGATCCCGATGCAGATGGAAATTGACGGCACAAATGATATTGATAAAACAAATGAAACGGAGGAACAGAATATGAACAAATTTGAAGCAGAACGGCGCTTTGCACAGCGTATGAAGGACAACTACCCGCCCGGCACACGCATCATGCTTTTGCAGATGGGCGATGATCCCCGCCCCATCGAGCCGAACACAAGAGGTACGGTCGCAGTTGTCGATGATATGGGGACGCTGCACTGTCATTTTGATAACGGCAGACAGCTTGGCATCGTCTCCGGCGAGGACAGTTTCCGCAGGCTCACCGATCAGGAACTTGCAGAAGAAAAGGACAGTCAGAAAAGACAATTGACAGAAATGTCAGAGGATGAGTTATACGAAAGGAATATCTTTAGGTTCGACAGCTTTGATGATTTTTTTGATTTCATCTACGATGAGAACACCGATAAAGCTGATATTATAAATGAGATGTCCCAACAAATGAAAAGACAGCTTGTTTCAGAGAATTACGGTGAACGGTTTATTGAAGCAGACGGCGCATTTTATTACAATTCCGAATGCTTCACACAGATGGCTTTACCGCAGAGTGACGAAGAAGATAACGCTCCCGTTTTCGGAATGTGAGGTGCAGCGGAAAATAAATAGGAAACGGTCGGATTCGCTATGGCAATCCGATTTTTTGATATGTTTGCAGGGATCGGCGGTTTCCGTTCAGGACTGGAAGCGGTCGGCGGCTACAAATGTATCGGTCACTGCGAGATAGATAAATATGCAAATCAGGCATATAACGCTATCTACAATCCAAAAGGAGAACTGTATTTTGAAGACGCAAAAACCATCAACCCAAATGACCTGCCCGACATCGATCTCATCTGTGCGGGCTTTCCATGCCAAAGCTTCTCGGTTGCCGGAAAACGGCTCGGATTTGCAGACGATACAAGAGGAACTCTCTTCTTTGAGGTTGCCCGAATCGCTGAGGCGAAACGGCCTGCATATCTTCTCCTGGAAAATGTCCCCGGTTTGTTATCGCATGACGGCGGCAGGACGCTTACTACCATCTTCTCCACGCTTACTGAGCTGGGGTATGATCTCGAATGGTGTGTGCATAACAGCGCAAATTTCGGAGTCCCGCAGCAGCGAAGGCGGCTGTATATTGTCGCAGGTCTTAGAGGACGAGGTACCGGAGAAATATTTCCTCTCACCTGCGGCAATGCGGAAAATCTTAAAGAACTTATCTCAGGCCCGCAGGGACAAAGAGTCTATGAAACAAACGGAGTAGCCTGTACGCAGTGTGCAGGCAGCGGCGGCTGGGGTGGTAAGACAGGGCTATACTTCATAGATATGAATGCCAATCCCATCATCACCGACCACGCCCGCTGTATCACCGCAAGACAGGACAGCGGAGTCAGCAATCACAGAGGCGAGCATTCCGCCGTTCTTGTAACGGATGAGCCGAGAGCGATCCTCACACCCGACAGGGAAAAAGTCAGGCAGCAAGGGCGCAGAGTAAAAGAACCCAATGAACCGATGTTCACTATCACGGCACAGGATCGGCACGGCGTGTGGCACAAAGGCAGAATCCGAAAGCTCATGCCGATTGAATGCTGGCGCCTGCAGGGCTTTACCGATGAGCAATTTAATAAAGCGGCCGCAACAGGTCTCTCAGACGGTCGGCTGTATAAGATGGCGAGCAACGCAGTGAGTGTTCCCGTCATTTCTGCTATCGGACAGAAAATCAAAGAAATTTACTATGAACAGGAGAAGAAATAAATGCCGAATCATATTGTAAACCATATATCGCTGCAAGGCGATCCTAAAAAAATCCGGTCAATGCTGGAAACAATCAAATCCGATGAACATGGTATCGGATCGGTAGATTTTAACAAGATCGTCCCCATGTCAAAAAGTCTTGATATTGAGGCAGGCAGCCGAACTGACCGAGGACTGAAAGCCTATCGGGATTTTATCGATGTGTATACACTCGCCGGTACCATGAATATGGAAAAGCTGCGAAATATTCCTGTGGAAAGCGAAGAAATCTTCCTGCGCCAGCGGACAGATATCAGGCGTGACGAATGGGAGCTTGGCAAAGCCGCATGGCGCAATATCCGTGACTTCGGCGCGCCGACATGGTACGATTGGTGCATCTCGAATTGGGGAACCAAATGGAATGCCTATGGATATAGTGAGGATACCATCGACTACCATGACGGCGACACACTGTGTTTCCAAACGGCATGGTCTGCGCCGCATCCCATTCTCGAAAAGCTGACGCAGATGTTCCCCGATATTAGGCTGGAGCATGAATGGGCAGACGAGGATATCGGACAAAACTGCGGCCGCTGCAGCTATCAAAACGGAGAACGGATTGAGGAATACTGCCCCGAAAGCGAAGCGGAGGCGGTTGAATTTGCCTGTAAGCTGTGGGACTATGATCCACTTGATTTGGATTTATGCCTGAACGCCGAAGGAACAAAATATATCCATTTGGAGCTTGAGGAATACCAACAGATCGAACTGCTTGGCAAGCCTGCTCTGTTTACCAACGCCCGCCTGACGGACGCAGATATCCCTCAAGGGCTGTACTGCTACCATCTGTGCCACAGCGATGACAGCGGCCGCTTCTGTTCGGTTGAACCAAGGGTGGGCGTCAATCACGGCGGCTCGGTTATCACCAAAGAGCCGATTGATTTCGGAAAACAGGGATATATCTCCTTTACCGAGGATACCGAGCCGAATTTTACCGGCGGAGAACAAACGCTTGGAGAATTTCTGAAATCCGATGCTCCGCAGGAAAGCGAGGTGATGAAGCTATGCTGAACTTTGTCATCGGTCTTTTACTCGGCGGCTGTATTGCCTGTGCGGTTTTGTGCTGTGTGCAGGTAAACCGCGTCAGCAAATACCAGCAGGAAATCCACAGGCTCAGGAAAAAACTGAATAACAAAGATTAAACCAAAGAGGTCGTTTTGCGTGTATGAAATTTCGTACATGGAAAACGGCCTCGTTTGTTTTCTGCGGAAATTCATACACGCAGACGCCTCCGCAAAGGAGGTGACTCACATCAATAGCTTTATGGCTTGGGTGGGAGGTAAGAAAGCCCTTCGGGACGAAATTCTCGCCCGTTTTCCGCTGGACTACAAGAGATATATCGAAGTGTTCGGAGGCGCGGGCTGGGTGCTGTTTCACAAACCGCCCGGAAACGATTTTGAAGTGTTCAATGATTTCAACGGAAACCTTGTCAATCTGTACCGGTGTGTGCGGGAGCAGCCGGAGAAGCTCTGCGGAGAGCTGCGGTATCTGCTCAACTCCCGCCTTGATTTTGAATATATGAAGCAGATGCTTCATTCGCAGGCAGTTTTGCCCGATGTGCGCAGAGCCGCCTATTACTATGCGCTGATCCGATACAGCTATGCCGCCGGAACCTCCACCTTTGGCAGCCAGCCCCACGCCATGTGGAACAATTTTCCCCTGATAGAAGCGGCGGCAGGCAGATTGCAGAAGGTCATTGTTGAGAACAAGGACTGCGTAAAGCTCATTGCGCAGTATGACCGGTCGGAGAGCTTCTTCTACTGCGATCCTCCGTATTATCAGGCGGATCAGTACTATGAAGCGGTGTCCGCCGATGGATTTGACCATCAGGGACTTGCCGAAGCACTGTTCTCTCTAAAAGGAAAATTCCTGCTTTCCTATAACGACTGCGAATTTATCCGAGAGCTTTATACCCGTCCCGGCATCGTGATTGAGGGAACGACAAGGCTTTCCAATATCGCACAGAGATACGATAACGGAAAGCAGTACCCCGAACTCTTGATCTCCAATTACGACACCACCGAGCTTGCCCGATCCTGCGTTCAGCTCACACTGTTTCATGGTTTTGATCCACAAGAAATCTTAAATGAAAGGATAATTTATAATGGAACGATATAAATTTGAAATGATCCCCGTACCTGCAGAAGCACTTACCTCTGCGGGAATTTCCCCCGGCATAATGGTAGAGGCATTCGCAGACGGCAGCCGCATTGTCATTCAGAAAGCGCCGGAGGATGACTTTTGCGAAACCTTTAATGAAGACTGCGAGGGCTGCCCTTACTGCTGTCACTGCTGCGGCGAATGCCTGAAAGAGCAGATGAACGAATACTTCGGAGAGGATGGTGGCGATGAGTAAGCTGTACCGCATTCTCGGAAAACGAGGAAGGATCACGATTCCCTATGAAATTCGCAGGCGCGTAGGCTTTCAGTATAACGATGTGCTGTCCTTTACCGAGCAGGATGACCGCACCGTTGTGGTCAGGCGCGAAAAAATCTGCGATAACTGCAAAGAAACACAGCCTCCGGTCAGCAAGCAGGCAGACGGCATCACGCTGCTGCAGTTCTTGGACGGTCTCTCCGCCGATAAACAACGCGCCGCCCTCATTCATTTGTCCGTAAAATGGGCGGAACATCAAGGCAGTAAACATGATAATAGGAAGGAAATTGCAGAATGAAGGTAAAAGCACAAATTGACCGCTTTATCGGAAAAGACAACCGTATCAAGGCATACGCCAGCGTAATCCTCGGAGGCGAATATGTGATCAGGGATATTGCCGTTATGGACAGCAAAAACGGTCTGTTCGCAAGAATGCCCTACCGGTCATATAAAGACAGGAACGGCAATATGCAGTATTCGGATGTGGTATTTGCATTGAATGAAACCTCCCGCAACGCTGTCAGCGATGCGGTTTTGGAAGCATACGAACAGCGCCTGCACATGGAGGAAGATGAATCGCAGGAATTGGAAGAACCGGATGAAGATGAATCCCCGGTTTTTGAGCAGAGAATGTGACTTTTTTCAAAACAGCCGATTCTCGCTGGACTTTCAGGCTTTTTTCCGTATCCTTATAGTCAGAGGTGATCAGTATGATAAAATTGAAACGATACGCGCTCCTCCTCGCAGGCCTGATGCTCCTAAGCTTTGCGGGATGCGGTACGGCTCAAACGCCATCGACTGCAAAGGATAACCCGTCTTTTGCTGATACCCCGGCAGATGTACCATCGGCCACTGAAATAAGCGATGACATCATTGCCGAAGAATCAGCGCCTCCTGTTGCCGAACCGGAACAGCCTGCAATAACAGAGCATGTCCCATCACAGACGGCAGAGGAAAAAACGCAGGAAACTGCCCCAAAAGAGAACGCGGTTACAGCGCCTCCTGCACAGAGCGAACAGCCTCGCGAAAACCAGCCGCCCCGGCAGACAGAAACGCCGAAGCCCGAAGAACCAAAACCAACACCGCCACCTGTGGTCGCGGAAATGCCCTATGTGCGCCCGAGCGCCGATGAAGTGGAAAAAGCGGTGGCGAAATATATAAACGAATACCGTCTGGTACAGGGAGATACCGCTGTGATTGTTCTGCCCGGACTGACCGAGGTGGCGCGATTCCGTGCAAGCCAGCTCATTACAAATTTTTCACATGACGAAGATATAGACGCCTGTACTGTGCTGAAATATGGGGAGCTTGTGGATATGACGCAATACGGACTGCCGGAAAGTGCCAACTACTATCAGGGGTTCAATCGTGAGGCTATCGCAAAAGGAAACTGGACGGGAACAGCTGATGAAATCGGACAAAAGATCGCCGCAGGCTTCAAAAACAGCAAAGATCATTGGTCATATGTCGGCAGTTCTGAATACGGATATATGGCGGTGGGAATCACCTTTAATCCCTCGGATTCACATTGGTACTGCTGTATCTGTATGAGCAGTCAAAATTATGGTGGATAAACCTATCCGCACACAGCAGAACGCTTGATTTTCATCAAGCGTTTTTTTATTTCTCAAAAAGGAAAGGACGATTGTATATGGATATAAAAAAGAAAAAAGTGCCGAAGCTGATCGCCATGCTTCTTGCGCTTGTCATGGTATTTTCTATTCTGCCCATTTCGGCGTTTGCCGCTATGGCCTCGGATATTCCAGAAATCATGCAGGACAACGCTATTCTTCGAGCATTGGAATATACCGGATACAATGTACAGAAGCAAAAGGATAACGGAACACTCTATCAAAGTGGATATTACGGTTCAAGACTTCAGAGCAATGCACCGGATATCCTGTCGGACATTTCCTACGGGCTTTCCCGTTCCGGTAAGGAAACAGTTGCCGACAGTTCCACCGTTACCGGACTTGCACCGGATATTGCACGGTTTGAAAAGGACGGCCTTTGCTGTGCCTCTTTCGTCACCTATTTCATCTGCAACTATCTGCCGAACATTGAGGGCACAGATACACAGTTCATTACCGATGCAGTCAATGCTACCGGTATGAATTCACAGGCGGTTGTCACATGGCAAAAGGCATTGGAAGGACTGGCTTCTCAAGGAAAAATCGAAAAGGTTGGAACAAATTCCTCCAATGTAGATTACAACAAGCTCGTTCCCGGCGATATTATCATTTTCGGAAACAGTACAAACAGCCATGTTCACACGGCGATCTATGCCGGAACCTATAACGGCACACACTTTGTCATTCATGTCGGCAATGAGCGTGGCCCCGAAATTTCCACCGTGGAAGGAATGGGACATTCCTCAAACGGAGATAAAGCATCCTTTCCCAACGGTTTCTATCACCTGCCCGACGATATTTTTCAAGAAGACGGGTTAATCGAAGTCCACAAAACCGATGAAAACGGAAAAGCTCTTGCGGGTGCTGTCTTTATTGCAACGAATACGAAAAGCGGAAAATCCTATCGTATCGGCCCGACCAACAATTCGGGCTATGCAGTCAGCGAAGCGAAAATCCCCTTCGGCACTTACAAAATCGTAGAAACGGTATTTCCGGCGAATTATCAGGCATCCGGCAAAAGCGAATGGACAGTTACACTGGATAAAAATACGCCGAATGCAACTGTGACGATAAATGCAGTTAATACGCTGATCCCCGGTTCTGCCAAAATCGTAAAAACTTCTGAGGATGGCAAGGTGGACGGTGTGTCTTTCCATGTACAGGGCAACGGTATTGATCAAACCGTACAGACCAAAAACGGCGGTCAGATTCAGATCGACAACCTCATGCCCGGAATTTACACCGTAACCGAACTGACCGAGGAAAAATACGAGCCGCAGGAGGTTCGCCGCGTTACCGTAGTCAGCGGTCAGACGGCAACCGTTACTTTCAGCAATGTGTTAAAGCGCGGCGATTTGACGGTCACCAAAACCAGCGAGGACGGATTCAGCGAGGGTGCAAAGTTTCACTTGTTCGGCACATCGCTCTCCGGCTTGGCAGTCGATGAATATGCTGTGGTCGGCAAAGATGGCAAGGCGTATTTTAGGGATGTTCTTATTGGCACAGGCTATACCCTCGAAGAAGTGGATACCGCAATCCGTTATGTTATTCCTGAAGATCAGACAGCGGCAGTTGAGTGGAACAAGGTGACGAACAGATCCTTTGAGAATATCCTCAAGAAATGGCAGCTCACCGTAACCAAGAGCGATAAGGAAACCGGAACCGCGCAGGGCGATGCAACGCTTGGCGGCGCTGTCTACGGTATTTTTAAGGGTGATCAGTTAATTGACACCTATACCACAGACGCCAATGGGCAGTTCACGACCAAGTTCTATATCTGTGATTCCGATTGGAGCCTGCGCGAGCTGTCAGCCTCCGAAGGATACCTTGTAACGGATGGCAGCGAGCATATCAGCGCTGAACCGAAGCTCTATACTGTAGAATACAACAGCACAGCGCTGGATGTTCTCGAAACCGTTCAAAAAGGCAAGATTGCTGTCATTAAGCACTGCGATGACGGCGAAACGCAGATCGAAACGCCCGAAGCCGGTGCGGAATTTGAGGTGTTCCTCAAATCCTCTGAAAGCTTCGAAGCCGCAAAGGAATCCGAGCGAGATATCCTTGTCTGCGATGAGTTCGAATTTGCCGAAACCAAAGACCTGCCATACGGCATTTATACCGTCCGTCAGACAAAAGGCTGGGACGGCAAGGAACTCATGCCAGCTTTCGATGTGTTTGTGAAAGAGGATGGCGAAACCTATCGCTATCTCATCAACAATGCCACATTCGAAGCTCTTATAGAGATTGTGAAAAAGGACATCGAAACGGGCAAAATGATCCCTGCTTCCGGCATCGGTTTCAAGGTGCGCAATACCGATACAGGCGAATATATCGTGCAGCATATCAACTACCCGACGCCTGTGGATATCGACATTTACTACACCGACAGCACAGGCAAGCTCATGCTGCCGGAGGCGCTCCCTTACGGAAATTACGAAATCATTGAGCAGAACACCTGTTACGGGTATGTCCTTGACTCCACGCCCGTACCGTTCAAGGTGGACGGCACACAAACCACCGTTGTGGTCGAAAAGCATAATATCGCACAGAAAGGCACCATCACGGTCGGCAAGACCGGCGAGGCGTTCTCTTCCGTGACGGAAACAGACGGCATCTATCAGCCGGTTTACGCGGTAGGCAATGTACCGGATACTCACTATGTCATTACGGCGGTCGGAGATATCTATACGCCGGATGGAACACTCCGATATCAGGATGAACAGGTTGTGGCTCGTTTACAGACAGGCCGGGATGGCACTGCGACCACAGAACCGTTGTATCTTGGAACTTTCAAAATTTGTGAGGAAAAAGCCGCCTATGGTATGGTGATCAGCAGCGAAATTAAAACAGTGGAGCTGACCTATGCCGGCGAAAATGTTGCGGTGACTTCCACTGAAATCTCGTTCTACAACGAGCGTCAAAAGGCAGAACTCAGTCTCTCCAAAATTTTGGAGCAGAACGAACGGTTCGGCATCGGCGGAAACGGCGAAATCCTCTCGGTGCAGTTTGGACTGTTCGCTGCAGAGGATCTGACGGCGGCAGACGGCTCGGTGATCCCGAAAGACGGACTGCTGGAAATCGTCAATTGTACGGAAAACGGCAAGGCGGTGTTTAAGACCGACATCCCCGTTGGCGCAAAACTCTATGTCAAGGAAATCGCCGTAGACGATCACTATCTCCTCTCGGACGAAAAATATCCTGTAGATTTTGTGTATGCTGGTCAGGATATCGCCGTTTTGGAAATTCAGATCAATGACGGCGAAGCGATTGAAAACGATCTCATCTACGGGAATATTAAGGGCTTGAAGATTGATCGTGAAACAGAAGAACCCATTGCGGGCGCTCTGTTCGGTTTGTTCCGTTCAGACGAAACCGAGTTTACGGAAGAAATGGCTGTTCTTACTGCTGAATCACAGCCGGACGGCGTCTTCACATTTGAGCAAATTCCTTACGGAAATTGGATCATCAAAGAACTGCGTCCTGCGGACTCCTTCCTCCCCAATGAGGAAATCTATCCCGTGACCGTATCCGAGCACGAACAGCTCATCGAAATCACCGTAGTCAATGACCGTATCCCTGAAATCGGCACACAAGCGACCGTGGACGGAGAAAAGGAAATCTGTGCGACCGAGGTCTTCACTCTTACCGATACCGTATCCTACAAGCACCTGATCCCCAGCAAGGAGTATGTCCTCAAGGGCGTCCTGATGGATAAATCCACAGGCAAACCGCTTGTGATTAACGGTGAAGAAATCCGTTCCGAAACGGTCTTTACACCCGAAGCGCCCACAGGCGAAGCAATCGTAGAATTCGTCTTTGATTCCAAATATATCAAGGAAGATACCGACATTGTGGTGTTTGAAAGCCTGTATAAAGACGGCAAAGAGCTTGCCGTCCATGCAGATATCGAAGACGAGGGACAGACCGTCAAGGTGAAAATCCCCGAAATCGGAACAAAGGCAACGGCAGACGGAAAGAAAGAAATCGCCACAAGCGACAGAGTAAAGATTGAGGATATTGTATCCTACAACAATCTGACTCCCGGCAAGGAGTATACGGTAAAAGGTGTTCTTATGGACAAATCCACAGGAGAACCGCTGCTTGTTGACGGAGAGGAAATCCGCAGCTCTTTCACCTTTAAGCCCGATGCGCCGGACGGTGAAATTACCGTTACCTTTGTATTTGACGCATCAGGACTGACAAGTGCAGCCGAAATTGTGGTGTTTGAAGGTCTGTACCGTGACGACGTTGAAATCGCTGTCCATGCGGATATCGAGGACGAAGGTCAGACGGTGAAGATCACACCTCCTGTCCTTGATGTACCGCAGACCGGCGATGAGAGCAATCTCGGTTTTTGGATCGGACTCGGTGCAGTAGCCGTGGGCGGTGCGGTTGCCTCTGCGATCATCCTCATTAAAAAGAAAAAGGATGATGATGACGAGTGATGAAAAAGGTGTATATCTGCTCTCCCCTCGGCGGTGATGCAGAGGAAAATCTGCGTAAAGTCAGACGATACACCAAATATGCATTGCTGTGCGGCACGGCTCCGGTCGTGCCGCATTTCTATGCGCTCTGCCTTGATGACAGCATCCCCAAAGAGAGAGAAATCGGCATAGCGGCAGGTCTATCGCTTTTATGGTTCTGTGATGAAATGTGGCTCTTCGGTGATGAGGTGACCGAGGGCATGGCGGCTGAAATACAATTTTGCAAAAACCTCAATGTGACAATCCGAAAGGTTCGGGAAAATGAAATCAATAAAGTGTTAGGAGGAAAACGCCGATGAAAAAGAAATGGACAAGAGTTCTTGTCTGCGCTGTCATAACGGTGCTGATTGTTACCGCTTCCGCCGTGCCGGTCTTTGCCGCCGGCGATGTGGCGGGAGCGATTGAAAACACATGGACGCAGGCGCAGACGCAGATCAAAACAGTGGTCAACAATGTGGTGTTCCCCGTGGTGGACATGATCCTTGCGATCCTGTTTTTCGTGAAGGTCGGCACGGCATATTTTGAATACCGCAAGCACGGTCAGTTTGAATTTGCCGCGCCATGTATCCTGTTCGCCTGCCTCATTTTCACGCTGACCGCGCCGCTGTATATCTGGACGATCCTGTAACCGGAGGCGAGAAAATGGGAACAAGACATTTAATCTGCGTTGTAAGTAATGGCGATTACCGTATCGCACAGTACGGTCAATGGGACGGATATCCGGAAGGTCAGGGTGCATCCATCCTCGAATTTTTGAAAAGTCCGATGGCAGAACAGTTAAAGAAAAATTTGAAGAACTGCACTTGGCTCACAAACACCGAATATGAAAAACTGTGGGAAGAATTCGGTGTGGATACCAAGCAAGAAATGATTGACTATGACGTCTATCAGGATTTTTGCAATAAGCATCCTGAACTGAGCAGAGATACCGGTGCAAGGATATTAGAAATAGTAGCAGGTGCGACCGGCAAAATCAAGCTGCAGAACAGTTTAAACTTTTCACGGGATAGCCTTTTTTGCGAGTGGGCATATGTTATAGACTTTGACAAAAACACATTTGAGGTGTATCAGGGCTTTAATGAAACACCGCTTGATAAGTCTGAACGGTTCTATACCGCAGGACAAAAAGAAGATGAAAACGGTATGTACCCTGTCAAGCTTTTTAAATCATTTGATTTGTCAGCACTGCCTTCCGAAGAAGAATTTTTAGAAATATGCGAGCCTATAGAAGATGAAATGATTGATGAACCAATATCTGGACTTGAGGGATTAACAGGCATATAACTGGAGGTGATGACCTATTTTCGATTGGTTAGGAGATATATTCTCCGGTATTGGCGACGCCATCGGTGGCGTGTTCGACTTTTTAGGAGAGCAAATTTCCAATGTAATCTGGGACACCATGCTCAAATGGTTTTATGAAACCATCTACAACGCCGTAGCCGATTTCTTCAGTATGATGGGCAATATGGGTGCAGATATCTTTGACCTTGACTGGATTCAGGCGACCATCAAACTCTTCACGCTGTTCGGCTGGGCGCTCTTTGTTGCGGGCGTGGTTGTCGCCATATTTGATGTGGCGATTGAGTACCAGTGCGGCAGAGCAAATATCAAGTCAACGGCTATCAATATCCTAAAAGGCTTCTTCGCCTGTTCGCTCATTGGCATTGTGCCGGTGGAACTGTACAAGTTCTGCATCAGCCTGCAAAACACCTTCTCCCACGACCTGTCAGCGCTTTTTGCAGGCGGACGAACCCTCGACCTTGCGGGAGAAAGCACCAGCGTTCTGCAGG